>Ga0209537_1005213_pt1 | contig 10469 bp, 9 predicted proteins | sample BioPla4DNA1_FD_187698 | JGI IMG/M metagenome (GOLD analysis project Ga0209537, IMG submission 187698) | Biogas fermentation microbial communities from Germany - Plant 4 DNA1 (SPAdes) (version 2) | ecosystem: Engineered > Bioreactor > Anaerobic > Digestate | place: Bielefeld, North...
TGTATAGATAATAACTTCCCACCATACCAAGAAGAAACAAAAAAACGTTAATAGCAGCCCTAACTGGTGATTTGCTATACACTGATATTAATAGTGATAGGAAGATCCAAACTCCCATACGTGAAAAGAAATTTCTTAAATCCAATACCTCAAGAAAATAAGGCAATAAATTGCTAGCAGTCTCATCAAGAGCTTTAGAAATTACTCCCAAGATAATACCTACGACAAATATAGTAAATGAATATAAAAATTTCTGTGATAATGATATCCTTTCTGGTCCTCTTATTTTATTTAGATAAGCTTTCATATCCTTCCCCATCCATTAACCTTCCCGAATTTCTTTGTCCCAGTAGTCCACTTAAATCTTCTCACAGGCCTTACAAATAATAGTTGTTTTAGTCTATGATTTCATATCCTTCATCAGTTAATGCCACTATTGCACTGCTAATATCCTTATTTCTTACTAGAATATAGTCTGTATCAAATATAGTCTGTATCATAGGTAGAAATCGCAAATATACTTATCCCCTTTTGCGCTAATACTGTACTGATTGAAGCAAGTATTCCGATTAGTGAGAAATCCAAAGGTCCTTCAATCTTTGGTTCTACCTAAATATAGCCTTACAGGCATCCCTCATGCCAAGAGATACTTGCCGTCCTTATGACATGACCGAAAATGTATTCATCAAGCTATTTATATGGCTTATACATTTTATTATTTTAACAAGGAAAATTTATAAAAATGAGATTTGTCATACTCCACCCTCTCTTTTAATTCATGCTCATTAAAACTCTAATAGCTTGTTATGTAAAATAGGTTGAATGAGAGGATAAGTTAAATTCTCCGGCATTTCATGGAATAGTTTAATGTTACTAATTTCAAAGTAAAGCTGATTGCTTAATGTCTCTACATCTGCAAAAAACAAAGGTACCAACTAAGAGTTGATGTGAATAAATACTAATTATTATTAGTTATTAAATAAATCAGGCAGAATATTATAGATAAACTGATTAATCCAATGCCAGTTGTGTTCAGCACCATCACATACTAGGAAATAGAAATTTCCTTCCTTTGTATCTGATGAATAAATAAAACTGTCCTTCATTTCTTTCATGGCATCAATCTGGGGCTTCATGTTAGGATAAGCAATATCTAAATTGCCAGTAGCACAGAATATATAGTAATCCTTTGGAGTATAACCAGCAGTTTTCGGAATCCTCGCCAAGTATTCTGCAGTTTCTTTTGCCTTGTCGTTTCCAGTTTTGGGACCAAATACCCAACAGTCACCGCTTAGGGGGATAAAATATTTGAAATAATCTAGACAATTTATATATGTATACCAAGTAGTTACTGAACCCATAGAAAATCCGCCAAATGCTCTATGCTCACGGGATTTCATCAAATCCTCTTTATTTTCTGATGCAGCATAAGTGTTATACTTAATTTCCACCATAGGAATCAGATCATTAATTAATTCATCATGAAAGTACTGGGTTTCCATTATAGGGATTGGATGATCAACTGACTCAACAATATAAACCTCTTTCTTATATTTTGATGCATTTTTTAATCCATAAAATGTAGGTGTAACAACAATAATCGGCTCTATATCACCATTGGCAATCATATTATCTAAAATATTCTTTAGTTCTCTATTCTGACCTGGTCCGCCAAATATAAGGTTTTCATCTTCACCGCCACCATGCATGAGATATAAAATGTTATACTTGGTATTCTTGTCATTTGCATCATAGCAATATGGCAAATAAACATTAAGATGTTTAGTTTCTTTACCAGTATCTAAATTAGGCACATAATATTCCAAGCTTTCAATTGTTCCCTGTTTTTCCTTCTCAACCTCAATTCTGTATTCATCTGGCAAAGCTTTAAATTGTTTTTCCATGATATTCCTCCTACCTCTTTTTAAATTTTATTTAATAAAACAATCTTTTGGTATCGGTTTTGTAGATATTATATTACTGTTCTAATACAAACTTCCTTTTACCTCGTTTTTACTAACCTCCGAAAACCTGTTGTTACGCTTTATACGAAAAACATCTTATAATGAATCTCTAGAATTAATCTATGGCAAAAAACTCCTGCAACATATATTAGATTTGAAGGCTATCTTCTAGAAATAGGAGTATTTTTTACTCTTCTCTATTAGGAAACGAGCTCCACAACCAATTGATTATGGTAACTAATAATACAGCCAATCCAAAAATCAGAAAAGTTAATCCTATATCTTTATAAGCTTGCTCTCTAATTGCCCATATTGTCTCTTCTCTAGGTCCGCTATAGCCATATTCTAATGGCCAAGCAATGTCTTGAGCAAACAAACGTAGTAGTGAACCTATAATAGCAAAACTAAATCCTATCACACCTGCTTTAAAATGCTTGTTGTTCATAATAGCGAGGCCTTTATTCTTTATTTCTATATTATAATTTGTCACCACTGCAACTATTACCAAAACAACTACCCATACAATCAATAAAATCATAAACACTTACCTCCGTCCCCTGTATTTCAATCCAGTCTTTAATAGATAGAGGTTAAAATAATTGAAAATATTTTGTTTTTATATATGATTTAAAGTCACGGTATAACAACTTCTCATCGATTTTTCTGAATCCTTTATAATTAAAAAGCCAACAGGATATGAGTATAATCTCGAAAATAGAAAGATAAACGTCTTTTAGATCAAATGTAAAAAAGCCTTTAAGATAAATGTAGTCCAGGCTACCGCCCCAAAATATTTTATCAATTAATGAACAAATTACACCAGCCAATAAGAGAAAAAATAGCAATTCTATTATTTTTCCCTCTTTTTGCTTCAGTCTAGTGAAATCAAATATTAGTATTGAGATTAATAAAATTATAGTATTAATAACTATATGTGGCAGTAACCCAATGCCTAAATCAAATAAAGAATTAAACCAGGAATAAGATGTGTTTAGCGTGGGTGCAAATTCTACTATATCATTAATAATATAAAAATTCTCTCTCATTAAATTATTACTAATATAGATTTTTATACATTGATCAATTAGTATTAACAATAATATTGATAACGGTATTTTGTAATTTCTCTTTGTTTTGGACATACACTACATTCTACCTCTTCCTTTATTCATTATATTTTACTAACTGATAGTTTACTTTAATTGGGATTTTATGGCTCATAAGTCTTTGAGACAGAGAGCTAGTATAAAAGCTATCTATTGCTGATTTTGTCAATTCTATTTGTCCAAATATATCCGTTATAACCTTTTGGTATGGTCTGTAAACTTTCTACTGTATCAAAGCCTTGCGACCATTTTCCGTCTCCTGCGACTAATACTACACGGGTATTAACAGATTCCATTCGCTTAATAAATTTATTGGGCCAGCCCCAGAGAAATTTTGCATACTTTTGTGGCAGATGTAGCTCCATATTATGAAGTTCCTTTGGTATATAACCTGTAAAACCTATCAGTTCATACTTGAGCAAAGCTGACTTCATCATTGCCATGGATAAAAGTCGAAGGGTAGGACTCTGCTCTCTAAGAAACTCTATGCCAGAATTATCTCCATAGACAGTTATTTGTGCTAGTCGCTTATCTGTCATAGTACTTAAATAATCATTCCATAAAACTTCATAAGTTTTTTTATCACTGTCTTTAACATGAATTAATAATTCTTTATCTGGAAAAGCTGAAAAAACTTCATCTAATTCTGGCATCAAACCGATTCCTTTACCTCTAAAAGGGTATGTTTGACCGTTATCTGCTGTATATCCATACCCAATATCCAGAGCCTTTAGCTCTTCCATGATGTAATCTCTCACTTGACCTGTTCCATCAGTTCGATATTCCAAAGTATAATCATGAAATACAGCTAGCTTATTATCCTTTGTAAGTCTAATATCCAATTCCACCACATCCGCACCTAAATCAAATGCAGCTTGCATGGAAGGAAGGGTGTTTTCTAAATAGGGATGTTCTGGTTGGTATATTATTTCGGCAGTATTTGTATCCCACTCTACTAATGAAATATCAAAAGTTTGTGCCAATCCCCTATGGGCTACAATTTTATAGTTTTCTTCTTTAGAATAAAAGATATTGGTATTATTGAGCCATATCACTACCAATATTAATACAAATAGAAAAATAGCAGTTCTTTGTTTTTTGCTTTTACTTTTAATCATATTGTTTTTTAATCTGGATTTCATATTGCCACTCTTTTCTGTAAACTAGTACAGTTATATTTCATTATGGAGTATCTCTATCATAGAGTATATGTCAAGGATTCGGAATGTCTTTTTATAATACTTCAATCTAACTTTTGCCAATCAATTTGTATTAGCTTTATCTCATGGTCTATTATCGTTACAAAATCATTATAAACGTGCCAATTGTAATAAGTATACCACCAAGAATTGTCTTAGGTGTAGGAGCTTCTTTTAACACCATAAAGGCAAGTATCATTGTAATAACAACACTAAATTTATCCACTGGTGCTACCTTTGAAACATCACCAATTTGTAATGCTTTATAATAACATAACCAGGATAATCCTGTTGCGATACCTGATAGAATCAAAAATATCCAGCTTCTTTTACTAAGTTCCGGAATTTGGCTTTGCGTTCCTGTAATAAAAACTATCACCCATGCCATCACTAACACAACTGCTGTACGTATTGCTGTTGCTAAATTAGAACTAATTCCCTCAATGCCAATCTTAGCAAGAATAGATGTCAATGCTGCAAATATTGCTGATAATAGTGCAAATATAAACCACATATTAATTCCTCCTCGAAATTGATCCATTTTAGCTATACTTTAAGTCATGATTTCCATCAGAAAAATTTAGGCTCAGTAAGATATTTTATCACCTTTGTGTTAATACCTTATTGTTAAGCCATGAACTCCTCAGTCATCTTGGCTTCCCCTATGAATATATACCCTATATTATACCTATTAATTAAGAAGCAGCAAGGTATCATTCAAATTGCAACATTAGCGAATCACAAATGGGCCTATATCCTATTTTTTGATAAATATTATTGGATGTTGGGTTTAACAAATCTGTATATAATACACACTTATTAAATCCCTTATCTAAAGCCATTTGACTGATTTGAGCTACGCATGAGGTTGCATAACCCTTTCCACGATAATAAGGAGGAGTATATACGAATGCTACACCAATAGCTGTTTCCAGCTCCCTTGTGTATCCTGCCATGGAAACAGGTATCCCATTGTGTTCTAAAACATAGATCTTTTTTGTTGATAATCGGTAGAGATATGGTTCTGCCTCTTGTGGGATAGACATCTCTGTTTTTCCATAGCTACTCGCAGCATTAAATGCCTCAAGCCAGTATGGGAAAAAACACATATCTTTTTCATCCAGCAAACGAACTTCGCCAATTAGTTTAATATCAGGGTTCACTTCCGTAAGCTCGTATATGCGTTGGTTCATGGTTGTTTTATAGGTTAATCCTTTTCTAGCTGTATATTCTATTGCAAAATACTTTGCCAAGGTTTTTTCTGTCATCACACCAGGAATATCAAAATCTATTAATCCATCTATCAGGCAATTTATAGCTTTAAGATCTATTATATTGTCTGTTGCATAAAGTGTGATATTATGGGGTGGGGTCATTAGAGCTGTAAGCCTTATACCATTTGCATCTGAAACAGTTGCCATAAGCCAATTTGCTGGGTCACGCCATTCCGTTTTATCTTTCCCTTCATGTCCAATTATGATATTACCTAGTAGAATCATGTTCTGAGACTCATTATGCATTAATACATCATAGGTATCATTGCAGAATTCATGCACATCACTATACAACCTGAATTGCATTGTAATATCATCCCCTCATCATATAGAATACCAGAATAGTCCGCTACTCTATATAAGAAATGCTATTATGCGTTCTTATTTTTATAATATGCAGCAGAAATAAAGCAAATTATACTTGGCAATAGAAACATTATACTTCGGCCAATAATAAAAGCATACAATGGTACAGTTGTGATTGAATTCTGAAATTTGTAATAATCCGCCCATAAACGAATAACAAAACCTACTGCTAAAAGTATACCTATTAAGTTCAAAAATCTGTTCATCTTCGTAAATAGTTTCATATAAATACCCCATTATATTAATTCCAGTATTATATGGATGTTCTTTATAGATTTGTGGTAATGGCCTTCCTTAGATTATTAGATTTCTCATTAATTGATTTACCAAATTCTATGTAATACTCCCTCATTATACCATACGTATTTGACTAATTCTATTTTTGCTGATTCTTTTAGTTGGATAAATTTAAAGAATAAATCCTTTATAACTTTTATGTGACCTATAGTGCTAATCTCCTACCGGCTACTTAATATCCCCAATCTTCAACCTGCCATTTTTTTGCCTCATCTTCTCTTGTTAATATCCACATCTACCTATTAATATTCCCTAATGAAAACAAAATTGTTCTTATTAGACAGTTCTTCCCTATACCTATATTTCAATCCATCAAATTCCTTAATATCTCTAACATCTTTTATATTATTCTCAGCCATAAAGCGTACCATCTCGCCTCTTGCCATCTTAACTAAAGTTCCCTTTTGAACTACTTTTCCATCAATCCACTCACCAAATGTACAGTTTATAAACTTTATATCATCAGATAAATATCTAGAAATACATTGACTATATTCCTTAGATGCCAAGTTTAAAATAAGTTTGCTTTCTGAAAAAATATTCTTAGCAATCTTTGCTCCCCAAAATTCGTACAAGTCCCTGTATTCCCAATTAATTAACTTTGATTGCATTTCTAATCTATAGGGCACCACTCCATCAAAAGGCCGTAAAATCCCATAAAACCCTGATAATATTCGCAAATGTTTTTCTATATATTTAAATTCATCATAGCTAAATACTTCCGGCCCCATGTATTGATATTGTATTCCTTCAAAAGACAAGATTGCAGAGGTAAGATTATGGTATAGATCCATATCTTGTATCCTTTTATAGTTCAATTCTGCAATACTGTCATTGCACTTCCAAATATTTTTTAGTTCTTCATAACTTAGTTTCTTTAAATAATCTAGCAATCTTTTAGCCTCTTTTATAAATACAGGCATACTTCTATGCATAACATAATCATTATTTACTTTCATTTTTTTGGCAGGTGAAATTATGATTCTAATATCTGTCACTCCCAAAAACTATGTTATTTTGCTCTTTCTGAACTATTACATACTTACAACATGGTATCCATCTTCTATATACTTCTTCATTCCTGCATGCACTGACATATCATCTTCTCCCCAGTCATACCACAAAACAGAATCTTTTTCATGTTCAGCCTCTTTTATAATATTTAATAATACAGATTAATTATCTACGGCGTTACAGGTCTGCCTTCACAATGGAAAACCATGATCTTATTCACCCATTGAATAGTGCTAGGTTTTCTAATTTGCAATCCATATATAATTTTCTAGAAATCCATTGTAAATCCTTCCTTATTATGCATCAATCTTCCAATAATTCTTTATCATTCGGTTTAGTTGGTTTTTAGATTGTATAGTATTATAGCTCCAAGTTAATTTCTACTAATATTGGCGTGTGATCTTGTCTTGGTCCAGAATCAATCATTTCAGATTTACCAACCTTATCTGCAATCCTATCACTAACCAAGCAGTAATCAATTCTCCAGCCAGAATTATTGATTTTGCTTGTTCTTGCCCGCTGGGCCCACCAAGTATAAACACCTGTAACATCGCCATGTATATATCTAAATGTATCTGTAAAACCCCTGTTTAGAAGGTTTGTGAACCCTTCACGCTCCTCATCAGTAAACCCAGCTGAATTACGATTGCTATCTGGATGAGCCAAATCAATTTCTTTATGGGCTACGTTAAAATCACCCACAGCAATAACATACTTTTCTTTATCCAGTTTTTCCAGATAGTCTGCATATTTCATATCCCAAATCTGACGATCTTCTAAACGGTTCAATCCCTCGCCCGCATTGGGGGTATACACCTGTGTTAAATAGAATTCATCAAATTCTAATGTAATAATTCTACCTTCACAGTCCATAGTTCCAGGTGCACCAATTTTGGGATACGTAACAACTGGCCTTAGATTATTCTTATATAAAAACATAGTGCCAGCATAGCCTTTACGAGCTGGTTCTACTGAACTATTCCATACAATTTCATAGTCTGGAAACTTATCCTTCAAGATTTCTAAATGCTTTTTTGTTGGTCCGCTACTTGGTAGCTTGGTCTCCTGCAAAGCTATAACTTCTGGGTCATGCTCTATAATTGTATTTATTACAGCTCTACTTAATTCAGCCCTGGCTGAAGTTCCTGTTAATGCAGCGTTTAACGAATCAATATTCCATGAAATGATTTTCACTATTTTTTCCCCCTTAACTATATATAATTAATGGTTTTTAACCAAATCAGCCAAATCGTTCATTTATCATGCTAATATGTTCATGTAAACATATGTTGAACTAGCATAATAGTTATCAGGTATATTTTGATACACCGCTTTGTTGTATAACATTGTAAAACATTTTATATGAATATACAAACCTATATATCAAAATAATTTTATAATATATAAAAACCCCGCAGCTTAATCAATAAGCTACGGGTGTATAAGTAACTTTTTAGCTATTTTTATGCCACAATAATATATAAGGGAATTAAGCTATCAAAAATTTACGATTTAGTCAATAAAAAAATACCCACCAGAAAACTGGTGGATACTTATTATTAATAGTTGACACCTAAATCAAGTTCAACCTCATACTCTACTGGTTTTTGCTTAAATAGATATTCACCTTTTCTAATTGAAGCAAGAACATTTGCACGATTTCTTATTACATCAAAGGGGCTATCTCCATCAAGGACGATGAAGTTTGCATCCTTTCCGACTTCCAATCCATATCTGTCCTGGATATTTAGGCATCTAGCTCCATTATATGTGATTAAATCTAAATCCTTTTCTATCTCTTCTGATGACATGATTTGAGCTAGGTGAATTCCATTATCAAGGACATTCATCATATTGCCATTGCCCATGGGATACCATGGATCATTTATTGAGTCTTGTGCAAATGCAACATTGATTCCTAATTCCATGAATTCCTTTACTCTTGTAAGTCCTCTTCGTTTTGGATAAGTATCCTGGCGACCTTGTAGGTAAGCATTTTCTGTTGGACAAGCAATAAAGTTCATCTTGCTCTTTTTAAAAAGGTCCATCATTCTAAATGCATATGAATTATCCGCTGATCCAAAGGAGCATGTATGACTAGCTGTAGTTCTAGTACCATAATCCTCCATAAGGACTAAGGCATTTAGTAGTTCAACAAAGCGTGATTGAGGGTCATCAGTCTCGTCACAGTGGACATCTATAAGCTTGTCATATTTCATAGCTAGCTCTACTATATCACGAAGGGATCTTTCACCAAATTCTCTAGCTGATTCATAATGTGGGATCCCTCCAACAACATCTGCCCCCATCTTAAGTGCTTCTTCTACTAAGTCGCGTCCACCCTTATATGTGTACATCCCTTCCTGAGGGAATGCAACAATTTGAATTTCAACTATATCCTTTAATTCTTCTCTTAGCTCCAACATGGCTTTTAAGGCTGTGAATTTTGGATCTGTAACATCCACATGGGTACGGATGTATTGTACTCCTTTTGAGACTTCATCTTTGATTGCTTTTAGCGCCAGTCTTTTTACACCTTCTACAGTTAAATTTGCCTTAAATTGTGGCCACATCTCAATGGCTTCAAAAAGGGTTCCTGAGCCTGCACCTGCTTTCCCCATATCAGATAGTGTGTAAACATAATCTAGATGTATATGGGGATCCACATAAGGGGCAGTAACTAGTTTACCTTCTAAATTAATAACCTCATCTGCTGGACCAAGGTCCTTGCCAATAGCTTTTATAACTCCATTATCATCTACTAAAATCTCATTGGCATCTTCATGCCTATATATAACTGCATTTATAAATTTCTTCATATTTCTCCTCCTTCATAATTACTTAGCACCGTAGATCTTTTATTGGGATTCAATAATTGAAACACTTTTTTTGTCAATTATTTCTTTCGGACTGGGAATATTGATATTCATTAGAACAATTGATGCTAACATTATAGCTATACCAATATATCCAGCTAAATTAATTTGTTCTTGTAATAAAAATACACCTGCAACTGTTGCTATAATAACCTCAATAGAAGCAACTATAGTCGTTTTTGAAGCATCTATCCCCATAGAAAGTCCTGTTAGGAAAAGAATATTTGACATAGCTGCATTAAGGACCGCACCTAAAATAGCCCAAAATAAAAATGTACTGTTGGCAAACAATTCTAAGTTTTGCCATGGCTTAGCAAAAATAGCAGTAGTAATTGAACTAAATAGCATCATATAAAATGCCATTGTCACTGAA
>Ga0209537_1005216_pt1 | contig 10465 bp, 5 predicted proteins | sample BioPla4DNA1_FD_187698 | JGI IMG/M metagenome (GOLD analysis project Ga0209537, IMG submission 187698) | Biogas fermentation microbial communities from Germany - Plant 4 DNA1 (SPAdes) (version 2) | ecosystem: Engineered > Bioreactor > Anaerobic > Digestate | place: Bielefeld, North...
TCCATTTTGTATTCCATTCGGAATGGAAATGCCGTTTTTATGGTGTTGGCCTCTACAAAGCTAATGTAATCTCTTTTATTGCTTATTATATGAGTTTTTAAAAAAAATAATTTTAGTGAGTTGTTCTGTATTTCTATGGCTGGCGCCTTTTTATATCTGCCATTTGACTTTCGCTCTAAAACTTGCCATTCCACCATTGAACTTATAATTTTCTGCACTCCATATTTTACCGTGCTGCGCTCACCCCAAATTTTGAAAATCCGTCTTTGTACCGAAGATAAAGTGAATTCCGCTTGAAAATCCGATATGTTACCTATAGTTTTGGCTATGTCTCGAAAGATTTCAAAAACCGCTGACATCATAGTCCAATGGAGCAACAATCTCTCCTGGCCAGATACTTCATTTGACAGCATTAAAGCTTCTTTCTTGATGCTTTCCAATTCTTCAGGGATATTTATCCATATACCCATCAGCTTATCTCTGGCCTTCCGCCTTGTTATATCCCCCGGTATTTCTTCCTTTAGATATTGTTCCAAAGTTTCCCTAATTGTGGATATGTCGTCTTCATTACTTGCTATTTCAAGAGTTTTATCTAGCCACTGTCCTTTCAAAAAGCGGTCAAGTCCAACTGTTTTCATGATTATTCTTCCTTTCTTATATTGACAAAAGGTACGATTACTTCTTCAATGGAAATACCACCATGACATAGACTCTTTTCGTTTTCTTTGCCATAAAAATAATATCCGTCACTGATAATATAATTATATTCTTCAGGGAGACCATATTCCGCCCATTTATAAGATTTGTATTCCTTCAAAGCAGTTTCATAATTCTTACCTTGCTCATAGATTCTAACTCGGCTAGCAGCCTTATCTACAGACAAACCTTCTCTAATGCTACCCTGTCCAATGCTGCTGACATGGCCATGGTCAGATGTAATGTAAACCTCAAAGCCCAAATCAAAAAGTTTCTCAAAAAAGTTTGTCAAGCCTTCTCCCTTAAGCCATAGCCGTATATTCTGATAAAGGCCAGCTCGCAGCATTTGCTGACCGTGTACCATATCATCGATCATATTCACTACAACACCCAGTATCTTTACTTTGGGATTTTCCAGTATTTCCACTAACCCTTCTTCATTAAAATGCCTGATATTTCTTATGTAATAAACAGTATCTGCCTTAAAGCCACGCCGCTCAGTCCAAAATTTTTTCCAATGACGCTCATCCTCATCGGTGCTAAATATGGTCTTGCCAAAAAATCGGGGGATTTGGCCCGAAAAAATCGCCTGTCTTGATACAGATGTAATAGTAGGAATCCAGGCAAAACAAAGCTTTTGTTCAAAATGCCAGTCTGAGTTTTGTACTAAATGATTCTCAATTATAAGCCAATCATCAAGGGCCATGCCGTCAAAGACAATCAAAGCAATCTTTTTTCCAGAAGAATCCCTTCCGATCTTATAATCAATATACCAGGGTATATTGTGAACCATGATGGGAGCGCGAACATAAGACAGTGACGGAAGCAAATTGTAATTGCCAAAAAGCCAAATTCTAAACTTGTCACTTAAATCCTTTGCAACTGATATGAAAGCTTCCTCATCCAGCCGGCCTATAACTTTATCGTCGTTGTATATGTTTAATATTTCAGCCCAGTACCTTGCTATGCGCCACCAGTCTTTGTAAGACTTAATATCAATTAATATATGGTAAATCCGAGATATTAAATTATTATAGCGAATATTAAGCTGCTTAATTTCATCAACAAGGATTCCTCTATGGGTCCAGGAGGGCATGCTGTCAATATTATTACATAAAGCAGGCTTAAGGTAACCTTCATCAAATAGACTACCTAAATACATTTTTATGTCTCTATGAGAAAAGTCCACTTCACCCATTCCAAGCTGTAAATTGCTCAAGCTTTTAATGTAAAGCTCCCACTGCTTTTGTAAATATTTAAAGAAATAGTCGGCACCACTAAACAGCTTCTCAATAGAGTGTTCCTCAAAAGTATTTTTATTTTTCAGTATATCTATGAGATAATCGGAAACCACTTTCGGTAGTATATCATTTTTATAGTAAAATTCAATCAGGACTTTAATTAAATCCGTAAAGTTTTTGATAGTTTCCGGATATATGCCAAAAAGGTTTTTTAAAACAAAGTCAAGGGTATCCCGCTTACTAAGATATTTGCCACTGTCATCATATACTTGATATAAACTATTGTAGTGTTCACTGTCAAGCTCTTTTAATACATCATAGGAAAGGCCGGGAAACAATTCTTTAATGGATAGAGTAACGACATAAAAACAACTCTCTATATCGTAAGGTATATATTGTTGCCCGGTCACTTTCACTACAAGTTTTGTTTCCAAATCCGATTTTTCTCGAAAATTTTTCTCAAAAAAATATCTAAATGAAACGGAATCATCATAATTTACCAATTGAAAATTGCGTCTCGAAATTGATGTTAAAATATCTTCCGAAGATGTGATGTCATCAAAATCATATAACAATATATAAGGCACAGGGCTTTCTTTCAGTTTACTAAGCACCATGGATTTCATTGGAAGTGCCCCCTAATACCCCAATCTCGTAAGTGCATTATCATAGTACATGAGCAGGGTGGTATCTTCTTGAAGCACGGCTTCCGGCAACCGCTCGCCGATTTTGACGATAGTCTCATAATCTTTTTTGGCCCAGCAGTCTTTAAAACCCGCTCTAACTGCTTCCGTTCTAAAGTACCGCAGCTTACCCCTCGTCTTCTTATATTCCTCAAAGTCCTTCAAAAGCCGGCGTTCCCGAAGTTTTTCCAAATCCGACTGTTTACTGGTATCCGGGACGTACCAGCGGCCCTTCTCATCTTGGAGAAAACTTTCCTGAAGCAGATCACTAAGCTCCGGCATATCCTCATGGCGCATTTGTTTGAGTTCCTGCAAAAATTTCGGCTGTATTTCTTGATAGGTCTTAGGCTTTTCCGAAAGCTCCCGGCGCAGCCACTGGATGGCGGTTTTTTCATCAATGATGAGTAAAGATATCTGGTCATTTAGGTCCAATTCCATCCGCTTTTGCTCGTACTTACTTACCTGATCCGGCAGAAAATACATGCCGTCCCTTTCAGGAAAGCGCTGCTTTAGCCCTTGATAAAAATCCGCAGCTCCAAGGGGTACCGTTGCTCCCTGCTGAATGTGATAAGCTACCATATTGTCATAGAGCAGGTAATCCTGCCGCTCAGGAATAATATCCAGCCTCCCACCGCTTTCAACTGTAACCGGCAGCTGCTCCAGATGCTGGCGAACAAAATTCCACACACCTTCTTCAGTGCCGGCACGCCGCTTAAAATCTTCTATAAAGCGTTCTTTAGGTTTATAAGCGGAAATAATGAGGTCTTGTTTTACCGCCGTAGTAGTTGTAACCTGCTTGAAGCTACCCTGCTGCTTATCCAGTCGCCGGACATTAGCCACAACAAATCCTGCCCTCATTACTGCCTCTTGTATGGCATTCCAGACACTATTCTTGGAATTGTGAAATTCAACAGTCATCCAGCGGCCAGGTTTTAAAATCCGGTACATCTCATTGAAGCATTTTTCCATAATTCGCTGATATTCCACCAAGCCCTTGCCTTGGATTTTATTTACAATAGCCTCCGGCTCATCATTTGTAAAGACCTTGAGCCAGGCTTCCCAGATGAAGTTTAGTTCGGAATACATTAGATTGTCTCCAAAAGGAGGATCGGTAAAAATGTAGTCAATCGTATTACTGGGTATCTGTTGTAAATCTGACGTAGATTGAGTAGTTATTGCATAGGCCTTTGAACCAGAGCTTTTTATTCTAATCAGTCTTTTTATTCTGTTGGCATATGCAGTAAAAACATTGGCCTCACTAACCATTGATGATATGTATAATGTACCACTTAAGGGGTTATACGGAAATGAAACATTCATTCTGTATCGGTTTAGCTTGCTAACATTAATGAGCTGACTTGTGAATAGAAGCTTTAAAAGAGAAATATCGCTATTATTAATTTTATCGTATATAGCACTTAGTACCCACAAATTCCGCTTTGTATAAAAATGGTGGACATGGGTTATACCTAAATGTATCCCAGAACGCCAGGTGTCACCCCATTCTTTCCCTTTGAACATAAAAGGTTCCGTCGGATACCAATAAGGTATGTCCATATCCTCAATCTGCTCAATCAGTTTTAAATCATCATCATCGGGAGCTTTCTCAAATCTTTGCCTGCCAACCGAATAATTTATCATAACAGGCACCTGTTTTGCCTGCTCTATGGTCTCTCCCAAAGCCTTATCGTATATAGTTATCTTAGCCTTTTCCACATTTCGCTTATCAGTCAGAAGGCCGCAGTGGGGACAGTGAAATTCTTTCATGACTTTACCGGTTTGTTTGTTTACCGCCACATCCCAAAACACCATCTCCCCGGTGCAATTGGGGCACAAAAACACATCGGACCACACGGTGTAATTTATCCTGCCTTTTATTGGCTTGCCGTCAATTCCGATCTGATACATACCATCGATGGTATGATTAGTTTTGTACATCCAGCCACATTCGTCTTCCACTTCTTGCAGTATTCTTTTGGCTTCTCGTTCAAATTCTTCTACATTGACAGGACTGTTATAATTATACGCTATAAAAGTAGCTGCAGGGGACAGGTCGCAAAGGATTGCTTTTCTAGCACCCCACTCTATAACTTTGCCCTCTTTTCGAGCTTCTTCTTCCAGCTTCATTCTAAAATCCCCATCGGGATTTTCGCACATGGCAGCAGCCACACCTGCCATTCCGGTGCCGCAGAATCCGTCAAAAACTATGTCCCCAGGTTTTGTATAGTGAAGGATGTATCGCATAATTGCCTTGTGAGGCACCTTTGTATGATAGGCATGGGCATTGTATATTGGGTCGTTCTTGCCTTCCGAGACATCGGCAGTATAGGGCTCCACCTTATATTCATCCTTAGCTTCATCGTAAGGAATCCCGTGTTTTTCTATAAATTCAGCAATGAAAGGGTTAGGGCATACGGTATAATACGGTGGATCTGAAAGGGCTATGATATCCTCATCATCCCCCAGAGGAAACCCCTCTGCATCTCGAATCTTATCGAGAATTTCTTTCTTAAGCTTCAATGACATTCCTCCATTATTTAAGTATTATCCGAATGCTTTTCACATCCATTCCTTTGACAAGCTCATCGATATAATCGTTCAGGTGCTGCTTCATATCTTCCACGGTTACCGGGCCTCCCTTAAATATTGCATTCAATAAGTCCTCTGCAGTTATTTCCACTTTTTGGAGGCCTTTCAGCAGTGTATTGATTATTGAAACAAGCGACGAATCGATTTTATCAGGAAGTCGACGGTTCTTTAAGATTGATGTTATAACTTGACGCTGGGGTTCATCCAGCAGTGCGATATTATTTTGCACCTGGTCAGATTCCAGATTTTGTAATATGATTTCCTCCCACTGAAGAAATAGCTCTTCCATAGCTTGCTCTACAGCCTCTACAACACCGAATACAGGTTGTCCGTTCCCATCTGGAGTATAGTTACAATGGGGACACACCGGGCTAATATACAAATCCTTTTCAATCAAACTGAAGCATGTTTTTAATCCAAATAGTCCTTCAAGGATTTTTTCATAGGGTTTGGAATATATCAAATCCTTGATATTTGATAGCATATCAAGATTGTGTTTTAAGTTGCTGGCTAGGAGTTTTTTCTTTTGCTCATCACCGTTTAAATCAAGTCGGTGTTTTTTATGAAGTTTTAAATACATAGACACATATTCACTTTTTAAGGCCTGAAGCTTGACCACATACTCTCTGCTGTACGCATCCGTCAGCTCTTGCGGTCTTTGTATCATGTCTAAAGCTTCGTCTCTTGCAACTTGGACTTTATTAATCCATTCTTCATCTTTTACTATTATACAAGCGCGGGTGAGATAAGATATGTGAGGATCTGCCTGCAATTTGAAATCCCTTATCTTTAACATTTCCTCCATTACGGCAAAAAGTGCCAAGTATCCCTCAACTTCATCCTCCGAGTACCTGAAATTTTTCAGTTTTGCAGGAGTATCGTACTGTTTTACAACATCAAGAAAATCTTTTAGTTCCTTTAATTTCTCTTTGTAACGCTGTTTTTTATTATCGTCAATCGCCTGCTTGTCCCAAAGGGCCAAGTCGCCTATGAGAAACTGCTGTGTTTCGATTACACGTTTTGTCAATTCATTTACCCGAATCAGCATCTGCTTTATAGCAGCCTCTCGGGTATTGGGATTAGTTATCAGTCCCGGTGATAAGTGTAATCCTTCAAAGAATTTTTTAAGCACTCTCACAGGCACCCCTCCCGGCACCTGACAGTACTTGAATAAAATTAATGTCCCGGGATTTGCTACCGCCATTTCTTCCATTTTTGTTGCATCAAAGGTGCCACCTGAAACGGTCAAAGTTGCATGACCACTGTAAACCAATGTGCAAAGTATCAGTGTCACCCATACATCCTCTAGCTGAAATTTTTTATCAAGGGTAACTTCGCTTAATTCTTCTAAAATATCTCCCCTATTTAATACGTGTTTTTCCGGCAAACTTTCTAATAAATTAATATAGTGGCGAGCGTAAATTGATTTTTCCGGCGCAATTAGGTCGCCGTCAAGAAGGCCAAAAGATTCCAAAACTTTTGCTCCCAAGTCATTTTTTCTGCCAGCTAGATAATTCAGACCGGCTTTAAACAGTTCCTTGATGTTTTCCTGGGTTACTTCGGTCAGGAAATTGGGATAGTACGGGTATTTATCGTGAAAATAAGGTGAAAGGCAGGCAGATGCAGTCATATCTATATATTCTTTCACCATGCCTTCAGCCGCAGTTTTCCCCTTAATCCAGTGTGAGATACTCTTTTGCTGGCCTGCTGTTTTAACCGTAAAGCATTCATGGACATGCTCATTTATCCATTGAACAATTTCTTTTAGATAGCCTTCAGCTTTTTTTATGTAAGCCTGTTTACTGTCTGCTGAGGATATCTGGGCTAGTTCCATGGCAGCTGCGTACAGTCTTATATTTTCATCCACTTCCTGATCTCTGTTGGTAAATTCAAAAGCTACTTCATCCCTTTGAATCTCTCCTCTGTAAATATCGTTGCCGTACGGACGCAGAAAATATATGTAAAAATCCCTCGGAGGTTGAGCTGTTGTGCGTTCATTGGGAGCACCGAAAAATAAGTAGCCGTACCGCTCAACTTTCTTTTCCTGCCAAATGATCTCGTACTGCCATATCCTTCTGCCGTTTTTATGCTCCGGCCTTTGCCAGTTTAAGACTTTAAGCAGCGCATCGTAGTAATATTTGTTGAGCATGTTATCGTCCATAAAATCAGCTTTGGCCTGGATTCTTGCATCATAATCTATGTCCTTTTTTAGGTCGAGGTAATACTGCTCATTATTTTTATTGTATGATATGAATTGTCCGCTGGCAGTCTTTAAGATTTCCCGAACTGCGGTTTCTACCGTGGTTTTTAAAAAGCTCTCTTCCATTTCCGGCATCTCAGTATATATACAGAGGTCATCTTTCATGTTGTCTACGGTAATGCCAATAGGAGCGTTAATATCACCGGTGGTGAGTCTATGGACACTCAAAGCGTGAATTATGCGCAATGCTATTGGTCTATATTGTGGCCTTGTATAAGATTTTGATATGAGACTTTCCAGTACATCGCTTTTTTCTACTACCTCCCGAAGGTCGGGATCCGAACGAACCGAAGTGTTTTCTTTTATGTATTCCCAATAGGAGTCATAAGAGATTATTCCGGTTTCATTTTCAGGCACATCCTGGTCCAGGATTTTTTTGATGGTATGGGTAATGGTCTTTAATATTTCTCGTTTTTCAGCAATGTATACCTTCTCGAAAATCTCGATGTATGCTGGATGTATGGGATATAGGTCTACATATTCCTCCAAGCGGTCAGCCATGTTGGAATACAAATGAGAAAACTTGCTGAGATGCTCCCTTATCCAGGCCTTCTGCCGTTCATTTTTCTTCAGTATCCTCTCAGATACTACATAGGCTACGTCTTGCTTGCGGATTACCAGCTGTTCATATCTATCCCGAACCCGCCTCAGGGAGTCAGCAACGAATGCAAACTGGCCGCTGTCGAAAAGTGACTCCTGAACTCCAGCAATGAACCTTATTCGACAGCTCTTGGATATTTCCCCAATTTCCCGCAGGAAGTTGAGGGCAAGGACTACCTTTTGTTCAGTGAGACCCCGGAGATAATCTAGGAATTCATCGGCAACTATTAAGTAGCCCATATCAGGGTACTTTTCCTGAAATAGAGCCATCATTTCTAATAAGCTATCTTTGGTGTTAGGGGCTTCTTCCATTGACGGGAAGCGATAGTTAATGCCTCGCTTTGCTAAATCCTTTTCCAGATGGCCTACTACTATGTCCCGAAATTCCATCTTTGAAGTGCCTATCTCAAATCTCAGGACCTCAAATTTTCCTGCTATACTTTGTGCAGCTTCTTGAAATCTCTTGTTATTTACCAGTTTCAGCATCTCTTCATCTTCAGCTACGGCGGATATCACCGACATCAAATGGGATTTACCTGTGCCATAGTTTCCAACAATAAAAATTCCTTTATTGTCGAAGGGGTCTTCGAACTGCAATTGAGGTATGACAACTTCTTCTAAAGTTTTTGCCATGCTGTCTGACATCACATATGTCTTAACAAGCCTTAATGCCTCCTGGGGTTTATCGGCCTCTACAAGTTTTATTACGGTTTCTACCGGGTTAAAACTGACAAGGTCTTTATATTTCATGGAGATACTCCTTTCAGGTAAAAAATCTTTTCCTGGCAACCGAAGGCAACCCCTACGTTTTGCGAGCGGTAAAAGAGCGCCTCTAGTTTTGCGGGCGGTCTAAGACTTTCCCTACATTTTGCGGGCTTTGCAGGCGGTCAAGAGTCGCGCTGTGTTAGCGGTCGAAAGCCGCCGCTACAGTTTTATCCGATTTATATCAAGCGCCGTAAAGTCCGGCTCAATGTAATATTTTACATATTCCGGATGGCCGGGTTTTGCATAAGTCAAGACATCATCTCTGATCTCACCTGACCATATGGTAACGAGTTTTTTGTATCGAGAGACATTTTTAAGCAAAGCTAAAGGATTTACTTTTAGCGGTTTTTCAAACAATATTTCTATATGATCAAAAATTAGCCTTTCCTCATTTATTTCCTTTACTATTTCATCTATACATTGGCTTACAAGCAGGGGACGCTCATGGACGGGAATAGTCATCAAACGCTGGGCCAATTCCAGGTTTAAATTGATATAGAAAAAGTTGTGGTCTTTGGTTAATAACTTTAAAAGGAGGCTCTTTTTTTTCGAGTTGGAGCCTGCAATTATCAGGAGTTGATAGAATTTTTTTTGAAAAACCCTAAGCAAATTATCGATACCTACGGTTTCCGACATGGACTTTGCCCCCCAGCTTTTGTATAGAGTTTCATGGATAATTTTCTGTATTTTTCGATGCTGTTATTATACTATTTCGGTATAAGGGATGAAAATCCTCTTTGAATAGTTGAGCATTTAAAACAAAAAAAGACTGGTAAAACAGTCTCTATGATTGAGAAAACACTCTGGCCTTTGTTTTAAGATTTGTGCCTTTTCAAAAACACCGGCAGTACTTGGCGAATGATCTTGTTAAAGTTTTCCGCATCCCATGCACTTCGACCTATGAATAGACCATCAATATGAGGCATCGATATAAGCTCCGGGGCATTTTGGTTGTTTACACTACCACCATAAAGCACGGGGATATCTTTTCCAATATTGTGACCAAAAAGCTCCATCAAAGTCTGTTTAATTACTTTATGCCTTTCATCTGCATATTCCTTTGATGCAGGAGTACCTTCTACACCGATAGCCCAAACTGGCTCATAAGCAATCAAAACTCTCTTGGATTGTTCAGGCGTAACCTGGTTTAAGCCTATTTTTAATTGTATCCTTAAGATTTCATCAGCGATTTTCTTTTCTTTCTCTTCTCTCCTTTCTCCAATGCAAAGAAGTGGCGTAAATCCATGCTTTAAGGCACAAAGGACCTTCTTGTTTTCCTCTGTATCAGTCTCTTTGAAAATATTTCTACGCTCAGCATGACCTATTTGGACAATTTCTGCGCCTACTTCTTTGAGCATAAGGGGAGAAATTTCTCCGGTAAATTGTCCTTGTTCTTCCCAACATATATTTTGTGCACCAATTCCAATGCTTTCTCTTGGCACTGATTTTCTGGCAGCATCTAGAGTAGTATATGATGGATTTACAAAAAGCTTTATATGCTTTCTGCAAAACAACAATACAAGATAAAACAAGAGACAATTAAGAAGGCCAAGGAAGTATTTAGCAAAACCACGTATGAGAAGTTAAATAACATACCTGTTTTTAATATGGGCAAAAAAACTCCAATATTA
>Ga0209537_1005230_pt1 | contig 10442 bp, 8 predicted proteins | sample BioPla4DNA1_FD_187698 | JGI IMG/M metagenome (GOLD analysis project Ga0209537, IMG submission 187698) | Biogas fermentation microbial communities from Germany - Plant 4 DNA1 (SPAdes) (version 2) | ecosystem: Engineered > Bioreactor > Anaerobic > Digestate | place: Bielefeld, North...
TATGTCGATTAAAAGATTTTATATCTCTAAATCTCAAGATTGCTTTTGTTTTCACTACTATATTCGACATCGAGGGGCTAAAATCCTTCTAAAATATGGATTTACAAGGGATTTGTGCAGTGGAATCATTGATTCCTTACAGAAAGCCCGTAAAAATCTTTTTTTAATTGATGGTTGGTATTATCCTTCGCTAAGTCTGCAGGAAAACACCTTTTTGACGACAACAAAAACGGCGCCTGGCTTTAGCTAGGCGCCGCTAAAAATATTGTGTACTTGCTCTTTCAAGTAGTTCCATTCTGCTTCTGCCAGCCCTTCTGGGCAGAACGTTGCTTCTGAAACGTTTTTGCCTGTGAAAAACTCATACCACACAGCAGCTAAAATATACCTTCCCTGCGGAATAGAGGCGTGGAAGGCATCCCGATGCAGATTTCGGAAACCCAGTTTGAGAAACTGCTGAAAAACCCAGCCACAGGGGATGATCCTTGCGCCTCCTAAAAACTCTGCAGCTTTCAGATAAGCTGCTTCTAGATCCCTGAACATTAGCTCTTGCTTCTTGTATCCGGCTATCTCATACAATCTTTCACTGCCTTCTTCATAGGCCCAAGTTTGGTGGATCACGATCTCTGCCCCAGGTGCGTGCTTTTTGACAAACTCTGCGAGGTTCGCAAGATAAGGCTGATAGGTGTCATAATCTGTACTGAGCCTGCTGGCCTGTTGCAGTGTGACGCAGTCCCACCGCTGACTTTGGAGAGCTGCTTCTATGGAAGAGTGTTTTTCAGTTTCCTCCCCGTTAATATCTACCTGATAAGCTGGGGCGTTTTGAAGCACATTCTGCCAATGCTGCTCTAAAGAACAGCCGCCGATGTAAAGGTTCATCGACATCAGATCAACACCACCAGACTTGGCAATCTGATGGAGATAGCAGGCGGCGTCCCGGGAAAAGCTATTGCCAATAGAAAGAATCTTCAAACCAAACTCCACTCCTAACCAATCCTATATTGATAAAGGCGAAAGCTGTTTTGGGCCGGCAGATGAATTGTGATAAGGCCTTCTTTAAGTGCCCTGCTCTCTTTGGGGCTGTCGTCGCTTAGGCTCTTGAGGGTAATCCGGCTGCCTTGGGCTCCAAATAGCTTGAATGTGTAATGATCCTCTGGTGAGTATTCACGATAGACGATAATAAAGCCCTCTTTTTCCCCAGGAACAAAGGATTGAAAGCCAGTCCAAGAATACCCGTCCGGCCGCTTGCCGATAGGCAAAATGTGCCCAGAGAAAATAGCGTCCCTGTACTTTTTGTGGAGAGCAATAACTTTACTGTACCTCTCTAAGGCTTCTCTACTGAGGCTGGATGCTTCAAACCAGCAAAGGGGATTGGCAAACATTGTGATTGCGAAAACGTACTCATAAGAGTAATTAGCAGGGGCCAGCGGGTCGTCTTCCGGATATTTGTCGTGGTTGCGGTCGATATTTAAAAACTCTATCTGCAGTTTCTGTGGCGGAACGAAAGCTGCAAGGTTCCACAGGTTCCTCAAAGTTTTATATGGATAGTAGTTAGCCCAGTCTGTGTAGCGGTTTTCCAGGAAAATATTGCCGTACTCCTGAAAGTGAAAATATCCGGCTCTAGCGTCGAAGCCACCTGTAATGTCCAGATTAAAGGACACATCACTGTGCTGCGCCTGAACAGCTGCCATCAGCTTTTCGAAATTATCCTCAGCTTCTTTGGTACGCAGCTGAACTGCGTCTAATTTAATCTGCTTGAATCCGTATTCCCTGCAATAGCGGGCAAGGAGGCTTGCTTGTGTTTTATAGTTCCGATACAGCCTGTTTCGATCTGGGGCAAACCAAAGGCCTAAATTTATTCCAAGTTTTGCTGCCTCTTCCTTTACCGGAGTGAATCCATTGGGGAAGCGCTCCGGATCAATCTGCCAATACTCTTCTGTAATGGCCCTGTTGTTTTCAATCTGCCTGAGGCCGTTGCCTTTTTGCCAGCCATCGTCCAATTGATAGTGAGTTGTCCCGAGCTTCCTGCAGGCTGCAAGTTCTTTCAAAACAAACCCTTCAGACATACGCTCTGCGCATCTACGGTCCCCCCAAGGGTTTGCCATTACCATATAATCCCGCTTTGGCACTAAAGGATTCCTGGCTCTTTGATAATCTTTCAAAGCGTTGAGGCCGTTTTCAAACGTGTTTTGGAAAAAACCTACCACAGAACTATAAGTCTTCAGATGTTTCTCTGCTGAAAACTCCTCAGCTCTGATCCCCCAGCCTAAAGCGTGAATGCTGTCTGGGGTTATCTGGAAATTTCCTGCAACTTCAGGCCGCTGATCTGAAAAGACAGGGCTTTCTTTGAGAAAAAAGGCTCCCTCTCCTTCCCTATCCAGGGAAAAGACCAGGTTTGCAGGCGTTAACTTGTCTGGCTTGCTCCTGCGCACCAATTCATCTGTACGGTCTGTGCGCGTGAAAAATTCGTATGCAGTGAGGCTGTCAGGCTCTAGAGCTAGGAGATAAGAGTCGAGAACCACATGCCGCAGGCCGCCGAAAAAATCCCCTCGAGGCAAATTGTGCGCTTTCACCTCTAAGAAGGTTCTTATGCATGGCGCATTTTCGTAGACAAAAGCATGGCGGATCAGATCTACTCCATAGAAGGGAATCTGCAAGTAGAAGCTAACTTCAAGAGAATATTCCTCTTCTCTCACTTTCACATCTAAAAGCTCTATTTCAGCGGCCTCTATTCCCTCATTCAGCATGCCAGTTAAACCTTCGTAGAAAAACTCTGGTTTCTCCAGGCAGGAATTCAGCCACTTTTTGCCTGTAAGCTTGTTTAGCAGCGAGGCTGTGGTAAAGTTACCTTTGCTGTTTACCCAGGTCCTCTCGATGAATTTGTTTCCTAAAATAAATTTCTCGCCTTGTTGAAGAAAATAACAGCTCACAAAATCATCCCTTAATTTGTGTTTTATCCGTATAAGGCGAAAAGATCGCTTGAGCGCTTCAGAATCGTCCTGGCATCAACCCTTGTACAACTTTCAGCTTTGCATACTGTCTCTGCTGTGCTTTCGAGCTTGTATTCGATTTTCAGCTCATAGGGTGGAGCCAAACGCACTGGCTTGAAATTAGCGAGATTTGCTACTGCCCGCTTGACAGCTTCTCTAATCCTCTCCTGAGCATCTAGCGGATGCAAAGATAAAGCACAATTTCTCCCGAAGCCTTCTTTCACTGCCACGGTTTTCACACCAGGGATCCATTCTTTGGCTTCTCTGACACCTTCTTTGCAGCTGGAGACGAAAATCACTGGCACGCCCAGTGAGCCTGCCTGTACTGCAGTAAGGCCGATCTCGCCGATAAGGCGTCCGTTCAGCCACATATTGTGAATAGCCACAGAAGAAAAAGTGTGGGAGAGCACTCCACCTTCTACGCCTGCCATGGGGTGATAGCCGATCAAAAGAACGCCAGCAAAAGTTTCATCTAGTCCTGTCAGCCGCCTGGGCCTGGGCACTCCTGAGAGGATCTTCACCCCTCTGCGGAGTTCATCGTAAAGAAGATTTGACGTGCCATCGCTGTGTCCGTCCTCGACGATGATCTCTACATCTCCTGCAGTCTTCAGCCCGTCGATGGCTGCATTGGTCTCGGCAGTGAGTATTTTTCTTGCAAACTCGTATTGTTTGGGACAATTACCCAAAGGCTGACCTGCCAGACCCGTTACACACGCCACCCCTTCCATATCTGTGGACAGATAAAATTTCACTGCAATCCCCCCTCGGTTTTAGTTTTTCTTATTAATTAAATTTCAAACAAACCGTAAAAGTTGGGTGCTGGTTTGCTCCACAGACCAATCTACAACCAAAGTCTTCTCACCGCAGGGAATAAGCACCTTGCGCTTTAGGCTGAAATCATGTTCTTGATTGTCTTTTCTACACTCCACGAGTTTTGGCACCATTGCCTTGAAAGCTTCCAGCTTACTTATGGCAGGCTCGAGATTGTGCTCTCCGCCTTCATAATAGCGCACAAGCACTTTTTTGCCTACGGCTTCTAGTTTGGCAGTCAAGGCTTTGGTGTGAGTCTCATGGTTCACATTGGTATCTGCTGTTCCATGTTCAAGGAAGACTGGACAGTTAATCCGTTCTGCATGCAGGATTGCGTCACGGGCTGCTAGTTCCGCAGAGGAAAAGTGTCTGCCTGCTTGTTCGATCTTGCTTTCATCCAGGTGAGTCAGAGGGCAGGAAGCGTAGATGCCAGCAAAAGTGTGGGGAGCAAAGATGCTGCTGAGCAGGCAGATCTGCCCGCCTTGGCTGCTGCCGTAATGATAGATGCGGCTGCCATCTAGCTGATACATTTCCAGGACAAACCGCAGGGCTGCCAGAGAGTCTATCACCTGATAAAAACTTGCATCGTACGGTACGTATGAACCGTGGCCAAGAACTGGATCAAAGTCATAACCACTTTGGCGGTATTCTGCAGCAACGCAGACGAGGTTATAGTTTTCGCAGGCATATTCCATCTTATCCTGATGTTGAAAACGGTTGCCGCCCCAACCGTGAGTGAAAAGCATGGCGCCAGTATCAGGACCGATTTTCTCCGGCGCTACAACCAAAGCAGTGATTTTCTTGCTGTAGTGTACAGTATTGAGGTTGGGAAAAGTAATCTCGAAAGTTCTCACCTTAACCCCTCCTTCATTCAGAGTCTTGTTAAACATTCTGCACTAAATCAACTTTCCCTTTCCAGGTATAAAAAAAGAAAGCGGATCTCCCGGCAAGGAGCTCCGCTTGTCAACTTTGTTGTTTAGAAGGCGATACCATCACCTAACAGCGTTTGTTATGCTTTGTCTATTAGAATACTGGCACGACTGCACCTTGGTATTTTTCTTCGATAAACTTTTTGATCTTTTCGCTTGTGAGGGCTTTGACTAAGGCTTTTAAGTCTTCCCGCTCCTCATCGCCGCTGCGCACCGCAACGATGTTGGCATAAGTTGTGGCTGCCAGAGAGTCTTTTTCCTCCATGGCCAAGGCGTCAGTTGCTACATTCAAACCAGCTTGAATAGCGTAATTGCCGTTAATAACCGCAATGTCCACATCTGGCAGAGAGCGCGCCAGCTGCGCTGCTTCAATTTCAATGATCTTCAGGTTCATAGGGTTTTCCACAATATCATTGATTGTGGCCTTCAGCCCTGCATCTTCTTTTAATTTAATCAAGCCCTGCGCTTCTAACAGCAAAAGTGCTCTTGCTTCATTGGTGGTGTCGTTGGGGACAGCTATCTGGGCATTATCTTTTAATTCGTCTAAAGTCTTGGTTTTTCCAGGATAGATGCCTAAAGGCTCGTAATGAATGGCGGCAATAGAGATGAGATCAGTTTTGTTTTCCGCATTATAATCGTCTAAATAAGGTTTGTGTTGGAAATAGTTGGCATCGAGTTCCTTGCTTTCCAACATCTTGTTGGGCTGGATGTAGTCGGTGAATTCTACGATTTCCAGCTCATAGCCTTCCTCAGCCAAGATTTCTTTGGCTGCGTTTAAGATCTCCGCGTGAGGAGTGGGGGTGGCGCCAACAACGATCTTCTTTGCATTTTCCGTTGCCCCTGTTTCCACATCGCTTTCGGTCTTAGAGCAGCCAACTGCGAAAAGTACTACTGCAGCTGCAACTAGAAGTAAAAGTAGTTTCTTCTTCATCAATATCCCTCCAAATTTAATTTCTTTTATCGCTTATTTTCGCCAGCTTCATCCCTAATTCCTGTAAGACCTGCACAATAATTACTAAAAGCACCACGGTTACCAACATAATTCCTGTTTGGTAGCGGTAGTAGCCGTAGCGGATGGCAATATCGCCGAGGCCCCCTCCCCCAACAAAGCCTGTCATTGCGGAATAGCTGAGGATGGTTGTAACAGCAATGGCGCTGCCTACAATCAGCGAAGGCCGCGCTTCAGGCAGTAGCACTTTAAAGACGATCTGAAGAGGCGATGCGCCCATAGACTGGGCTGCCTCGATCACGCCTCTATCTACCTCTTTTAACGAGCTTTCAACCAATCGCGCGATGAAAGGGGCTGCTGCAATCACAAGCGGGACAATTGTAGCTGTGGAACCTAAGGTTGTGCCTGTGATGAACCTGGTAATGGGAATTACTGTGATCAGCAGGATAAGAAAGGGAACGGAACGCAACAGATTAATGATAACCCCCAAAAACCAGTTTAACCAGGGAATCGGTCTGATTCCGTCTTTATCTGTCACTACCAGCACAATACCCAAAGGCAGGCCCAGCAAGTACGCTACTGCTGAGGAGACGAAGGTCATGTACAGGGTTTCCATAAAACCCTTGGCGAGCATATTTACAATCACAGAATCAAACAAATCCTTCAACCTCCTCGACGGCTAGACCTTTTGCTTTTAAGTATTCGATCATTCTGTCTGCAACTCCTTCCTCCTGAGGCAGCTGGATGACAATTTGGCCGAAGGCCTTTCCGTCGATGTTTTTGGTGTCTGCAAAAAGGATATTGACAGTTGTGCGGAACCTCAGCACCATATCTGCAATCACAGGCTCTGAGGCTGAATTGCCATCAAAGACAATGCGGCAGCATCTGTCGCCGTGAAGGGAGAGCTGCTTTCCTTCAGGATAAAAAAGCCTGCGGGCTGCTTGTGATTTTGGCCTGGCAAAGATCTCCTCTACTGTTCCTATCTCTGCAATCAGGTGGTTGTCAATGATGGCAACACGGTTGCAGATCTCTTCCACAACCTTCATCTCGTGAGTGATCACAACAATGGTGACTTTAAGGCGCTTGTTGATATCTTTCAACAGCGCCAGCACCTCTCTGGTGGTTGAAGGATCTAAGGCGCTTGTTGCCTCATCGCACAGCAGCACTTTGGGGTCTGTGGCAAGAGCCCGGGCGATGGCAACTCTCTGCCGCTGTCCTCCAGACAGCTGGCTGGGGTATGCATTGGCTTTATCAGGCAAACCCACTAGCTCAAGGAGCTCTTTTGCTTTATTGCGGGCTGTTTTCTTGTCAGTGCCGGCTATTTCCAGCGGAAAACAGACGTTATCTAATGCTGTCCTCTGCATCAAGAGGTTAAACTGTTGAAAAATCATCCCCATGGATTGCCTGGTGCGGTAGAGCTCTTTTTGAGAAAGAGTTGCCAGATCCCTACCGTCGAAGATAATCGTCCCGGAGGTAGGTCTTTCTAAAAAGTTAATGCACCGGACCAGGGTACTTTTGCCAGCACCGCTGACGCCGATAATGCCGAAAATCTCTCCTTTGTAAATGTCGAGATTGATTCTATCTAACACCTTGATTTCTCCGTCTGGAGTATCAAAGCTCTTGCTAAGATCCTTAATCTTGATTATTGGTTCTGCCTGAGACAAGATCTCCCCTCCATCTATATACCACTATATACCACAGACATTATTCTCTTCTTGTTGATATTCTCTTTCCAGCTCTATAATCCTTTTTATTAGAAAGCATTTCCTTTAACTTTATTTTAGGCTATATAAGATTCTCTATATTACCTTCTGTCTCCAGGCTTTCTAGTAGATAGAGTACAATTAAGTTCGCAAAAGTAAAAAGGAAAAACCATCGGTAACTCCGAATTTGGTAAGTGACGAATGAACCAAAAGGAGTGTTTACCGATGGCCTACTCTTATACTAACAAAATTTCAAGAAAATGCTACTACAATTTATCACGGAAGAAGACCCTATGTTGGCCATGCTCAAATGGCTATGTGAACAGCTAATGGAAACAGAAGTAACTTCTAAAATTAATGCTGTAAATTAGAGCGAAGTCCTCAAAGAACAGGCTACCGCTCAGGATATCGGGTTCGGCGTTTCGATACCAGGACGGGTACCATGTATTTATTTGTACCCAAACTGCGCACTAGAGGTTACATACCCTTTTGTGTTGCTGCAAAACCGTTCAGAAATAGCACTTATGAATGTTATTCAAGAAGCATATATCAATGGCGTCTCTACCCGTAAATGCGAAGGTTAAGCCTAAGAGCAAAACTGATACTGCTCCACAGTTTACTTCAATAAAGTTTAGAAAGGTATGCAAATCTTTTGATATAGAACATGAAAAAAACCAGATATGATAGCGCATATTGAAGCATTCCATTCAATACCGGAGGCTGAATGCTATAGTCGTTATGAGATTAAGAGTTTTTTAGATGTTTATCTGGCAGTTGCCGAATAGATGGAATACTATAATACCCATAGGAAAAATGGAAGTTTAGGTTATATGTCCACCCAATGATTTTCACAAAGTTTTTTTAATAAAGCCACTGGTCTTGAATCGTTTTTAGCATGACTACTCATAATCTACTCAATTTCTTATGGTTTATTGTGATATAAGGGAAATAAACAACAATCTTCAGAGGCTAGCCCGTGGGTATGCATATTAGGCTGACTAATGCTTAGAATCCTTTCACTAATAATGTGTTCTTTTTTACTATACATGATACTCCTGTGGTTCGCTGATATCCTACACCTTTATACATTCCTCTATTTTCTTCGATTGTTTCCATAATCGCTAAAAAATTTTCTTGCCAACGATCCGGGGGTACATCCTCAGTGATGCCAATTAAAAATCCATTTCCTGGAGCAGCCTCCTCAAGGATTTGTTTTGTTGTTGTTTTCACCTGTGCCACTGGTTCTAAATGTGCGGCGCTAGGCCAATTAATCCATAGAACTTTATCTGGCCAAGCTTGCCTTGCCACCTTTACTGGAGGACTGATACCAGGATCATATGCCTCTACATTCGTGTTCGGTTAAGGTATTTCTCGACCTTTCTGTTGTTTGTACTAGTAGAAAAGCCTTTATGATTTAGAGGTTTGCCTCCCTCTTTTAATTCAAAAATGACAATTTCCCCTTAAGAAGAACGGAAGATTGATTATAAATTGTCTAGGGCAAGTATGGCTCTTTCCTTAACCGAACACACATATATGCCTCTATATAGTCTAAATCGGTTTCGCCAATTGCATCCATAATCGGTGTGTTGTCAGCATCAAAATGACATCCTATGAGTTTTCCCTTCTTGTGTAATATCTCCGCAGCCTCATTATAATGAGGCAAATAATATTTACGAAAAGTTTCAACCCCAATCACTTGCGGTTTTACATTGCCCCCATAATTGGCAAAATTCAAAGGACCATTTGCGACTATAGGATAAATCTTACGTGATAGTTCCAAATTTGCTTCATAAAGCTTGAGAATTTCATCACGGTTATCCATCCACTCTAGACAAAAATCTTCCATGCTAAAATATATTGAAGAAATCAAGGCTTGCAAAGGTTCACTCCCAAGTGAATCGCGAACTACAAAGTCTTCTCCTAAATCTGATGCTAATTTAGCTACTTCATCATAATTGGCTTCTACTACTATATCTTGGAGCATAAACAATAACGCTTTGTAATCGTCTGGTGACTTAAACATATACTCATGCCGCCAAACAGTAAAGCCTACAGACTCTGTAACAGTGCTTAAATCGCCATAAGGTGTTGAATAAACCGTTCGAACCAACCTTCTCCCTTTTTCATCGGTATAGTGATATGATTCGCATCGTACATTAGGTTGATACAACTTATACGAAGTTACCCTTTTCACTATGCAAAGGCCCCTATTCCGCAAATCCCGTTCTACAGTACATTGTGGTATTTTCTCGGCATAAACTGTAAATGGTATTTGCTGAGGGATATCTCCATGTAAAGCCTTCATAACTGATTCAGCCGGAGTATCATACATCTTATTATTCCTCCCTCTAGTAAGATTAAACTGATTTTAGCTGAGTCTCAAATTCTTTCTTAAATATTAATATCAGACTAACGTTTATTCATCACCATAATATAGCAGTTCAACAATCTGCTGCTTCTCTAGCTTTCCAACAGAAGCTTGAGCTAGCTAACATCTCGATTAAAAATTACGTTTAATCCTAACTTTGCCATAAGTCTAGCAAAGCTGGGCAAATAATCTCATCTTCCAGCTTAGAAGCAAATTTTCACCTCATCTTTTTTTAGAAAAAGTAATTTTAGAACATTGAGATTCCAAGCTTGAAACATTTTTGAAAAATCATCAAAAGATGTTTAACCCCAGTTAATATGAATATATACTATTGCTTAAAGCCCTCGAAGAAACTCTATATCCTTATTAAATATTAAGCTGAAAACTCAATTTAAAACATTTATAGACAGGCAGGCAATGCTCTGTATATAAAATATTTAGCCTTTACTTTATAAAAAGCTTTGTCAAACCTTGGATAAGAACATTGTATATACTCATTAAAGCAATTTACGCAACCACGTACACAGTTAATATATTCAATACAAGATTTAAAACTCCTCACAATCAATGATTCCACTGCACAAACCTAGATTTTGAGGCAGGTAAATTTGAACAATTGACCTAAAGATGAGCCATTGCCATCTATAAAACAACCGAAATCGGATCTGCTATAGTTTTATACTCACTAAAAGTCTG
>Ga0209537_1005233_pt1 | contig 10437 bp, 13 predicted proteins | sample BioPla4DNA1_FD_187698 | JGI IMG/M metagenome (GOLD analysis project Ga0209537, IMG submission 187698) | Biogas fermentation microbial communities from Germany - Plant 4 DNA1 (SPAdes) (version 2) | ecosystem: Engineered > Bioreactor > Anaerobic > Digestate | place: Bielefeld, North...
GTGGCTATGCCCTTCGCGTACTCCTCTATCTGCAGTCGGGGTTAGCGGCTCAAGTTCCGCATACACGTTTCTGGCGAGTTTCTCTCCTACACCCCCGAACCTGTGACAGTATACTTCACACCCGCGAGCCTTTCCATTACATGCATTGCTGTGGATGGCTATGTGCAGGTCTGGCTGTTTTTTGTTGCTATCTGCTACGACCTGAGCAAGAGTCATCTGGGGCTTATTCCGATACACCTTGACTCCGTGTCGGGAGAGTTCTGCTTCGACTACATCCGCGACGAGATTCATGCGATATTCTTCCGTACCGTAGGAACCCACACCGACGTTTTTCTCTTGCGTAGATGGACTTAGGTATACTACTTTCATCTTCTCACCTCCTATGGTTGGACTGCTCGTAGAATGTTGGCGTATTTATCAAGCACGTTGTACCCGATAGCGACGCCGGCTGTCATTAACAAAAGAATGCATCCCGTCACTACTACGACCGTGAACCACTTGTACTCGTAAAATTTCTTTTTCGGCTCTTGTGTGTTTTCTGCGTTTTCAGAATTCTTCGTTGCGCGTTCGGTGAGCACGGCAAGGATCTGTGATTGCTGTTTCTGTAACAGTTCTAAGATCTGGTCTTGTTTGGCTTGAGACTCAGTTAGCTTCTGTACAGCTTGAGTATTGGTATCGATGTATTCTTCTATCTTCTCCAATTTCTCATCTACTCTTTTGTGGATCTCTTTGCATAGGCCACCACCCGCTTCACTCATTTTAGGATCTGCCAATTGTCATCCCACCCTTCAGATGTTATTTCTTCCGCCGGATTGGTAGTTCAGTTCGACACGAACTAACGGTCCGCCTGCCCGAATGATTGTGTCGGTAGTAGTAATATATTTACAAGTCGGAAAGCATCGATCTAAACATATTACTACCTCCTTATGATAAATCATTACCACTATCGTATTTGTTACCCCAAACACTATTACCAGTACCGCCTTCAACTACTACTGCTTTACCCATACAATTGTTCAAGGATATAAGGTTGTAGTTGTTGTTGGTGTCCTGCAATTGTATCGTGTATTGGTTTGAAGCATAGTCGCTTGTTTGCCCGGTACCACGAATACAAGTGTTGCCTGTTACCGTGTTGTTATCAGATGAAGATAGGCGAATGCCGAAGTAGTTGTTGTTGCAAGTGTTGCCTGTTACCGTGTTGTTACCAGATGTATATAGTTGAATACCGTAGTCGTTGTTATTGCAAGTGTTACCTGTTACCGTATTGTAGTTACTAGATAAAGATAGGTAGATGCCGTAGTAGTTGTTGTTGCAAGTGTTGCCTGTTACCGTATTGTTACCAGATGAAGTTAGGTAGATACCATAGTAGTTGTTGTTATTGCAAGTATTGCCTGTTACCGTATTGTCGTTACTAGATGAAGATAGGTAGATGCCTTGGTTGTTGTTGTTCTTGCAAGTGTTGCCTGTTACCGTGTTGTTACCAGATGAAGATAGGTAGATGCCGTCGTATCTGTTGTTATTGCAAGTGTTGCCTGTTACCGTATTGTTACCAGATGAAGTTAGGTTGATGCCGTAGTAGTAGTTGTTGCAAGTGTTGTCTGTTACCGTGTTGTTATCAGATGAAGATAGGAAGATGCCGCTGTAGTTGTTGTTCTTGCAAGTGTTGCCTGTTACTGTATTGTTACTGGATGAATGTAGGCGAATGCCATAGTAGTAGTTGTTGTTGCAAGTGTTGCCTGTTACCGTATTGTTACCAGATGAAGATAGGTAGATGCCGTAGTTATAAATTGCACCATATGTTGCCTTGTTTCCGTCAATTTGCAAACCTTGTATTTTACAACCGCTTTTTTCATTTAAGGTTATTAAGCCCATCGCAGTAGACCCACTATTCTTATTAGTGGAATTATACATTCGCTTTAAGATGGTAGCGTTGCCGTTACCTCTTAAAGACACATTATCCTTTGGAATATTTATACTCGCCGTAATATTATAAGTTCCATCAAGGATGACTACTTCCCCGCCAGTTGCGGGCAAAGCATTTAGTGCTTGTATAATTTCTTCTTGGTCGTCTACTCCGTCGCATAAATAGTCAACTTCTTCTGCTGTCCACCCATTTTGAGCTGTACCAATTGTAAATCTGGCAACACGTTTACCTTTAGTTCCGGCACCACCAGGCGTCTCAATTATTTTAGTGTTATTTCTCATTCTGCTATCAAGTATTCTAATAATCTCTTGTGCTGGATTGCTCATTGTATTCCTCCTTATGCTATTGCGGCATATCCAAAGTAGTAACACCGCATTGTCATAATCGCTTCGGATCCGGAATACTCTATTTTCAAACTGACGATCTTGTAAATCTCAGAAATCGTGGAAGAGTACTCTATTACCTGGATACAATCCCCGACTTGCAACCACGGTACTGCTACGGCCGCGAATTCCACTTGCATGTACCGACGCTGCATATTCTCTGCCAGTTTTATCGCTTGCGCCGTGCACTCTGCATCCTCAAGCAATTCTGTATTTATTGTACGCAATACCTTGGACTGCGGAATTGAATGAGTATCCCAATAGGATTCTGGCGCGGTCCAAGAACCTTCTGCACCGTCACCCTCTACAATAATTTTCCCGTACTGGTTTCGTCTAGACAGAGAATACGTTAAGCTGAAAATGTCCTCTCCATGCCTGAATGTCCACGCTGCAAATACGTAGTCAGTATAGAACGTCTGAGAAGGTAGCATGTTTCCTGTTGGCAGTGGGGTGATTTTGCCGGTTGCATAGTCGATTGTGTAATCCACGTCTCTTGTGTATACCACAGATCCAAGAGGGTCACGTTTGACTTTCTCCGTCCCTGAGGCGACAGGGAAATTTTCTAAAGACACTTCTTGCCCTAGTACGCATACATGTTCTTCATTCTCTACGTTCGGATAGCGATCCTTCGACGGTATGAAGTGGGGTTTCCCATCTTCGCTGATGTAGAACTGGAAGCCAGTAGCGTCTATCGCCCACTCAATCAAGTCGGCGTATGTTTGCTCCTCGAACTCCATATCCCGAAGGACTCCCGAGGGTTCTGTAACGATTGCGTCAGGTGCAAAACCTGCGGCGACCAGAGCACTACGCACTATGTCGGATACATCCATTGTATCAAATGCAACGTAGTATGGTTCTTCTGGATCCGGACCTATCATGAGGTTATCTACCAAAAACGCACCAAGATCCCTGCAATCAAGGGAAATCGTATAGCCAGTGGCTGTTGCTTCGAAAGAGGCTTCGTCGATCTCTCCATAGAAGGAGAGTACCTTTTCCGTGCCATATCCTAAGTACACGCATATGCGCTTTCCCGGAATGAGTTGAAACTTCCATTCGTTCTCAGATTGTCCTGCAAAATCATCTGAACGATATGGCATGAAATATCCCGGATCAAGCGGGTTGTCTGGATTTACGTTCTCTATCTCGATCACTGCACGTTGAGCGATCGCGGCTTCTTCTCTGGAAATCCAAATTCTCTTGACAGGCAACGTTTGGGTACCTACAGTCTTTTCTGGCAATACCACTTCCATGCAAGGAGCATTGCCGCCAACCATAGCTTTGCTTTTCAAGAGTGTCCGAATAGTTGAAGGAATAAACCTCATAATATCACCTCATGCCTCTATGAACGTTACAGAGAAGAATACGTAATTCGACCCGAGTTTCCGACTTGCACTGTTGAACTTCTCGATTCGCGCTTCCATTGTGAATCCATCGTCGCACATCAATGTTCGAGAAGTGCCTGCATAGAAGTCTGCCTCTAAGGCATCGAACTCTTCCTTCGTACAATACCCGCTAAGTTCCCGGCGTTTTCTTCTACGGCCACCTCCCTGGAGGATCGTACTCGGCTGTAGCAGATTCGTCGGATCTGGTAACAAGTCCTTCTCCTTCATAAAGATCTCCGCGGGTGGTCTACTGTATTCCGTGATGTTCAGGGCCATTGTTCCCCAAGAGTCCATTATTTCATCCTCCTTTCTGCGCCGCCAATATTTGCATAGCGATCAGCATCCGCGCGGATCTCACTTGAAACGATTCTAATGACTTCCGTCATTATATCGTTGAAGTTGATTCCTTCGAGAGTGATAGTTCCGGAGTGATCGACCTTGACGTAATCATATGCGACCTGGGCTGCGTACATTTCTTTGCCGGAATAGTATTCCTTGTATTTCGCAAGGTCCTCATCAGACATACCAGCCATGTTCTTAATTGCCCTTGCGTAAGCTGGGCCAAGAGCGCGAAGCTCCTGCATCAGTCCGGGAGAATCTGCCAAGCGTGGTTCCAACTTCTTGAGGGACTCATACCACAACTTGGTCTGTTCAAACTGCTTCTTCATCCGAGACATCATCTTGGCCTCTGACACATTGTTGCGTTCTACTTTGTCAAAGAGTCCAACGAACTTCGCGAATTCATCTGTCTGGCGACGCAATTCGTCTATAAAGCTCCTTGCACCTTGAGTTAACTTGTTGTACATATTTTCTCCGGTACCGCTGGCTTCCTCAATTGCCTTCCGGAGAGCTTCCGCATCCTCTTCTATCTTCTTTCTGATTTCTTCTGACAGTTCCGCAACGACTTGTGCAGCGTCATCCTCTGGCCCAAAACCAGTTCCGTTCCATCCTGGTGGTGGTGTCGGACTCCACCCCCACGGGTATGGAGGCTTTCCTGGAACTGTTGAGGGTGTTGTAACAAACCCTTCACCTTGCTCAATTTCTTGCTTGCGTTTCTGCAAGTCTTCGTATGCCTTGATAGCGTCCTCCATTTGTTTTACCTGTTCTTCGAGTTCGCCAGCTTCTCCCGCGATCTGTTGCAACAGCTCTTCCTTCGGCGTGCCACCAATCGTCCAATTAGCCCAGTCATAGATATCTTTGAAAGCTTTATTTTCTTTCATCCACTTCCAGACCTGAGCTTGCAGCTCCGACAAATGTTCTGGTTCTACATCTTCCATACCCAGAGCGGCTTTCAAGTACTGAATCTGCAGTTGCTTCAATTCAAGTTCCTTTTTTGCATCCGGCAACGCTCTCTTCGCTGCAAGGTATCCTTCGAGCATCAAGTTCTCGTTCTGTGCGATATTTACCAGTCGTAGTGCTTTCTCTTGCTCGTAGAGGCTAGCGGTTTTATCATCGATGGCATCTTTGACAGAAGGTAGTAATCCAAGGAGAGTTGATTCCAACTCATTCAATCGATCCATTTCATCTGCAGTAAGTTCTACTTTAGACTTAAGCCAGATGTACTCAGAGATCAATGCCTCAGTCTTCGCGGCTTCTTCACCCGCGGCAATTACCCGCTCGATTGCGATCTTCTGTTGAGCTTCATATGCAGCTTTAACTGCGTACAGCCCTGCAGTTAACATCGCAGCGGCCGTAACGATCGCCATCAGCGGATTTGCTGCACCAAGTATTGCTATGTTCGCAAGACCCTGTGCGGCTTCGACACCAAGCATAACTGTCTTGTAAGCTGCCCATGCTGCTACGGCCCCAGTAATCAGCGGTCCGATAGTGGAGAAGTTGTCCTTGATCCAGTTGAACACCGGTCCAACGACTGACCAGAGGGCTTCCACCCCTTGTCTGATAACAGCGAATCCTGCAGCGATCTGCGTCCCAATTTCAATCAGTGTCGCAGCAGTTTCAGGATCGAAAGCCGCTTTGATTCCGCCTTGAAGGCCCCCGATCTTAAAACCTTCTCCGAATGAACGGATCTTTTGCAAGATGTCCGGTAGAACGGAAGTAGTCAACCAATCAAAGGTTGGCTTGAAGATCGTTCCGAGAGTCTCTTGTGCGGACTTCTTGATGTTGGTCAACATTCCTTTATACGATTTGGCATACGAATCCATCAGCCCACCGAAATCCCGCTCCATTCCATTTAGCATAACTCGGATTGCTTCTTCCGCGGGAATCATACCCTTCTGGGTCATTTCCATTACTTCCTTAGTCGTCACACCGATTGCTTCTGCAAGATACTCCCATCCTGGGATACCAGCTTCCGTCAGTTGTCGCATTTCTTCACCTGTAACCTTTGTCCTAGCTCTCATCTGACCGAAAGCAAGTACCAACCTGCGGACACCTTCTGCTCCAAGACCTAGTCCGAATGCGGCATCACCGAGAGTTGTTAACGTAGGCACTACTGATTCAGCGTCCCATTTGAATGCCAGCATTCTCTTGGATGCAAGTGTTAGCTCTTCGAAGGATAGAGGAGCGTTTCTTCCGACATTATATAACCTAGTAATAAGACTGTTCGCTTCTTTAACATCATCCAACAAGTTTTCGAACGCCATTTGGTTCTCTTGCATTGTAGCGTTGAAGTTCAGCCCTTCTGTGACCATTCCTTTGATCGCCTGTCGTGCTTGATGAAGTACTGCGATGCCTGTTACAGTCTGAAAGGCGCGAGCTAATGAAGCATTTAGACTATGGATTTCTCGTGCAACAGTATTCGCACCTCGCTGAAAGCCGCTTACGTCCGATGTAAACTTAACAAGTAGGTTGGCCAATGTTCCCACTTCATCACCCTCTTTCGCGGCCGAAAGGAGGATCGTTAAAATCCTCCTCTCCTGGCTGCAGCTTTTGCCTTCCTGTTCTTCTCATCAATTTCCCGCTGGTGTTCCCGTCTTTCTTCCTTAACTGAGAAGTACGCCAACCATTCAGATAACGTATAACTATCTACTTCCTCTAACATGTTGTCAACGTCGAGGCGATGCATCATTTCTGCGAGCTGGAAGCAGTAGAATCTGAATGGTCGGTCTCTAAGTTTTTTTCCATTTCTTTGATGTCATCTGGAGTGAGACCACTCAACTTTTGTGATGCTTGATAAATTCTGTCAAGAGCAGCTGCACTCTTTGAACCCAAAGCTTCAACATCCGCCTCGGTAAATAATCTTTGACCTGCTTCGTCAACAACTGTGAGTGCAACAAGTTTCGCTCTCAAGTTTTCCTTGTTCATCTTGACGTCTTTACCGTCAATCTGGAACAATGCAGTTTCCCAAGCATCTCTTTCCTTACCAGTCATCGCTTTAATCCTGACAGTTCCACCCCATTCCGGTACAAATACGGTTTCTGTCCGAATGTCTCTGATCGAAAGGATCTCCTGTCTTGTTAACAATCTACTCATTACGAATCCTCCTCACTATTCTCGCTAATCTGTGATTGCGAGTATTTTATCGTTACTAATGAATGACACTACAGCATCCTGCATTCCTGCTACGGCCGCTTTTAGTTCGTTCGACTCTAACATTGCGTACACTCTCTCGGGTTTGTCATCTGGATGGGACTTGAACTCGATTACTACTATCTTGTTCTCAGCGAGTGCTAGAGAGAAGTAAGGGTCTTCTACATCCCAGTGAGATAGCGTTCCGGATGCAAACTTCTGCCCACCAAGTTTGCGCTTGTACTCATCGCCGAACTTCGATACCTGAAGAATGTCACATCCTTTCTGAAGTGTGAACTCGTGGGCATACGCCACAGTAGTTGCAGGAAGATAAGCACAATCGATTGTGATCTGTCCTCTTCCTGCATTCGCTGTTGCAAAGATCACTTTACCATTGAGACGTTCAAGTGTGTACTTCTCCGTAGTTTCTACTCCGTTCTCGTACACAACCACCGCAGCAGTTCTATCGAGGATTTGCCGTGTCGGGTCCGTAATCTGATACGTCTGGTGATCACCTGTATCACTCATCGGCTCAGCAAGGACTGCAATTGCGCTACCAGTACATTTCACACTCGCGGATTTACCAGCGCGTTCCGGCATTTAGAACCACCTCCTCTCTAGAACAGTTTCATTATGCAGATACGTCTGTAGGAGCTTCCGTACCCTGTAGTGTTGCACTGAAGGTCTGTTTTCCTTCAACCGGTGCCTGCAATGTAAAGTCTTCGACTATCATCTTGACCTTCTTGCCGCTGGTACCATCAGGTAAAACCTGCAACCACACGAAGTCTCCAGGCACGATCTTTAACTGACCGTTTGTGTCCGACGGATTATAGTTACCGCTAAGAGTAACGTTGGTATCCTTCAGGCCACCTATACGGTTCTTGTATTCGTTGCCGTACTTGGAAATGTCAAGCATGTCACACAATTCCTTGTAGGTATGGTTGTCCACACCATCGATTACGACACCAGGACCCGATGACGTTGTGTCGATTTTGATGACAGCTTGTCTGCCTGCTAATTCAGCCATGAAACTCACTCCTTCCCATCATTGTTCTCTGACCCAGATTTTCATCCGGATAGGCATGTGCCTGTACTCATCTTCCTTATATATAGTGCTGAAATCGAATTGCGTATCCGTCCAATTGTATCCATCAATCGTTAACGCCTGTCCGTCTAAACACGATACGATTGCAGCACCCAACTCTTGTATGTCCTTGTTACCCATATTGTAACTCGACTTTCTCTTTGGTCCAGTATAGACGTGAAGGGTGTTGAACACCTCTTCGCCGTTCTTTCCGTATACGTTATCTTGGTTGCAATCGAACTCCCCGATATCAACGTATGGGTAGTCACAATCCTTTGGCACTTCATCGTATATGCGTACGACGAAACACGTACCAGAGATCGCAACGTTTCTTTCTCGTGCTTCCTCAAACGTTACAGTTCCTGTTGCAACATCGAGAGTGTATGGCTCCGCAGGATCCTGACCATCAACTTTCAACACGAACTCCGCTGTAGGTACCCAATAGCTGTACTCTAGGTGCTCCATCTCGTATTTCAAATTGTCGGTAGAGACCATGTTCTCTAGTTCGAACGCTTTCTCTTCACCCTTGAACAAGTTCCGCAATGTGGGATCGCTTATCAGTTTACGATATATCGCTTTCTGAATCGGTCCCATTGCTTTACTCATCTACCATCACACTCCTCTAAATACCCTCTCAATGTCAGCAAGGATTTTTGCAGTGAACCTATTCACTGCTGGCATTATGAACGGTCGGGCTCTTGTACCAGGATGGAACACTTTCTTTACTGGATATAGTGCACCGACCCAGTACAAGGCTTTCTTGAACCTTGGAAAGATCCAATGAGGTGCTGTTCCGAATTCAAGTCTCTCAACGTTTGGGTTATCCGACACAACAGTGAAAGTGAGTCCACCATCACTAGCAACAGTCCTAATCGACTTCGCAGTATTCCCGGTCTGTTTCGGACAGTTCCTACGTATGTCCATCAACAATGCAAGGCGGTGATTCCTCATCACTATCTTCAACCGAGCAAGGATTGCTTCAATCTTAGCCTTCATTCCGGCGGTTTCCCGCGCGGCATTTACAATGTTAACTCTTACTTTCATCTCATCACGCCCAGTAACACAATATTTCCATCCTGCGTCTTGTCTCAAGTGTATCCACTATGCTGTCTATATGCAAGTATCTCTTTGCGTCACAGTAGTACAATCTCATGTCGGAAGTAATGTCCTCTCGAAAGCGTACTCTGAACTCCATGTCGATCTTCTCATCCATCTTGCGATTTTTGTAGATCTCCCTTGCGTATCTGGCTATGGGCCATGCCCACATTTCACAGTGCTTGACCCAGCCATCTTTCCAACCACCTTGGCCATCAGGTACACGACCTTTCTTCTCAATGATGACCTTCTTGTTCATTTTGCTGAAGTCAACACGTAACGTTGGCATACCCTCACCTCACACGTATAAGATACAGTACTTGTCCAACAAGTCTTTAGCGTTCTTTGGTAACTCGTGCGCTTCACGATTCTCGTACCAGTAAGCGGCGATTCTCTTGATCGCAGTAATCATTGTCTTCGGTAAATTACTTGCGGCATCTCCATACCCGCACGTAAATCTAATCCTCCAACCTGATACTGGCGCGGCTATCTTCCCGGGGTACGAAGACTTGAAGAGCACCATTCCCGGATCACTTATCGTGTCCACAAAATAGGCTGTAGAAGCAACCTCAGTTTCATTATAGGCAGAATCCCGAACGAATATTCCATCCACCGACTGAAGTTTTCCTAAAGGTACTTCTAAGCAAGGTTCGAACTCATCAAGGATCATATCCCACTGTTGCGTTATGAACGCGCGTTTGGTGTACTTCTCTGCCTCTTCCCTTGCGGAAGTGATAAGCGACTCAATAATTGCGTCCTCCTGAGCATCTTCGATGTCCAGCGGTATTTTCAGATATTGTTTCATTTCTTCGAGCGTTACTGGCTCTACCGCGGGATGTGTTACTATACTGAGTCGCATTCAATCACCTCCTATCCTATTCCTTCTTTTCCGGTATTTCTGCTACGGCCTTCTTCTCCGTAGGTACCTTCTTGGCTGCTTCGGTCTCGGCCTTCTTAGCTTCCTCCTCGGCTTTGTCGGTGGCATCCTTCTCCGCCTTCAGCTTGGCTTCCGCTTCTTCCGCTTTCTTCTTCTGTGCAGCAATCGCAGCTTCCTGCGCTTTCAGAGAACTCTCCATTGCGGCCCTATCGGCGGCTTTACGC
>Ga0209537_1005238_pt1 | contig 10431 bp, 9 predicted proteins | sample BioPla4DNA1_FD_187698 | JGI IMG/M metagenome (GOLD analysis project Ga0209537, IMG submission 187698) | Biogas fermentation microbial communities from Germany - Plant 4 DNA1 (SPAdes) (version 2) | ecosystem: Engineered > Bioreactor > Anaerobic > Digestate | place: Bielefeld, North...
TAGATATCAAATATCGTCTTTAATGCATAATATACTGATACGGCTTTTGTTGAGTTTGTTAGAACATATTTTTCTGTTTTGTAGTTTTGAAGATCCCTCTCATCCCTCAAAATAATGTATATAACTTCATTTGCATATTCTTTTATCTCTTTTTGCATTTTTAATTGTTTTTCAAAAAGAAAAGAGTCAACAACAAAAGATACGATGATTTCAGTTTTTTCTAAAGAACCATTAATTTGTCCTTTTTCAAAATCGAAAGTTTTTATATCAGGGTTTTCAAACAAATTCTTTATCAAATCTGTATATTCATAGTAATCTTTATTACTAGTATCTGATGGAGAAAGTGGGTCCCCTTGTGGAACAAGAAATGTAATCTCAGAAAAATTCTTTTTTTCGATTATATTAGTTTTTATAGCTCTTTTTGCAATTTCTGTTATGAATCTAGCTTCATAATTTGGTTCTACAAATTGATTTTGTAAAGAAGTTATTCTGTTAAAACTATCTTCTAACAATTGTTTGTCAATTTCTCCACTTGAGTATGAGGATATTAACTCCCTATAGAGTGGTTCAAAATTTGCATCACAGTCTCCCACAAGCAATAAGTCTCCTGTAGCGTTAAAAAATTTTGACACAATTTCTCGTGGGGAATAGTTATCATGAATAGCTTTCATTTCGATCGCATCAGTTATAATTAATCCTTGGTACCCCATCTTTTCTCTAAGTAGATTTTTTAGAATATTTTTTGATAAAGTAGCAATGATATTATCATCGTATTGTGGATATATTATATGTGCAGTCATTATAGCTTCAGCTCCAGCTTCTATAGCTTTCATAAACGGAAACAAGTCACTTTCATCCAAATTTGGTATTATTGGTATTTCATGATGGGAATCTTGCATTGCCTTTCCATGCCCAGGAAAATGTTTACAAGTCCCTATTATATGGTTGTTTAATCCCTTTAAAAAATTGACCCCAAAATCAGCTACTATTTTTGGATCGTCTGAAAAAGACCTTAAACCTACTACTGGACTAGATTTCTTGGCTCTAACATCTAACACCGGAGCAAATAACATATTAAAACCTATTTTACGTAACTCACTTCCCAAAAAGTCTCCAAACACGTATGAATACTGTGGTTCATTTGATGCACCTAAAGCTTTATTACCAGGTGAAGGAAGTATCCCCGGAACAGTTTCAAGTTGCCCTCCCTCATGATCTGAAGATATAAATAATCTAACTCCATCATCAATGATTTCATGAAGTCTCTCTATACTTAATTGAAGGTCGCTTAAAGATCTCATGTTAGATGGATAAAGTATTATTCCAGCTGGTTTAATTTCTTTTATTAAATCTATATGATATTTTTTAATTCCATGTTGAAAACCTAATATAAAGAACTTTCCTAAGTCGTTTTTGTTCAACTTGTCTTCCTCCTCTAAACTGTCTGTAATTTTTTAAAAAATTTCTTCAAGTATCTTTCTTCCTCAAAAGTCTTTGTAATAAAGTTAATAGCTGCTCCTACCGCGTTTACAGATTCATCTTTACTCTCTTTAAGAAATTTGATTTTTCTTTTATCTTTCATAAAAATTTTTTTCCTAGTTTCTTCTAGAAGATAGCTAAGTGCAGTTTCGGGAAGAAATCTTATATTTCCATCGTATATTATTGTATCTGGATCTAAAATACTTCCCAATAACCCAATTTTTTCTGATAAATTATCAAGAAAATCTTTGACAGCTACAAACACTTCCTCTTCATCAAATTGTTTTAAAAAGTTGAAATAGTCAGTTTCATATTTATTATCATTTATTAAATTAAATTTGAATTCATATTCACCAGAGCAGTTGTTTGATCCATGGTACAGATGATTGTCTATTATTATTCCAATACCAACTCCGACAAGATCTCCGAGTTCATAAGGTATAGAAGTGTATATGTATAGTATATTTCTAGCAGTATTTTTTAGTTTTGAATTATAATAAGCGGCACCAATGTTTGAATCATTATCTATTAGAATGGGAATATCAATCTCTTTTGATAATTCTTTTACTAAAAGGTAATTTTCTATTCCAAGGGCTTGAGAGAATATAATCTTACCATTAAAAGGATCGATGATACCTGGAAGTGATATTCCGATTGCGTATAGATTAAAATCTTTTTTATCTTCTACAATGTTAAAAATCAGTTCTGTTAAATTTGATTTGTTTATTTTTTGGTGAATGGCAAATTTATCAATAATATCTCCGTTGAAATTGGTTATAACACCTTCGATACCGTTTTGTTCAATTTCAAGTCCTAATACTTGAAAAATATCGTAGTTAAAAGAGTATACATTGGTTTTTCGTCCTCCATGAGATCCTGGTTTTAAAGAGCCCTCAGTTATAACTATACCTAATTGCTTGAGTTTTCTAATATATCTAGATACAGTAGATTTGTCTAAATTTAAATCTTCAGAAATTTGATTTATTGTAGCTTTTTTGTGTGACCATAAATATTTTGTAATAGAATATAGATTTTCTTGCATTATCTTTAGCTCCTTTTATATGTCTTAGATAAACACAAAATGTGTGAAAATGTTAGAAGCACGTGATTGGAATTTAGTTTGTTGCTTGCAGCATGCAACTAACTAAATTATACAACTATTTTATTACTTTGTAAAATCCAATTAATACTCATTAACTATAAATATACCTGTTTAAATTAAAATAATGTGAATTAACTTCATTTTTTGTACATTTTGCTATTTTTTTCTCTTCATAATTTTTTGTAAATTGTTTATGATATAATTAGTTATAAAGCAATAGTATGTAATAATTTGAAGGGGGGTTAAAAAGTGTCGAGTGAAATTAAAATAGTGACCTTTACGCTTGGTAAGGAAAAATTTGGTTTAGATATAATGAATGTTGATGCAGTAATTGAATATGAAGAGACAACAAAACTTCCTAATACCTCTGATTATTTTGAAGGAATTATTAATTATCGTGATGAAGAAGTTTTGCCAATTATTAATTTACGAAAGAAATTCAAACTTCCTGATTTTGAAAATAAGTCTCGTTCTAAGGTTATAGTTGTAAAGATTGAAGATAAAAAAGTAGGAATTATGGTTGACGATGTTAAAAATGTTAGAAGCATTAATTCCAATTTGATTGAAGAAAAGCCAAATATAGGGGGATTACGAGGGGCTAAATTTATAAGTGGTATTGCCAGACTAGAAGAAGGTATGCTTATTATTTTAGATATTGATAAGCTAATAAGCGAAGAAGATAAGATTGAAATAAATGAAATGGTTAACAGTTAAAAATCCTTTTCAGAAATTGATGGATAATAAAAACAAGGCTGTTCGTTAAACGAACAGCCTATCTTTTATTTTAAATTAATACTTTTGTATTTTGGAGAAATATTGTTTGGGATCTCTTTTTTTAATAAATTAGCAGCTTGAGTAATATCATCAATTATAGACGCTTTGTTTTGATTAACAATTTCTTCATAAAGTTCACTTCTATATATTTTTATTTCTTTAGGAGCTTCAAACCCAAGTTTTAATGTACCATTGTTTGATTCCAAAATGGTAATCTTTATGTTATTTGAACCAACTTTTATTATGATCGATTCTCCAACTTTTCTTGATAATATTAACACTCTTATCCTCCATCTCTTTGAACAGATAGTAACTGGTTATTTCTTTCTATTTCATCTTTCAAGTAATGCCTAATTTTATATTCACTATTCTCAATTAGAAGTTGTAGGCCTTTGTTATTTTTTAACGAAATAATTATAGGAGCAGCTAAATTAATTGTTATATCTTCTGTATTCTGCGGTATTGTTAATATACAAATAACCACTGCATCTTCAGGTTTTTCTAGTTCTAGATAGTCTGAAATATCCTCAGGCAAAATAATCTCATAGTCATTTCGAATCAATTGTGGCAAAATAACTGGAAACGCAACTTGTTTGTCTTCTAAAGAAACAAGCCACATAATAGGAAAAGAGGACTCTGGTTTTAACAAAGCAAATTGTGTGAGATTTTCAAAACCCGGGATACCATATTCGAATTTGATAATTTTTTCTGTATCTATTTTAACACTTCCAAGTTTGGTATCAAAATCTTTTATCATATTTTAATATTACCTCCTTATATAAAATCAATCAAGGTTGGTGGAATTATGCTACCCGCTGCCTTAAGAGCTGCTTGTAAGATTGTTTGTTGCATAGATAATTGCATAATAACTTCTGCAAGATCTGCATCTGCTTCTTTGGATAGAAACTCGGTAGTAAAACTATTAAAATCGCCCATTCTCTTTAATGTCATATCAAACATTCTTTCTACAGAACCAATTTTTGCTAAAGAATTTAAAGATTTTGTTTGTATCTCATCTATGTTTCCCAATTCTTTTTGAATTAGTTTGTTATCGCCTGATTTAATTGCTTCTGACAATCTGTTTATTATTCCAAAAATGGAAGATCCACTGTTAGTAACAAAAACATCGTAAACTGTTACCCCATACTCAATTTCTTGACCTGCTAACGATACTTTATTTCTTACGTTAGCAGATGGTGGCACAGTAATTTCAAAATTGTCAGTTACAACCTTTTTATTGTTTTGGGCTCCTCCGAAGATATAATTTCCTCCGATTTCTGTGTTTGCTATGCTTACAAGATGACTGTTTATTTTGTCTAATTCTTCTGTTATGGAATTTCGATCTTCTGTACTTAGAGTACCATCAGCGCCTCTAACGGAAAGTTCCTTAATTCTATAAAAAATACTACTAATTTCTTGAATTGAGGAATCATACATATTAACATAGTTCTGTGCTGTTTGAACATTTGAGGTATATCTTTCAATTTCTCTCAATCGACTATCTAGATTAGATACCTTAGAAACTACTGCAGCGTTGTCTGAAGGATATCTAAATTTTTTTCCAGAAGTTAATTGAGAATTCAAGTCGTTATATCTTCTTAGAATATCGTTGATATCTTGAAGTGTTTGTTTTGATAAAAGATTTTCTGTTATTCTCATAATGTTTCCTCCCTATTTTTAAACAGCACCTAAATTATTTACTACGGTACTTAACATTTGATCAATGGCTGTAATCACTCTTGCACATGCATTAAACGCCTGTTGATATTTTATCAGGTTTGTGACTTCTTCATCAATTGAAACACCCATAATCCTTTCTCTTTCAATTGTTATTTGTGAATTCAATGACTCACTGTTAACTTTCATCTTTTGCGCAGTTTCACCCTTAACTCCCATTTCTGTAATCATATTAGCTAAAAAGTCTGAAAAACCAAGTCTTCCATTGTCTAAAATAGGAGAATACCTTAATTGAGTGATTTGATCCCAAACTGTAACATTCCCTGCACCAATGGGTTTGTAATTATTTTCGTCAAATATTCCAAGATCAATAGCTAATAATGAAGGATTGCTCATTAGATTTTGAGAAACAGAAATTTGATTTATAAGGCCAATCTCTTTATCTATCCTCAAAAGGTCTGCCTTTGAAAACATACTTTCTATTTTGTCAGGTGAGAGATCTGGTGATGTAAGGGTTATTATGTTGTTTGAATTATCTTCTATCAACCCTAAGGCATTAAATAAGTTTGCGTTACCTTTTATTACCACATTCGCTAAATCAAAATCAACAAAATTACCTGCTCTTAAAACAAATTTACCGTGTGGGGTAATTGAAGCTGTAACTCCCATGTTGGTAGCATTTATTTTGTCCACTAGGTCATTTGCAGTATCTTTAAGTGGATCTATTTCAATCTTTATACCGTTAATGCTCATCTCTACTCTTTGATTAGAACCTAGTAAATTATTTAGCGTTGGTTGAGAAGTATCTAATGCATCAAGGGTAATCTTTTGAGCATTCATTTCTGAAAGAGAACCTTCTATATCATTTAAGACAATCGTATCAATATCGTTGTTAGGAACTTTGTTATTTGGAATAATATAGATAAAACCATTATCTTCATCTTCAACAGCCTTTAGATAACCGCCCGCCTCAGAGTTGATGTTACTAATAAGCTCTTCTTTATCTTCAAAATTAATTGTATAAGTATTATCATCGATTTTAAATTCTATAGAACCACTTACAACATCATCTGTGGAAATCTTATACGCACCAATTTCTTTAGTAGCAAAACCATATTCTTTTAAGAAGTTACCTCCAAAATCTATTATTAATTGATCTTTAAGGTCATATCCAGCAGTATCTAGATATAATGCCTTACTGGCTGAGTTGTATTTTATATCAGGCGTGAATCGAGAAGGTGAGTTTGGATCTTCTGTAATAGAATACAATTTAAGAATATCTATGTCTATATTTGAAGCTGGATTTGAATTGTAACTTTTAAGGCTAGTGACATATTGAATAGTATTGGGGTGAAAAACATCTTTTATTCCTGCAATTCTAAACAATCTTGTATCTTCTAATCCCTTTCTACTTGTTAAGTCAGAAAAGAAGTTAGCGCCCGTTATAGTACCTGTTGCATCCCATCCTTCTTTATATATAAGGTTTGTAGAATCAACTAAAAATAAGCCAAATTCGTCTATTTGCATACGATAAGAAGGTATAATTTCATCCCTTAATTCAAAAAGGGCAGCCATTGTCCCGTCATTAAATTTAAGTAAATTATTTCCTACATAAGTTTGATATGTATCTTGAGTTCCAGGGATGACCGCTATTTTTATTTCTTGATAATTACTACCATTTAAAATCATTTGATTTCCTATACTTATAGATATTTGGTTGTTGGCTAAAGAATTTACTTTAATGTTTGATAACTTAGACAACTCATCTAAGAGTATATCTCTCTCATCTAACAAATCATTTGGAGATGTACCGAGAGCGCCGGCAGTTAATAATTTTCTATTTAAATCAGAAATTCGAACTAGATAACTATTTATCTGGGTAGTTTTGAGTTTAATATCAGAATTTATATCACTTTGTAATTCTTTTAATCGATAATCAAAATCTTTCATTGTGTTAATTAGTTCGTCTGCCCTTGATACAATCTGTGCTTTTGCTGCTTCGTTTGAGGGATCTGTTTTTAATTCTTCAATAGCAGCCCAAAAAGAGTCGTACATATTTCTAATTCCTGTTTCTCCCGGTTCACCCAGAAGTTGCTCAACATAATGTATGTTTGAATAGATATTATCCCAATAATTGAGTCTGGAGGTAGTTTCTCTGTATTGAAGATCTAAAAATTCGTCCCTTATTCTTCTAATATCAGAAACATTTGCACCTGTTCCAAATGCGACAGATCTTCCAGAGCTTCCTAAACCAGTCATATATATGGGAGGGTTAGTAACTATTACAGGTGTTTGTCTTGAATATCCAGGGGTATTAGCATTAGAAAGATTATGAGCAACTACGCTCATAGCAGTTTTATTCGTATATAGTCCAAGTAAACCCGTGTTTAACATACCATTTAGAGTCATTGCACACACACTAACCCCTCCACTCTTTTGAAGGAAGGTTAAAATCTAAATCTTTTCCTGTTTTATCGTAAGTTTTTTGATGAGAAACTGGATTTCCACTTAATATTTTATATATAAAATCATTTAAAGTAGATTGAAAGGCAATAAGTTCATTTAAAAGATTAACTTCATAAACAAGATCTTTTAAATTGGTAACCATTTGCGATAAAGATAAAGCTATATTTTGATTGTTCTTAGCAAAAAAATTGATAACTGATTCTAGATTGTTTTCTATATCATTGTCAGAACAAAATTCTTTAACTAGATCATACCTTAACTGTTCTATTTCCTGAAACACACGAGCTTTCTTTTCTATTTCTAATAATAAAGTATTAATCGATTCAACAGACATTTTGCTTGTCAGATTTTCTCGAAGAGATTGAAAACACAATTTCAAGCTTAAAATGCAATCATTTTCCTTTTCCAGAGTCTGTTCTAGTATAGAAAAATTAAAAATATAGATCACCGCCCTATTCAAACATTTTATTCACAATTCTATCGATATCAATCTGGTAAGATCCGTTTTTTATAGATTCTCGTAGTTTTTCTACAAGCTCTTGTCTCACTTCAGGTATCTTATTTGATAATTCTATATACTTCCTCGATTCTCCTGTTACTCCATAAACACTTTCTTTGTTTTGAGTGCGTAAGTCTTTGTTTTCAGAGTTATCAGAAACTTTTTTGATATTAGCTTCTTTTATGTTTTTTAACAGATTTTGATTAATAGGATTGATGTTATTAATATCCATTTCATAATACCTCCTTTCTATTTTTGCCTAGAATGCCTTGAAAATCATAAAAATACAATCAATGAATGTTCTAACTTTATTTTATCGATAAACTAGCATATTCATTTTATGTTTTCCATAGTACTTATCGTCTTATTTTATTATTTCATTAGAAATTATTCAAGTTATTATTAAAGAAATAATCAAAAAGTCCTTGTAATTTTAAATTAAAAAAGGAATATAAAAATTTACTTGACAATAGATAATTTTTTTCCTATAATTTTCTTAGACAAGCCTAAAATTATAAGGAGGTGTCTAAAATGGAAGGAAGAATACCTTTAATAGGTGAGAAATTTCCTGAAATGACAGTTGTGACTACTGATGGAAAGAAGGAATTACCAAAAGATTACAAGGGAAAATGGTTGGTTCTTTTTAGTCATCCTGGAGATTTTACCCCCGTTTGTACTACAGAATTTGTAGAATTTGCTAAGAAATATGATGACTTTAAGAAAATCAACGCAGAGTTACTGGGGCTTTCTATCGATCAAGTACATGCCCATATAAAATGGTTGGAATGGATAGAAGAAAATATAGGAGTTGAGGTTAAATTTCCAGTAATAGCTGATTCTATGGGAAGAGTAGCATCAAAGCTTGGTATGGTAGATCCTGAAAAAGGATCCAACACTGTTAGAGCAGTGTTTGTGGTTGATCCTGAGGGAACAATCAGATTAATATTATATTATCCATCTGAAGTTGGAAGAAATATCAATGAAGTTATTAGGGCGGTAAAAGCCTTGCAAATTGCTGATAAATATCATGTTGCTGTTCCTGGAAATTGGCCAGAAAATTCTATATTAGGAGATAAAGTAATAATTCCTCCTGCTTCAACTTATAAAGATGCGATGGAAAGAAAAGCATCTGATCAAGAGGGTTTCGATTGGTGGTTTAAAGTTAAAGAAGTAAATAAATGATTTTCGTAATAATGAATAAAAGCTGCTTGATTAATCAAGCAGCTTTTATTTAAAATTACTTGAAGTTACTAAACTGGAATATTTAATAAATGAGTTGCTAAAGCAAAGTAAATAGTTAATGAAACTGCATCTGCTATAGTTGTAATTAGTGGACCAGCCATCACAGTCGGGTCAATGTGGAACAATTGTGCGATGATGGGTAACGCTCCACCTATCACATTAGCAACACAAACCGCAGACATTAAAGCTATAGAAACAGTAAATGCAATTTCTACAGGATAGCCTTCCAAAAAGTGTATTTTTAAAAAGTTAACCGTAGCTAATCCAATAACAATGATTACACTTATCTGTATTTCTTTCCAAATAACTTTAAGTATATCTTTGTATTTAATTTCGCCTAATGTTAAACTTCTTATTATCATTGTGGAAGATTGAGAACCGGCATTACCTGCAGTATCCATTATAATGGGAATAAAAGCAACTAGTCCAACTACTTGTTGAAGGGTGGCTTCGTATTTACTAATTATGTATGCACTAATAGTTCCAGAGATCATTAATATTAAAAGCCACCAAAATCTTTTTTTTGCCAAGGTAAAAGGACTAGTAGCCATATAAGGTTTATCACTAGGTGACATACCTCCGATGTGATGGATATCTTCTGTGGTTTCTTCTTCAATTGCATCTAAGATGTCATCAACTGTTATTATTCCTACTAACCTTTTTTCACTATCTACGACTGGAACAGCTATTAAATCATATTTTCTAAAGATTTGGGCAACAGTTTCTTGATCATCATGCGTGTTAACATAAATTATTTCTTTACGCATAATATCTTCTACTTTTGCATCAGGTGGCGCTAATACAAGCTCTTTTAAGGAAACTATTCCCTCCAATTTTCTTTTTGAATCGGTTACATAACAATTGTAAACCATTTCAACATCTTGACCTTCTCTTCTGATTTTGTCCAAGGCTTCTTGTACAGTTCTCTCTTTTTTGAGATCGATAAATTCTATTGTCATTAAACTTCCTGCAGAGTTTGGAGGATACTTTAAAAATTGATTAATTAGTTTACGTTCTGCTTCAGTGGAGTTTTTCAGAATTCTACTAACAACATTAGCGGGCATTTCTTCTAAAAAGTCAATTTTATCATCAAAAAACAAATCATCGATTATCTCCATGAGTTTTTTATCGTCGATTGCAAGAGATATTTCTGCTTGTAATTCAGATGAAAGATAGGAAAAAACATCCGCAG
>Ga0209537_1005239_pt1 | contig 10424 bp, 28 predicted proteins | sample BioPla4DNA1_FD_187698 | JGI IMG/M metagenome (GOLD analysis project Ga0209537, IMG submission 187698) | Biogas fermentation microbial communities from Germany - Plant 4 DNA1 (SPAdes) (version 2) | ecosystem: Engineered > Bioreactor > Anaerobic > Digestate | place: Bielefeld, North...
CGCGCTTCATCAGAATCGTTGGGCATGAGTTCGGCGATCTTAGCTTTCAGTTTGTTGATAATGCTGATAGCATTCTCGTTCGTGTAGTTGCCTTTCTCAACAAGGAATTTAACGTAGTCATTAATGTCGGTTGTCATAGGACTTTTACTCCAAGGAATTTGAATTGATCAAATGCTTTCTTGTGTACACGGTGAGCGTAGTACGTTCTACCGTTGTATTTGATTTGACAGAGCTTTCCTTCTTTTTCGGTCATCCGTAATAGATAGTACCTACTAAGACGGTTGTCAATGTTGAAAAGATGCGCGAAATCACTTATGGTGTAGAGGTCGTCTACATCCCAGTGTGTTTCGAAGAAATCATTAAATTTATCAGCCAGTTCGTTGCGCTTCTGCGTTCGCGGAGGGAGAGGTGGTGTCATGAGAATGCACCTTGTAAAGCATGATTTTCCCCCCAACTTGTTTGACCTTCACTCCTAATTCGGGGTGATTACGAGTGTAGAAGTAGAGGGCCGTGTATACGTTGACGGCTTTGCGCCCGACAACAACGGTATCGACTTCAGCCGCATCCTCCTCTATGCGAAGGAAGGCCTCGACGATATCTTTACTGCTGGCTTTCAGCGCGTTTTGTATACTTCTTGGTCGTAGTAATGGAATCACTGTAATCACCTTTTAAGGTAGTTGGCAAAGCAACTACCAGTTACTCCGCAGGCGCAGGCATAGTAGGAGAAACTTCTGGGATCTTCGGCTTGTCGACGAGGATCCACGTAACTCCATCTGCATCCTTCTCGGTCTCCCAGGACTTCTCAATCACGTTGATGAAGTAGGAGCGATCGATCTTTTCATTCGGGTGAAGCTGCTTTGCCAAACGAATAACTGCCGGCATGACGAGACGCTTCTCACCAGTCTTCTGGGAGATCTCGTTAACGTAGCCGCGGTAACGCACACTGACGCTTCCGGCGGTGGCTTTGGCTTTCGCTTCCTCTACAAGCTGAGCGTAAAGTTCGCTCGCTGTCATCTGTTTCTGTTCAGGCTTAGGCATTGTATTCTCCTGCAAAGATGTTAAGCTTTGCTATATTTATATTATCTTTTAAACTATTTAAAGTTTTTTATGCCCTAAAGAATTATGGATCGAACGCACGCAGTCCACGCAGATAACTCTCGATTGCACGAATGCGCTCGTTCGTGTGGCCGGTTACTCGTATAAGCAGCACTGAGTACGCATTGCACATAGCGGGGATCATCGCGGACATAAGGCTGAAGGTCTGCCGTTGTGCGACGGGATCCATGTCTCTAAGGCCGTTGTCAACAAGCGGGAATATCTCGTTGACAAATACTACTAGATCATAAGGTCGCGTTCTCATGTGTTTGTTGATCAGACAAAGACAATCATCGAACGCTACCGTATGGCACACTTGCCAACAATATACTATGTTGTCAAGCACACACCTATCTAATAGGATAGTGGTACCTGTCGCAGACTGTTCGCGCGCTATCTGTTGTTCTAATATCATTCACTGAATGTGGGGTGTGTTGCGAGAACTGCGATCAAATTCACTAGCTACTTCAGGAATTACTGTCCACGAAGGGTGCTTTTGGGCTAGTCTTTTAACAAGCGTAGTTTTTCCGGCGTTGGACGCTCCACATATTGCTATACGCATAATTATCACCTTTAGATGTAGGATACAAGGCCACACACTGATTCAATAGGACCTGCTCTACGAGTTCTCTTAACATACTTCGGGTGCGTATTGGGAGAGAAGACGTCGGGACGTTGTGCCGCCCGCGCTACCATAGCGGATGTCACGAAATATCTACCCGGTTCTGGATCAGGGAGACCTTTTACAACAGCAGAGCCGGGGACTTCGCGATAAACGGGGATCTTGTTTCCGATCTTAAAGATTTCTTCAAGGTCATAAGAAACACGAACTGCTGCGCCCCCCACGTGATCCACGATGTAGCGGCGCCCTTCAATCTCCAACACCAGCTCGTGCGGCATTAAATTCACGAGGTAATCTTCTACTTCCATACCGTCTTCACCATCTGATAAATTGTAATAACGCCTTCCACAATTACGAATAAGACGATGCTAACAGCGCATATCACCGTTGTCCAATATCCAATCAATGCATTACCCGATAGCATCGCAACAAACAACCCGAGTAGTACGCAAATGGGAAAGCCAATAAAGATGGTTGCTGCCAACAAAATGAGTTTGATGAAGTGATAAAACATCTAGTCCTCCAGTTTGATCTTACCGCCGGGCTTTAATTCTATCTCAGGTAACTGCATTTCATCCCCAACCTGATAATATATACGTGTGCCATACCGAGACTTGATAACAACTTTGTCCTTCTTGACAATAATGATTTCATTCTTCACTATTAGGCCTCCTGAAGAAGGTTTTAATGCGCTCTAACGTAGAGGGCGTTTGCTTATACCCGAGGACATCGCGAACGTGGAGGAGAATTGCTAACTGCGCCTCTGAGCCGGGCTCAAGGGCAGTTGATATTGCTATGAGATGTTCTGCAAGTAACTCCCGGGCTTCATTGATATCCGCTTCTTCACCTGGGCCATAATCGATTCCAATATCGATGTGTAGACTTCGGTACTGGGGGATCGATACAGTGGTTCCAAGTGAGATGTGGTTGATTTTTCCCATTTATAAATTCCTGCAATGTTTTTCAATGAGGGCGCAACACCGGAGGCATCGCCTACTAAGTTCCCGAAGATTAACTTCGATGTTGATGTTACCGCGCGGGAGACCCTTAGTGAGTTGCTCGAGTTCAGTGCGGTCAATAGGTGTCTTGTGGTTGAATCCGCTCGCCCAATTGCGGCGCTCAAACTCCTTAACGATTTCATCGTGGTGATCTGCTATCAAATGTGGGTCAACGAGGTCCCCTACAAGGTAACTTTTAATTGATATCCCCTTTCGGAGAGTTCCAATGAATGTGTGGATTTCGCGGTGCTCTTCTAGCAAGTGTTGTGTACACATGCACTGTGGTTTAATCATCCAGAGTCTCATTATTACCATCTCTTGAAGTAGATTGAGAACTCAACGTACTCCTGAGTCGGGGAGAGGTTATCAATGTACCCAAGGAGGTCTGCTGTTTTAAAGGCCTCCATGAGTGCACGAAGTCGAACAGTACCCGGGCTATAGAGTCGGATGATTAGTTGTTCGTTACGGCGGAAGATCATATATGAGGGCTTCCACCAGAAGATGCTATCGAGATGCTTGGAGTTGTTGATGGCATCTATAAGGGTGCTGAGTTGTTTGTGATGTTTAGATATAGCTATGCGTTGATTTAATTTTGCGAGACTAATATCTTCTTTCGTCATGATGCATCACTACTACATGCTCATTAGAAACTCCACTTGCTGTTGCAGTTACTGCATACCCAGAACTTGGGGAGGTATTCACCATGCGGTTCGCGCTCCCATGAGATGTCTTGATCGCGGCATGATTGTCCGCAATTCGGGCAGATGTCAATGGGGAAGCCGTTTTCGTCTTCTATATATTCATCGTACTTCTTGGAATATGTTGTATATTTGCTAATGAGAAGCCATAGGTAGTCGTATTCGCTACTGCTTTCAAAGGGACTGTATGTATAAGTGTACGTGTTGTAGCGATTGAGATGGTCTCCGGCTCGAGGTGTATGAAGTACGCTGTGCTCTGGATACATGGGAACAGATTCGGGGAAACGAATGAATCTTCCGATGACTTTGCCGTTGCGGGTTTCAAGGAGTTCGGAGTTTGGCTTCATTCTAAGCAGGATCGGATTGCAGTGATCTTCGCAGAGGCACGAGCGACCCCCGCTGTAGCTGTTACTAATGTGAGCCCCGATTGCCGGCTTTTTACACCAGCAGGTGCGCATAAAATATGGGATGAAGTCCATGTTATCGCCTCTTAAGGGTATTTCTAACTCCAGGTTTCGAGGCGCCGCGCTGAACGGCAAGCCACTTGTATGTAGAGTCGCGTGACATTTCCTTGTTTATGGCTTCAACCATAGAGGGGTCACGCTTCTTGAGTTTTTCACACAGCATATCGAGGTCCTCGTTGCAGACGTCTTTAAAGGCGACCCATATTTGTGCACCGCGTATATTCATGTCATCGAGGTCGAAGACACTCATGGCGCCTGCATCGCATTTATTCATGATTCGCGATAAGACGATCGCGGCGCCAGGGTTGCCTTCGGACATAAGTAGAAGCATGTCGAAGACGCTTCCACCGATGTTTATTTCTTCTCTTGAAATCATGTTAAGCCTCCAAATCAGCGATGACGAGGTTCACCGTTTCGTTATCTATGAGCGCCTTGTGCTGCATGTAGTCATGTGTTAGTACGCTAGAGCATGCGTCTGAGTGCTCCGGCCCCATGAGGCTGGAACTAATGGAAAGCAGGTAGGTTGCTGCTGTCTTAACGTGGTTAGACGGTTCGAATTCCTTTAGGTCAATCATAGTGTATCACCTAGTCGCTTAAGGATCTAAGATGGGGGTTCTCCTTCGGTGTTCTCATGTACGTTGCTATGATAATGTTAATGTCAGCGTCCGGGTAGATGCTTAATACATCTGTAATGATGTGGCTAAGTTCTACTTTACACTCAGTACATATGTACCCATGGGTCGAGTTGTAACAGCGGGATATACGCTGACACCCGACCCGCTTACAGAATCCCCATTTGTTGATAATATCCATTTAAGCCTCGATGATTGCGTTTAAACGCTTTGCGAAATCATCAAACTCTTCTGTTCTCATACACTGCGGCTTGCTAATAGTGAGCCCACCGTTGATACGTAAATAGAACCAGACGTGTGTAGGGGAACGTCTTTCTATCTGTAGAATGTAGTTCATATCTGTCCTCCTTCTGATATACGGAAGTAGTAGTTGAGACCTTCAATCGGAAAGTTTTTGAGGGCGCGCACAACTTCTTCATGAGAATATACGTTAACCTCATGATAGAGGAGTCTGAAGAAGCTTGGTTTGCTGACTTCTATCCAGTTGTGCGTTTCTTTCTTTCTGACGTAGTAGTTTGTCATCTGGGGTATATCCCTCCTTGATTAGTTGTTCTTGAATTTGTTTGACATAACATACCCAGAAGTCCCAAAGCTCGTCTGGCATCGGTCTGTCGCCGTAGTGATTGCGCGATAGTACGTGCGCCTTATGGTAGTAACTACTATACCAGTTGAGTTTGCAGACGCCTCGAGTTTCGTCCCGCAGACGCGTGATTTCGCGCTTCCAATATGCGAGTTCTTCGTCGGTCATCTGCTTCTGGGAGTTCGATGAGCTCTTCTGCTTTTGTTTACGAGTTGCGGTTTTTTGTGATAACAACTCAAAGTACATGGCAGCTATGTCCATGGAATTACCTCCTGTTGGCAGATTTACGTGCTTTTAGATATGGATTTGGACTGATGCGCAGACCTAATTTCTTGGCTTCCTCCCTCGCGGCTTTAATAGTTTTAAAACCGCGTGCAACTATGGAATCAGTAGCTACGTCGACTTTGACGATACAGTATTTGCCTTTCTCTTTATCATCATACCCGATGTAGTAGTGGAGATAGGGGTTATCGGGTGTCATTGAGTTCCTCCATTAGATGGTCGATCATCAACCCGCAGCGTCGGTTAACTGTGAGGAGCTCACAGAGCTGCTGGTGCTGCTGCTCATTAACGGTGAGTTGCGTTTCAAGAGCACCCTTGGCTTCATCGAGTTGTAATCTCAGTTTATGACACAGCGTTGACCAAAAAGCATCGCGCTCATTGAACGCAGTCCTCACATCTATACATAACTTCTCATAGATGGAGGGCGTTATTACATCTTTATAGCTCTCTAAGATATCGGTGATGTGTGGCAAATCGTTACTCATAGGCGACCCTCAGATGTCGGCTAAACATACGGTATCCTTGTGTAGTGTTACGCGACAAAAGACTGTTGGTACCGATAACGGGAACAATGCGCTGCATCTTAATCATCCAGAAGGTGGTAAATGATTAGCTTAAATAGTTCGATGTCATCCTGTAAATCTGCTATAGTGCTGGACAAGGATATATTCTCCTTTCTAAAGGTATCACTGAACGCGATATTAAGATCGTCGATAATGTGGTTGTAAGTATCTGTTGGAATACCTGATTTGTGTTTCTCTAGGACTTCCTTACATATGTGGTAATTCTTCATGTTATTCATCAACCCCTAGCATAATGGTAATACGCTCCGGTTTCTTGTCCATGAAGGTAGCCTTCCTTACATACAGATAACCGATCACAGGAGATGTTGAAAGTTCCTTAAATCTATACGTGTTCTTAGTTTCCTTCTCGAATGCAAACTTCAATTCCATCTACATCCACCTCATTATGTCTATGAGTTCGAAATCATCATCCTCATCGATTTCAACGCCGCCCTTTAATACTCACTCAGCTTCTTTAGGGGGTACCTCCACAATTAGTTCAATCGTTCTTGCAGCATAGTCTATATGCAACCCCACTACATTAATACCATTTTCTTCATTCTTCTCCAACTGCCTCAGCAGTTCCTCACATTTAAAAGAGTACGAAGCCTTCGCGACTCCTTCAAAGTTCTTCCAAAACACATCCTCTATCATGGGTGATCACTAAATATGCTAGAAAGTGCTGTTAAGACGCACCCTTTTTCCTCATGATGCCATGGGCAAAAATCACAATCGAAGTCGCCGCAATCGATCTTCATTAATTCATCAACTAGCGGCTCAAACATCATGCGCGCGCGCCGATAACCTGCGATTACGCGCTGCTCAACCATCTTCTCTTCCTTCAGATACTGTTCTATTCTTTGAATAAACTCATACACTTCTCCCATTACTAATACCTCCAAGGTATAATGTGCCGCAGCGGCTTCTCGAACTTCTTGTTAATACGCCCAACTGCCATAGCAGTCTCCATGAGTTGCCGCGCAACATCCGTACAGAAATAACTATCCCCGTGTTTTTCTACAAAAGCATCTGCATGCGTATTAAGTCCTTCCACCAACTCAGTCAGTCGTTGGTACTCTGCATTCAGCGACGTTAATGCCGCGGTAAACATTACATCATCGGACATTACTCATCCCCCGGTTGCGATCGCGGAAACAATGCGCGGCCATTAGTTCTGCAAACAACGCATCTAGCTGGTTCTTACACTCTTCCGCTATCTTAAGCTGTAACTCAGTTACTATCCCATTATCGTATACTTCACGGAATACATCAACGCACCCCTCAAGTTGTGCTGGAGAATTATTTAGCTCCGCGCACATGCCGGCTAAGCTGCACGATATGGCAAGCATCTCTCTGCCTTCTACTACTAGTATAGACTTTCCAAAGTCCACAACTTCCACTTTACCTACGCGGTCCATTACCTTCTTGGCGTATTCAACATCCGTTTCATCATCGTCTACTGTTACTATAAATCTTACCTTCATGATCCTGACCAAGCTGAAATTATCTCGGGTTTAATTAACTCTACATCAAAACCTTTACTTCTTAGGTATGTAGTAAAGGCGACACCATAACCATGCTTATCTTCTAACTTCGGATAGCTAGTTATGTTGCTTTCATCATGGCCAACACTTTGCTGCTGCTAGTATATCATCAACAGCATTCATGTTCGTCATCAATTGTAGATGTACTCTATCAGTGTGATCCATTAGTTTCAACTCCCATAAGCTGTAGTTACATTCCGGTAACAATGAGCTATTTACTCCTCTTCCTATATATCATATTCCCAACGATCTCAAAGCCCCGCTCTGATAGCTCCCGCTTAGACAACACTGGAATATGATTTTTGAGTGTCAATAAACTAACTTTGTTGGTAACTTGCAGAAACAGTTGCAATGGAATCCCAGAATCAGTTCCTACTTCATCCCACACCCTATCGCAGATGGAGTAAGCGACATCGCGGGTAGTAGTTTTCCGCGGTTTCCCCTTGTGACTAGACACCAAGCCACACTTCTCACATACATATTCGGCGTACAGCGTATCTCTCCATACGAGTTTCATCAACCCGCCGCATGAACAAAAGCCTGCGATCGGCCCTTGCCCGTAATGGTAGCCGGCATGCAACTTCACCATGCTGATACCTTCCCGTTGATTTCATCAATCTCTGCTGCTTTTCGAAAGGGTTAAGGTTTAGGCCTGGTTGGCCTTCCTCCTAATGTAGATGTGGCCGTCCTCACCCTCGAAGACCTCGAACGGGGAAGCTTTGGCTTTCACAGCAGACATCGCCCTGTTGTAGAAGTTCTTCTCAGTGGATCCCATAAGCGTCTTAACAACGCGCTGGGCCGGCGCAAACATCAGCTCCGCCTGGCCGGACTCGTCGAAGAGATCATTCAGGTGTTTGTAGACTTCTGCACTGGGGATCGCGCTGGTCTTCTTAGCGACCGTCTTCGCCACCAGACTCTTATAGAGGTCTGCGATGTTGAGGTCTTCAATTTTGGGCTGTTCCTGGGGTTTGGTTTCCTTACTAATCTTAGGCATGCTTTTCATCTCCTTCAAATAACTCTGTATTCTTCATTCACTTCATCTGCAGTTGCGCTTACCACTCGCTTGCAGTTCGCGCACTGGTAGAGGCTTTTCTCATTATCGAGGGCTTCAATGAATTCGAAGCTATCGATGCCTTTACAGTTTTTACATCTGGCCATTAGAATGCCTCACATACTGCTTCATGTGCTTTTCTCCTACTGTCTCGCAGACCTTGCGGGTCCCCCACCTGTCAGCGCGCTTTGATGGACTGTTGAGAAATTGCTTTCTCTTGCGCTCTTCTCTCAATAGTCTCATCATAATAATAATTCGCTTTAAAAATATATAAAGCTTTTGAAACCTTAAACTCGTTAAAAATTATAAAAACCAAAATATAACATGTATATAGAATAAAGGGGAAAAGAAGAAAGAATAAAGCGTAGCATTAGAATAAAGTCATAGTTGCAAAACGTACTATTAACAATCAAACGGTGTTGCAAAACGTAAGTCGTTACTTATATGCCTGCATGGTAACTGATTAAGCCCATTTTGTAAGTCGTTACTTATAGTAGACCATGGAGTAATAGTAGCAGCAAATGCAGTAGATCGGGAGTTGCCTCTTGCATTGATTGTAACTTGCACCTCTAAGAATGCGTGATGAGAGGGAGACTGTCTTTGAGTCTTGCCGGGTCCTGAGAGGTCGTTCGTACTTTTGAATAAAATAATTTGGTTATAATACAAATGGAGTAAAAAGACAAGAAGAGAGCGAGAAATTGCATTAAAGCGAAGCTTGTATATATAGATTGCTACTGAGTTGAAATTATTAGAACATGGAATTGAATTTACAGTTATGACAGAAGAGATAATGGATATAAATGATGTTACTGTTTTAACAAAAATGCCTAGCCGTATATATTAATGTAGTGTTAGGCGCACCTGGCACAATAACGTACGGGGAATGCGGGAATAGATGATTTATCGGGAGTAAAGAGCAAGAAGTAGCGGTTTTCATGCAGCAGATTTAACGCGCATCCCCATGTGGAATGTTACGCCCCCAGCTTGGGTTGCGCCTTCAACTGCAAGTGGGGAGCGAGTCCAACACGATCCGCCACTTACGTCTACATCTGCATCCTATTTACGGCGCGGCCTACTCCTCCACAACATGTTCCTTTTGTGCGCAACCCCAGTATCAGACCCTTCTCAGTGTATTTTTCCGCGCCACCGCACCCTCCCGTAACTATACAATTAACATTTTAGTAGAGCGCTAGCTACTTGCCGTTTGATTCATCACCTAAGTACACTCATAGATCCCTCAGCATATGCTCAACAACTACACTCTTACATCGTCAGTAATAGGAGGACAGCTACACTCTCATCACCTCCCAGATGGCAGTGCCATCTAAAAAGCAGGTGGGGTTATGAGCCCCTACAGCTTAACTGCCTGCTTTCCCATTTCATCCCCATATGCATTTCCTAAAGCCGATCAGACCATCATATACTGCTTTCTTGAAGATTTCCCTCCTGTCAGGCGGCTCTGCATCTATGAATTGTTTGTACGTTTCGGTAAGCGCATCGTACATTCTATCGAGATCAAATGCGTATGAGTCTTCGATGCCGACGTAGTTATCTTCCAAGAACAAGAGGAGATCTTCAAGGGGATATGTATCCCACGTGACTTCGAGGAATACGTTGTTAATAGTATCCATGAAGTTATGGATCAGTTCTTGTCCTTTCGGCGTTACAGTTAGGCACACAGCAGTGGCCTTATCGATGTAGTCAAAGTCTTCTCTCATGATAGCACCTTAAATTTCTTGTTGCAGAGGAGACATACTGCTTCCTCTGCGTTAATGTGTTCGACATACGTGCTTTTGCATCTCGGGCACTGCGCTACTAGCTCGCCCGACTCTTCGCAAAAGATTAGGTTCATGTATTACCACTCTCCATATTCTGAAGAAACAGTTTCTCCTGTT
>Ga0209537_1005244_pt1 | contig 10420 bp, 10 predicted proteins | sample BioPla4DNA1_FD_187698 | JGI IMG/M metagenome (GOLD analysis project Ga0209537, IMG submission 187698) | Biogas fermentation microbial communities from Germany - Plant 4 DNA1 (SPAdes) (version 2) | ecosystem: Engineered > Bioreactor > Anaerobic > Digestate | place: Bielefeld, North...
TAAACATTTATAGTGTTAAAAATAAACATGAGAATTAAGGGGAATAAAAGAAATAGTTTTCTAATAGACCTTACCATATTAGCCACCCCCCTAGTAGTAGGATTCCAAAGGTAGCAGCAAAGATAATACCTGATACCTTCAAGGCCTTCTCCTTACAGAAGGGCAATTCTCCAAAGGACTTGCCTGTTTGACCATTTACTGCATAGACATAGGTTTTGCCCTTGTAGATGTAGGTTAAGATCCATGCAGGCAAGAGGGTATAGCTCCAGCCCTTATAGGTGACTTTAGAGTTGTTCCGCTTTTCATGAACCCTCGTAAAGCCTGAAATAGATTCATCTATGATATATTTAGAATATCTCTTGACCCTATCTTCTACCTTTGGTGCTACTTCTTCCCTTTTAATGTCGTACTGTTCTGCAAAAAAGCCTGATAAATATGGCATGGAAAAGTCCTTTGCCTCTCTTTCATTATAGGGTGCTATGCCATCTAAGAGGCCTTCATCTATTTTAGTAAAGGCCAATTCACCAACATTGTTTATATCTACCTTGCCCTTTCTTATTAGCTCATATTTTTTGGTCTCCGTATATTCCCTGTCTCCGGCACGCCAAACCCTGATGTTTATCCCTTCTCCAACATAGTCTATATCCACTTCACAGTCAGCCCACCAATAGGGAAGGTAAATTCCAGACATTTTTTCTAGCTGGGACTGGCTGTAAAAGTCATTGGGGACAAACTTCTTCTTCCTGGCCCAGTTTAAGAATTTTTCTTTTGCACTATCCTTATCAATGGAAAAGGGGATTAGTTTATTAGGCTTAAATTCACCCTTTAACCTATGGGATATGATGACAGGGTTGTGGCAATAGTAGCAAAAGGTGGCTGTAGTCGTATCATCGGTAACTACAGTGGCACCACAGCTATTACATTGGTAAGAGACAAATTCCACTTCTACTTCATGCTTGTGGTTTCGCTGGTTAAACTCATCTATTTCCTTTTCAGTAAATTCACTTAAGCAATAGTCGCATTTGAATTTATTTATGGAAGGTTTGAAATGAATACCTGCACCACAACTAGGGCATTTATAAGATTTAGTAGGCATGCAGCTCACCCCTAAAACTTACTGCCACATTCTGGGCAGAAGTTTGGCGTTTTACCCGATGGCTTATAACCACACTTGGTACATACATTGGCGCTTGGCCTTTTAGTTCCACATTCTGAGCAGAAGTTACCAAAGTTCTTTGCCCCACAATTTGTACAGAACCAGTGATTCTTTTGGGTATTTTGAGTATTTTGAGCCTGCTCAAGCTCCATTTGCCTCTGGTTTGCTTGAGATGCAGCACCCATAAAGTTGCCTGCCCCTTGCATGCCTATACCCATACCCATAAAGGCTGTGGCAGCGCCTCCTTGGTTGGAGCCTGCAGCTTCTAAACCTCTAGCTATGGAACCTTGGACATAGCCTTCTCTTACACTTGGGTCTCCTAGCATGGCTCCTTTGTTTCTCATATTGATTAATTCTCTAGATTCATCGTCATAGCTTATGCTGGCTATACCTACAGCTTGGATTTCCATACCCCTCATTCGTCTCCAGTCTTCATCCAGTATATCTGCCATATACTTGCTTAGTTCCCTACTTTTGGATGGTACGTGGGAGATACGAATTCCATCTGCTGACATTTGATTTAGGGCTGCCTGTAATGCCTCAAGGAATTCTGCTAAATATTGTTCATTGATATCCTCTATATTAACCCTATCCTTGTTTCTAGGAATTGCTTCCATGAAGAATAGGAGGGGATCTGTTATCTTAATGGAATAGGTACCAAAGGCCCTTAAAAACAACTCTGAATTATAGAAGTTATCGAAGTAGTTTAAAGGATTTGGAGTACCAAATTTAATTCCCTTTATTTCTTGTAAATTTATATAGTAAACCTTTTGAGCAGTAGGTGTTACTCCACCATACTTTATTCTTTGGAAGGATTCCTTTAGTGCTTCTTTAAAGTCTCCATTGAATAAGGAGGGCAAGCTTGAGTTATCGACTCTATAGTAGCCTTCTTCAGCAGTATAATCTACTACCTTGCCACCATCTACTAACATCATGAATTGATTTGGATATACGTGGATTATAGATCCATCTGTTACTGTATTTTCTGTTCCCTTCCTATTGGAACCTCTTCTATCGTCTTTTCTAACCTTTACTCCAGATGTAAATACTGTACCTTCACCCATATTATCCGGCTCTATTACCTCTAGCCATTGATCTGCTAAGGAACCACCTATGGCTGAAGAAAGCGCTTTAATTAACCCCATTTTCACTACCTCCCATAATTTATTTACATATTTTATATTTAAGTTATTATCTTATATTATATACCCAAGTTACATATTTTTTTATCAAAGCTAATATCCATAATATACGGGAAATGAGAAATTTTTACCAAAGATTGCAAAAAGAGACTGAAAAAATTCAGTCCCTTTTGTATTTATCTATTTTGCAGCTTTGTCATTTGGAAGTTCTTTTACTGTTGTGTAAGTAACATCTCCTGAAGCTGGGTCCCCTACTTGAACTTCAAATTCGTTATTTAGTTGCCATCTATACCATCCACCATCATAGATGGTCATATTTGTATAGCCGTTTTCATACATTATTAGGAATGGTATTGATGCATTCCAGCTTCTACCACTATAGAAGGAAATTTCATCATCTATTGTAAAATCTAAATCTGCCCATAGTTCTTTCATTTCATCTAAAGAGATAAGACTTCCATCTTCTTTAACATATTCACTACCAGCTTTACCCCAAACAGCACCTTTTGGCTCACCTGCTTTGGCAATGAAGGAATAACCACTTGTTTCACCAGTGAATTCTTCATATGAACGGATACTTACTAAACGGAAGTTTGTATCTTCTTCTGCTAATTTATTTCTTACATCTTCAATTGGTAAGATAAGTTCTGGTCTAGCTGGAACTTCTGCCCCAAAATCTGTTGCAGGACTTGGATTATTTGCAGTAGTTTCTAATTCATATCCAGCCTTTGTCCAAGCCTCAAGACCACCGTCTAATACCTTAACCTTGTCTACTCCTGCCCATATTAGTCCAGTTGCTACCCTAGCTACTCCAGAAACATCTGAGCCATATAGGATTACTACTGTATCCTTTGTAATTCCAAGTTCCAATAGGGTCTCTTCCATTTTTTCTGGAGATTTTAATGTCCAATATATTGGGTCTTCAATATCTTTGATATTTAAGTATAAGGCTCCTGGTATATGACCTTCTTTAGCATAGGAGCTGTCCTTAAGTCTTTCTTTAGAAGCTTCTATAATCAAATATTTATTTGATTCTTCTTGTCCACCAGTAATTACACTCATAACCCATTGTGGGCTAACAAATACTTTTTTTACATCTACTGGTTCTGCTTCTACTACTTCTGTTGCAGGTTCTTTACTACATCCTACAAATACAGTCAATACTAATCCAGCTAGGATTAATAAAGATAAAATCCTTTTTTTCATTATGATGCCCCCCATTTATGTCATTTTAGGTCGATAATATCGGACCCTTAAAGAGTTTAACAATAATTTTTGACAAAGTCAAGTTACAGGGCCTGTACATCTGTTCAAAGAGGCATCATTACCATATTAGCACCTATATACCAGTTCTAGCCTAACTTCCTTCTTGTTAATATCATCATTTGAATAGCAGGTTAGGTCTATTCCATTTACTATAAAGCCATTTTTTATATAGAAGTCTATGGCCCTTGTATTACAAGTTTGGGTTTCAAGGATTATTTCTCTAAAGCCTTCGTATTTATCCTTATCAGTAGTCTTATTTCCAATGTATTCACTCCCACAGTATTTATTTAATACAAATAAATTTTAGTTGTATTATACTATATTTTCAAGTAATTCCAATTATCTAACAATATATAGTTGACATGGTCGACTACTATGCGGTACAATATAGTTGACTATTATGTGGTGCAAGGTAGGTGATTATATATGGTGGACCGTTCTCAGTTAATGCGGGGCACACTGGAGGGCTGTATAGTTAAGATCATAAGCCAGGAAGAAACTTATGGTTATGAAATAGTATCTAAGCTTCAAGACTATGGATTTGAAGAAGTAAAAGAAGGCACTACCTACCCTATTTTAGTAAGACTAGAAAGAAAAAATACTATCTCATCAGTATATAAGGAATCTCCACTTGGCCCAAAGAGAAAATATTACTTTTTAACTGACAAAGGAAAAGAGTTTTTAAGAGAATTTGAACTTGTTTGGAATGATGTTAAAAATTCTGTTGATAGAATTATGAGGGGAGAGTGAGATTATGTTTAAAAACGAGGTTACCTTGCTTGAACAAGAGAATAAGAAACAATTTGAAGGCTTAAGGGAAGAGGATAAACAGCTGATCAATGATATTACGAAAGGTATGACCATCTTTAAAGTAAACTCCTACGATGCACAAGTTATTAGAAGAGACTTAATAGGAATGGCACAGGAGCAAAATCTAAGGAATGGAAATTTAGAAGATTCCTTAGGTGATGACATAAAGGGCTTTACTAATGAGTTAATAAAAAACAGTGGTGGACCATGTGTTATAGAAATAATACTAAAGTTTTTATCTAGGTTATCAGGTTACTTCTTTATATGGTTTTTATGTTCATCAATTTTCTTCTTTGGAAAATTAACATGGGAGTCAACTCCGGTTATTTATCCTTTTTATATAGGGGTAGTTGTAATTACTTTTATAATTGAAGGAGTTCTGACCCCAATATTTACAACCGAAAAAGGATTTAGAAAACACCTACAAGGAATATTAGGGTTTTTGATATTCGCTAGCTGGAGCCTTATCCTTTATTTATCAAGGAACAATCCCAATGAAGTAGAAGTTAATGGTGGAATTATTATAGTAACATCTGGCCTTCTATATTTGGCAACAAAATATTTAAATTCAACAAATATCCATAGATTGGCCAGAGATAAGAAGAACTATATTGAAGATTTAAGGTATTAGTTAGGCTTAGATAGCCATATAAAATGCATGTTATCTTTTATAACATGCATTTTGTGCTGGTTATCTAAAATAGTTGCTTTTGTCAATTGAATTGTGGTTCTCTTGCATATTTGGTGAAGAAAAAAATGGAAAATATTGATCAATGACTTTTGCATATCCCCTCTAATATAATTTAAACATGACAATTGTATTAGAGGGGAATAAACATGGAAGATATTAGAATATTACATCAGTTTGAAGAAAATAATAAGCTATTCATCATAGCAGAAAGCACTAAAGAATATTGTAAATGTCCTAATTGTGGCAAAGTTTCTGATAAGACTCATTCAAAATATACTAGAAAAATATTTAATGGCTCATTAGATGGATTATCTCAGGAAATAACATTAATAGCTAGAAAATTTAAATGTAAGGAACTTTCCTGTAATCAAGAGATTTTCACAGAAAGGTTTTCATTTACAAATTCTTATTCAAGACTACCTAACCATATTATAGAAATAATCAAGCTACTAGGTCTTTCAACCAGTGCAGAAAAAGTTTCTAAAATCATGAATAAACTTGGTATCAATATTTCTCACGATACAGTAATACGCATCCTAAGAAGACTGCCAGAAAATTTTAATGTAATAGATGAAACCGTTACCAATATAGGAGTAGATGATTTTGCTTTTAGAAAAGGCAAGGACTATTGCACATTAATATGCGATATGGACCAAAGAACAGTATTAGATATACTGCCAAGTAGAAACAAAAAAGATTTGTTGGAATGGTTAAATAATTATCCCCAGATTAAACTAGTAAGCAGAGATGGCTCCATTACATATGCATCTGCCATAGGGGAGGCCCTGCCAAAAGCAAAGCAGGTTTCTGATAGATTCCATTTAATAAAAAATCTTCTAGATGCAGTAAGTCAATATATTAAAAGAAAATATCCTAGAAAATTAATAATATCAGATGCTACCGTAGGTTTGGATAATGATGAATTAGCTAATCAAGTCGATAAAACATTAATAGATACCAGTAATATGAAGGACAAAATTAGGGAAGAGAAAATAACTAATAAATGGAGCTTAATGCTGGAGATAAAAGAAAAGCATAAGAAAGGAATATCTTTAAGACAATTAGCGAAGGAATATTCAATGTCCAGGACAACCATAACAAGATATATAGAAGCTGAGGAACCTATATATTGGCCTAAAGGTAAAATTAAAGGTAGTATGCTAGATCCATATAAGGAATTAATCGTAGAATTATTGGATAAGGGTAATAGCCAAGAAGAAATATTAAATATTTTAAAAGAACAGGGATATGGAGGCTCAAGATCCTTAATCTCTGCTTATATAAACAAACATAAGCTTAAGAAAAATACTTCTAAGAAAAAACAAACTAACGTTAAAAACAATAACAAAAAGAGAATAGAAAAAGCATATATACACACTGTAACTAAATTAATTTGTAAAAACAATTCAAACTTAACTAGAGATGAAATAAATGTTTTAAAAAAGCTTAAGGAAAGATATCATGAGCTTAAAAGCTTGAAGGAATTAATTGATAATTTCAAAAGTATGTTTTCAGGGAAAGGATTACCTTTAGATGAATGGCTAATAAAAGCAAAAGAATTTAACATTCCAGAATTAAATACCTTTGTTAATGGGATAAAAAGGGATATAAAATCAGTTAAAAATAGTTTGATTAGCAGCTATTCTAATGGCTTGCTTGAAGGAATAATTAACAAAATAAAAGAAATAAAACGTATAAGTTATGGAAGGTGTAAATTCGACCTACTAAAGATAAAAATATTCAATCATCAGGAAGTATTTGGGTAAATTGTTAATCCATTTTCTAGGTCTAATAGGGTTACTTCATTATCACCAAATATGCAAGAGAACCATATTTAGTTTAGCATCTGCAGGATAGCCTGCTACTAAAAAGGTATTAAGAAGAAACTATATATATGGGATATACATTACAAAGGTAGTGTAAAATTATTTATACTTTTGAGTAAAACTAAACTCCTTTCTGACAAGAATCAAAATAAGATTCTTACTAGAAAGGAGTGATTTTTATGGCAACTTTACCTAAAGAAGTTTTAAGAAATATGATTAACAATGGTAATTTAAAAACTACTAGTGATTTACATGCATATCTAAAAAATATGTTTAAATGTGTACTAAAGGAAATGTTAGAAGCAGAATAAGAAGCTGAATTGGAGTATTGTAAAGGTAATAAAAGAATAGAAATATCGATAATAGAAGAAATGGTTACACCGAAAAAAACAGTGAAAACTCAATTTGGTGAGATTCCAATTGAAGTTCCTAGAGACAGAAAAGGTGATTTTGAACCAATAATAGTTCCAAAAATAAGCGTGATATCTCTCTATTCAAGTGGTATGTCTACTAGGGGATATACATAATCAAATTAAAGACATATATGGCATAGAATTGTCTGCTGCAATGGTAAGTAAAATAACGGTTAGTATAATACCCCAAATTAAGGAATGGCGAAATATGCCTCTTGAGCCAATATATCCATTTTGTATTCATGGATGCTATTCACTACAAAGCAAGAGAAGATGGAAAATTAAAGAATAAAGCAACTTATGTGGTTCTTGGTGTTAATATATAAGGATTTACTAGGAATTTGGATAGTAGAAAGCGAATCAGCAAAGTTCTGACTAGTTATACTAAATGACCTTAATAATAGAGGTGTAGGAGAAGTTTAATTTTTATTGTAGATGGATTAACTGGGATAAAAGAAGCAATACAAGCAGCATATCCTGAAGCAGAAATACAAAGATGCATAATTCATCAGCTAAAAAATTCATTCAAATATGTTAGTTACGAGGATATAAAAGAATTTTCTAGCTACTTTAAGAATGTATGTAATGCTGTTAATGAAGAAACTTCGCTAGAGAATTTAGCTGAGTTAGACAAAAATGGGGTAAAAAATATCCATATGCATTGAAAAGCTTGGAAACAAACTGGGATGTACTGTCACCATTTTTCAAGTATCCAAGTGAGATTAGGACCATAATGTATACTACGAACATAATTGAAGGTTTTCATAAACAATTAAGAAAGGTTACAAAGACAAAGTCAGTATTCCCATCAGACCAATCATTAGAAAAGATGCTGTATCTAGCTAGTCAAAATGTTACTAAGAAATGGACACAGCGTTACAGGAATTGGGACCTAATATTAAGTCAATTATTAATATTCTTTGAAGGTCGAATAGAAAAGTATTTATAAAAACAAAATAAGTGAAGACTATAGCAAAATAGCAAAGCCATTTTAAAGCTATAGTCTCCTCAAATAGAAAGAAGCTTTGAGAATACAAATTCTCACTATAAATTATTTCCAAAATATTAAATTTAATTCATAAATTTAAATGTTAATGGGAAAATAAAGTTAAATTAAGAACCTTAAATTTCCAAATATCAAAATTTATTTCTTGTCAGTAAAGGTGCTCTTGAATTTAAAAGCACAGAATTATTTACAGTCTCTTTATAACATGCATTTTATATGGGAAAAATGACACTACCTCTATTTTATTCCTTCCTTACAACACTAAAACCATCTTTCTTTGTTTCCCTTTTCTCTTCATACATCTTTTCATCTGCCATTTTTATCAAGGTATCTACATCACATTTATCCTCATTATTACAGCCAACGATGCCATGGCTGACGCTGATTATATAGGGCTTTTCTAGGGATTCATTTATTTCTTCATACACCTTTGAAATCCTACCCCATATTTTTTCCGCCACATTAATATCAACATTCATAAATACTATTAGAAACTCATCTCCGCCAAGCCTGATGACAAAATCTTCTTCTCGAATATGGCTTTTTACTACATCTACTACTGTTATGATTAGGTCATTCCCATATTTATGGCCAAGTTCATCGTTGACCTGCTTTAGGCCATTGATGTCAATATAACATAGGCTATAAATCCTATATCCAATCTCTTGGTTACTTATCATCCTACTGAGTTTAGGAATACCTGCCCTCCTATTGTATACCTTTGTTAGACCATCATATATTAGCTCGTCTATGTAGGATGACATGGCAGTTAATTCATTCTTTTTAGATAAAATGGTCTTTTTAGCCAAGTCATCATCAATTAAGTTCATTGCCTTCAGCTCTTCTAGCAGGGCATACACTGGCTTTTTGATCTTACTTTCTGCTGTAAGAAATGAATAAATTGAAGTAAGTATAATGGCTAATATAAGTATTCCATTCATATATATGGCCTTCACTACCTTATCCACTGAATACTTAGAATAAGAAGTTACTATGCTATCGATGGATTTTACATAGCCTAATATATCTTCGTATACTAAAGTATCTGGTTCCACTTCTTTATTGTTATACACATCTAAATATGCTCCCTTGTATTTTCCAAACCAGATACTTTTTATGGCTTGAAGGTTTTCTAAGGTTGGTTGATAGGCAAGCCTTTTTGTGCCCAGTTCTGTACTTCTTAGAAAACCAACCTAACATTTTTTACTTTATAAAAGCAATGATATTAAGGGTATGGTAAATACAGATACTACATGAGAAATTACAGCAAACTTAGATGCAAATTCTATTTCACCATCATGTTTTTGAGTAAGGACAACTAGAAGGATAGCTGCAGGTAAAGACTGCATTAATACTACAATATTTGTAAGTAATTCTGGTGCTTTAATCAGCTTGAGAATTATTAGAGATACTATAGGAATTACAATTAATTTAACAAAACAACCATAATATATATCCTTGTCACCTATTACTTCCTTAAGCTTAAACTTTGCCATTTTTTCACCTAGTATTAACATAGATAGGGGAGAAGTCAACCCTGACAACATGGACAAGGATTTTGATGCTACATATGGAAGTTGTATCCTAGATGCAAATAGGATTATTCCTATTAATACTGCTATTAGGGAGGGGTTTTTTATTAGTTTTTTTATTGCTGATCCTCCCTTTTCCTTAGACAGTATACCTTCTCCATAGGTCCATAGTATGATATGGTAAGGTATCATAAATACAGACCCATATATTGCAGCTTCTTGGCCAATTAAATCATATATTAAAGGTAGACCCATAAAGCCAGTGTTGGCAAATATAGTGCCAAATCTAAGGACTACATTTTTTCCCCTTGAGTATTTAATGTATAAAGGTTTTACTACTAAGGCGTTTAGGATATGGGCCCCTATTGAGTATACAAAAATCAATATTACACCTTTTATGGCATCATCTGTGTAATTCATGTTGAATAAAGAGATTATAAGTGAAGGAAGGGCTATGTTTGTTAATATACTAGCCATTCCCTTAGATGTATCCTCATTTATAACCTTATTCTTAGTTCCTATGTACCCTATTGCTATCAATACTGCAAGTACTGCTACTTGCTTAGCTACTAAACTTG
>Ga0209537_1005249_pt1 | contig 10410 bp, 11 predicted proteins | sample BioPla4DNA1_FD_187698 | JGI IMG/M metagenome (GOLD analysis project Ga0209537, IMG submission 187698) | Biogas fermentation microbial communities from Germany - Plant 4 DNA1 (SPAdes) (version 2) | ecosystem: Engineered > Bioreactor > Anaerobic > Digestate | place: Bielefeld, North...
GGATATTTCCTGAACTACATTTAATGCTTTTTTAGTTGAGGCATTAAATCATAAAAATTGACAAAATACTTTGAATATCTATGTCTTGCAGCTTCTATTGCTATTGAAACTGCTAAATGTGTCTTACCTATACCATCTTCGATACTTTTGAAAGAGGGAAGGTTTATTATTCTCATTCAGGGAAGTACAGTATTTTCTCTTTGACTACTTTTTCAATTTCCCTTACTTTCAAATTCTTCATTATTATTCAAGTATTCATAAGACAAACTTATTGGTTGATTCTATTTTCCTTTCGTGTATGAATGAACTGGTTCACACACTTTAATCTTATATGCAAAAACTTTTGTAAATGTCCAAAATTTTATTCTTCTTCCTACCAGTTAAAGTAATATTAAAGGCGCTTGTTATATTGTCAAATAATAATATATTTTTAGCACCTCCTGTCTCTACAGATAATAATTTTGGGTATAAGGATTGACAAACCATCTCATTATATGTTATACTAGTTATACTTGTATTACTAGTATAACTAGTATAACTAGTAATTGGTAAGATTATAAAGTGCGCAATTAAAGGTGAACAAGGGGGTCATGTTATGAAGAGTGAAACATCCAAAGAAGATAAATACATGGGAACAGTCAAAGTAGGGACAAAAGGTCAAATTGTAATACCTAAAGAGATACGTGATATGTTTGGCATTAATCCTGGAGATACTTTGATGATACTTGCAGATGTTCAAAAGGGAATAGCTATTGAAAGGATGGAATTTTTTAACAAAATTGCTGATGCAATCCTCAATGGGAAAGCTAAGGAAATTTATCCAGAAAATAGAGAAGAAGATAGTATGATCTTTGCAGAAGAAATTAAAAAGATTGTTAAAAATGGGGAGGAAGAGAAATGATAGCGATTCAGACAGAAAATCTTACAAAATCTTATAAGAATAGAATTGCAGTCAACGATCTTAACTTGAGTGTTAATCATGGGGAATTATTTGCATTGCTCGGAATAAATGGTGCTGGTAAAACAACAACGATTAAAATGCTATCATGCCTAGTGAAACCAACAAAGGGAGATGCTCTAATATTAGGAAACAGCATTGTTTCAAATCCTTTCAAAGTAAAAGAAATAATTAATGTTGCCCCTCAGGAAATTGCAATATCTCCGAATTTATCTGTAAGAGAAAATCTTGAATTGATGGCTCAATTATATGGAAATGATAGAAAAAGTTCTAAAGAAAAGGTAAACGAAATTATTTTCTCTTTTGGATTAATGAATGTAGCCGGAGATAAAGCAAGTATATTATCAGGTGGTTGGAAGAGACGCCTTAATATTGCAATGGCTTTAATATCTGAACCTCAAGTATTATTTCTTGACGAACCAACTATTGGACTTGATGTTTTTGCAAGAAGAGAACTTTGGGGTGTTATTAAGGAAATGAAAGGTAGAGTTACTATTATGTTAACTACACATTATCTAGAGGAAGCTGTTTCTTTGGCAGATCGTATAGGAATAATGGTAAAAGGGGAATTAAAAGAAGTGGGTACTGCTAAAGAATTAATGGAAAAAACAGGTAGAGAAAGCTTCGAAGACGCTTTTATTGCGATTTCTAGTGACAGAGGTGCTTATATATGATGAAAACAATAGCATTTGCTACACGCAATAGTAAGGAACTTGTAAGAGATAAGCTTAGTTTAATTTTTGGGATTGGTTTTCCTGTTATATTACTATTGTTACTTACTGCAATTCAATCAAATGTTCCAGTAGAATTGTTTGTAATTGATCAATTGGCTCCTGGAATTGCAGTTTTTGGGCTATCATTCATTTCGTTATTCTCTGGCTTGTTAATTGCAAAAGATAGAACTAGTTCATTCATATTACGCTTATTCATATCTCCACTTACTTCTAGTAATTTTATATTTGGATATACATTTCCGTTACTGCCTATGGCAATCTTGCAAATTATAGTTTGCTTTGCTGTTAGTTTTGTTCTCGGATTAACTGTTAGTATTAACGTTTTACTTGCAATTATAGTATTAATTCCAGCTGCAATATTGTTTATTGGTATAGGATTACTTTTTGGTAGTTTGTTCACAGATAAGCAAGTGGGTAGCGTATGTGGTGCTTTATTGACAAATTTAACAGCATGGCTTTCAGGTACTTGGTTCGATCTCGATCTTGTTGGAGGACTCTTTAAAAAAATTGCTGAATTGCTTCCTTTTGTGCATGCTGTAGAGGCGGGAAGGGCTGCTATTTCGGGAGATTATAGTGCTGTATTGCCTCATCTATGGTGGGTAATTGGATATGCTGTTGTAGTTATGTATATAGCTATTATAGTTTTTACTAAAAAAATGAGTAGCAATAATAACTAAAATTCGAAAAGTTTATAAAATCAATTTCAGAAGATTTATTTGTGATAAAACCAGTGAAATTTGAAGACACTACAAATTGCTTGTTTTCATGATTAAATTTTATATGTTTTGTTTATTGAAACCTTTTTCAAACAAAGGAGACGCAGATGTGGGTGTAGATCAAAAACATTTAAAACCAGGAGATGCACATGTAGCACGTCTCTACACCCGTTTATTCAACGTTTTGACATTTTGTTGTTAGGTATATATTTAAAATTAGTTTTTGTATCATTTTGTAATTTTGTAAATTTATTATAAGCGACGTTGATTGATAGTTGTAGAGACGCTCTATACGAGCGTCTTTTTTTTAAAGATATTGATTTTGAAACCATGAGACGCCTATATAGGTCGTCTCTACAGCTTAAATCAGTGTTTAGACGATTTTTGAATGTGAAATTACCCGTTCTTGAATAAGAGGAGTTGTTTTATATGGTATAATTTAGGTGGAAGTTAAATTACTGAACTTATTGATGCTTAAATAACACCAAAAGTGAGGACACCCCATAAACGAAATAAACAATCCACATGATGCTTTTTTCAAAATGAGTTTTGGAGATATAGAAATAGAAGAATTAGAAAGAACAGCAAAAGAAGAATCAGTTGAAAGGGGTGAATTGATAATGTCGATAGCTGAAAAGTTAAGAGAAGAAGGTATTGAAAAAGGAAAAATAGAAGGAAAAAAGGAAGTTGCTATTAATGTATTGAGTCGAAGATTTGGGAATGAATTAACAGAAGAGTTGAAAGAGAAAATTCGAAATGCTGATGATGAAACAATTAATTACATCGGAGATAATCTATTAGAAATAACGATAGAAGAATTGAAAGAAATTTTGAATTTGAAATAGTAATTATTAGTTTTCACATGAGAAAATAAAACAATATTAATCACGTAAATGTATTATAATAAGTATCAATCCACAATTGTAGAGACGCTCTATACGAGCGTCTTTTTTTAAGGATATTGATTTTAAAACCATGAGACGCCCGTGTAGGTCGTCTCTACATTTGATTAAATTGGTGTTTGAAATATTATTAAACGTATTGATTTTTAAATGTGTTTAAAACCAATGTTTGAAGGATTTTTATGATTGAATTAAATTTATGCTCCTTCTTCGGTTGGTATATCCTCTCCATTTTCAATCATACTTTCTAAATATAGTTCAATAGCTTCTTTAGCCATTTTTATTGCTTCTTCTATTGTTTTTCCATAGGTTATGCATCCAGGTAATGCAGGAACTAATACTGTGTATCCACCTTCTGGTTCCTTTCGTAAAAGTATTCTATAAGTCAATTTTTGCATATTATCACCTCTAAATGTTACTTTCTCTATTGATTATACTATACCACTCAAGCAACAGATATTATTGAAATTATAAGAAATAACTATACTTCTATAAAAAGAGGAAAGAGGGAGAAACTATCGAGCAATGTGATATAATTTTAATAGATATTATGTATATAAACTATCTTGAAATGTGTATTTATTTTATTTCCTAAGGTTAGTTATATTAAAGGTGGTGAGTGAAATATCTAAACAAAGCAAAGATAAAGAATCTCAAAAAGGTAAAAATAAAAAGCCATCACCTAGAGTTAAAAAAACAAGATTGGATGCAAAAATAGCATCACAAATAAAACTTCCTAAAGAAAAAGATACAACAAGCATAAAGGTTACTGTTGTTGTACAAAAAGAAGATAATTGGTATGTAGCTAAATGTATAGAAAATAATGTGGTTTCTCAAGGAAAATCGATAGAAGAATCGTTAGAAAACTTAAAAGAAGCGCTAGAGCTGTATTATGAGGATACAATGCCTGAAGAAAAAAATCCTGTCACTTTGATTACAATAATGGAAGTACCATTATAATGGGTTCAAAGTATCCAATCCTAAAACCAGAGCAAATTATAAAAGTGTTAGATCGACGAATTTTTGAAATATCTGTAATCGAATAATTTTACAACTGTTGATTTCAGGGAATCTAAAAAGTAGTTGCGGTGAAATTGTTAACGAAAAGGGTTGGAAAAGAATTAACAGAAGAATTATAAGAAAAGATATTAAAAAATGCGAAAAGACAATTGAACATTATTTTTCGGATAAATTTATTATAATTCACATTAATTGATAGTTGTAGAGACGCTCTATACGAGCGTCTTTTTTTAAAGATATTGATTTTAAAACCTTGAGACGCCCGTATAGGCCGTTTCTACAAAAATTCATAAAATTTTTTACTACAATAAAACCAGGAGACGCCCGTATAGGGCGTCTCTACAATTTATTAAATGGGTGTTTTAACAAATTGTTATATTTTAATCTTTTGATAAATGGTATACATATGTTATCTTAGGGAAGATTTTTTAGGAATTTTGATGAAGAAACGTGGTAAAAAACATAAGAGTAAAACTGTTGTGTTTAAGAGATAATCGCTGTTTTAAAGTGTTTTAATTTGGTTTTTTAGCTATAATTATGAGGTTTTTGGCGAGTGTATAACTACGTATACTTTTTTTTGAAAGTATTGATTTATTGCAAGGTGGTTTGAGGTTTAAAACCTTTAAGAAACTGGGTTTGAGTTTACTTTTTGGAAGAATGATTGCTAAGAATATCAGAGTTGGTTTTAATTATTGAAGTAATATAGAAATCGAACAATTTCTTAATTATCTCAATTTAAAGTAAAATATGTCTGTCTAATTAGTTGTTATCGGTTTTGAAAATAAAAGACAAAAATATTACAATTGAGCTGTTAATTGTTATATATTTCAACTGGGGAATTTTTTTTTTTGAAATTGTTAAGGTATTTGTTTAAGTTCTAGAACAAAATTACGCTCTAAATTGTCTATTTGATGCATAAATAGACAATCCCTGAAATAATACTGCGTTATGAGAAAAATATGCAACAATGATTTATGATCGTTAAGAGATTTGTGACTTCTTTAAATATTATTTAAGATCAATATTTTTATTTTAAAGAGTCAGAGGAAGACTAAGTATATTAGTTAAATAATTTGGAAATTACTCAAAATTATCTTATAGGGGGATTGGGAAATGAAAGTAAAATCAGTAATATTAGAAAACTTTAGAATATTCAAAGAAAGAACCATTATAGACTTCGAAAATTTAACAGCCTTTATTGGGAAAAACGATTTAGGTAAGTCTTCAATTTTAGAGGCTCTCGATATCTTTTTCAATGAAAACGACGCACATGTAAAAATTGATAATGAAGATTTGAGTATAGGTACAGATTCTGCGGATATACTAATAGGTGTAGTGTTTGAAGATTTTCCCGAACTTTTAACTATTGACTCTACATTTAAAACCAGTTTAAAAGAAGAATATTTGTTAAATAAAGATGGATATTTAGAAATTCACAGAAGATACACAAATGGAAAGCTCAAAGGTACTTTTATATTTGCAAATCATCCTAGCAATTCTGATTTGGAAGACCTACTCATTCTTAAAATAGGAGAATTGAAAAAAAGAGCTAGAAAGCTAGGAGTTGATTTATCAAAATTAGATAAAAGGGTATCTTCTGAGATTAGAAAGGAAATATGGAATAAGTTTGAAAAAGAAATTATACTAGAAGAAATGGAACTCCCCGTAGATAAAGAAGATTCTAAAATAATTTGGACAAAATTGAAAGAATGTATGCCATTATATGCTTTGTTCCAAAGCGATAGACAAAATATTGACAAAGATAGTGAAATTCAAGATCCAATGAACGTTGCGGTAAAAAGTATTATATCTGAATCTAAAATTCAAGAAAAATTAAAAAAAGTACAAACTGAGGTAGAGAAAGCGGTTAATGAAATAGCATCACAAACAATTGAAAAGTTAAGTGAAATGAATCCTGAAATAGCCAAAGAACTTAAACCTATAATACCAGAACCAAAATGGGAAAGTGTGTTTAAAGGGATAACAATATCAAGCGATGAAGGAATACCTTTTAATAAAAGAGGCAGTGGAGTAAGAAGACTTATATTATTAAATTTTTTTAGAGCAGAAGCAGATAGAAAAAGATCTGACAGAAAAGTACCAAATATTATTTATGCATTTGAAGAACCTGAATCTTCCCAACACCCTGACCATCAAAAGAAATTGATTGACGCATTTCTTGAACTTTCATCAAATGATGATGTTCAAATAATATTAACTACACATAGTCCTTGGATAGCAGGTTTATTACCAGTAGAAAGTTTGAGGTTTTTAGATAAAGAAAATTCTAAAGTTATAGTAGCAAAAGGTACAGAAGACATATATGAGAAAATAGCAGTGAATCTAGGTGTTTTACCTTCAATTGATAAAGATAAAACTGAACAACTAAAATTGGTAGTGTGTGTAGAAGGATCCACTGATGTAGAATTTTTTCAAAATCTTTCTAAAATATTAGATGAAGAAATAACTGTTGATTTAGAAAATGATAATAGAGTTATTATTATACCTTTAGGAGGATCTTCACTTAAACATTGGGTTGATAATAATTATCTAAGAAAACTTGAATTACCAGAAGTTCATATCTACGATAGCGACAAGAGTAGTGTAAATAGAAAAATTCAATATGAAGAAAGCGTAAAAAAAGTAAATAATAGAGGTGACGGTAGCAAAGCATTTACAACAAAAAAAACAGAAATAGAAAATTACGTTCATCCTAAAGTATTGGAGGATATCTTTCATGAATTGAAAAATCAAACACTTATTGATACATCAAAATCGACGTGGCTTGATGAATGGGATAGCTGGGATGTTACTACAAAAATAAAAGAAAAAACTACTAATCTTAGTCAAAAAACCATAAAAGATAAAATATGTACAGAAGGAATCAGTAAGATGAATAAGGATTTGTTTGAGGAACTAAAAGCATATGATGAAATCAAGGAATGGTTTTCTACCATAAAAACAATGGTAGATAAATAAAAACGAATTGATTATAGATTTTATAATATACTTTGTTTTAGTTGGTACTCTTTTTAAAATTAATTTACTTTACCTCCTATTGAAAACAGATAAAATTTTTCAAAATAACGAGTTTATTTACAGCTCTTTTGTTAAACACAAAAACCATATTCAACCCTTGTAAGGATTGGAGAAAAATATAGGAAATGATAAAATAAGACAAGGGGCGAGAATATGAAAAAGAAAAAAGTTTATTCCAAAGATTTCAAACTTCAAGTTGTTCAAGAATATCTCAACAGTGAAAAATCTTTAAAAGATTTTTCGAATGAATATTCTCTACCAAAATCTATTATTTCTGATTATTCTAAGATTTCTCGTATCATTTAAGAATCAGCCAGCATAGATAGGTCTGATAATTACAGAGATTCTGACGATACTTTTTATCTAAAAAGAAAACTTGAGTATTATGAAAAGATTCTTCTTGAAAAAGAGGTTCAGTTGAAAATTGCACAAGATGAAATCAATCTTTAAAAAAAGAACAACAAGTAAATTCCACTTACATCGGTGATTTACTTATAACTTGTAAACACAGAAGTTAAGGTGTTACTCTGAACTATCTTTTGAATTATTTTCATATGAGTTCTAGCACCTTTAGTTGTTTTGATACAAAAACTATTTTTGCGAAAAAGTAAGATTTCCTTATTTAATTTATTTTTTAATAATAGTGGATGAGGCCGATTCGGTTTTAGGTTTTACATTATAAAAAAGGAAATGAATTATTGTAAATCTCCCGGTCCTAAAAACATAGTAAACCCTAAGCTGCCAACTTTGGTATTAAAAACTTGTTGATTCCATTCCCAGTATTTTTCTATAAAATCAATTCTTCTATTAAGTATTTTTGTAAAATTCTCATTATATATTTCATATAAATATTTTATTGTAAATCTTTTTTTTACTTCTGAATTATATTCTCCATATATTGCTATTAAAGATAATAAAAGATTAGACATTGGGATAACAAGGTTTACATCCTTCACTTTTAAACAATGATTCTCAGAAAAATCGATATAAATATTTTGAGCATAATTAAAAGAAAATTCTTTATTGGCTTTTATATAAAAAAAATTGTTAGTTAGTAATTTTTTTATTGATAAATAATGCAAAGCGTAAAAATCATTTAATGAACTAAGCATTAATTCAGTAAGTTCCTCATTCGCAATATTAATCTTATGCCCACTACTGATTTTTTTCCTGTAATCTTCAATTGTGTCTAAACTTTTTAGATTTAGTAATTCTTTAGAATCACTTTGATATAAACTTATAGAATGTTTTAAACTATGGCCTCGCACCAATAAAAACCTAAGATCAAATTGTTTTGTTGCTAGTGAAATTGCAAATTGAATAATCCGGTTGTATATAAATTCGCTATTAATTAGAAGCTTTTCTTCTTCACTCATTTTTGGAAAAATAAACTCATACTCCTCAGGATAAAGTAATTGAAGGTCAAATTCATTAATATAAATATGTTCAAGCAATTCTTCAAAAAGATTTTTTGAAACATAGTAAGGTTCATGAAGAACGATATTTTTATATGCTTCTTTTTCACTAACTAACTTCCAGAATAATTTCCTTATTTTTTCACCTTTCCTAAAGTTGTCATCTAGAACTACAATTAAATCGATGTCTGAAATACCTGGGGAACTAAGTGAACCAAATTGAAAAATTGCAGAAACTTCTGGGATCTTGCTAAAAGAGTTGACTATTTTTTCAGAAAATTGAATATAAATATTATTCATAAATTATCTCCTCCAAAATATTTTGTTCCTGCATCACTAAATTTAAAAGTTTTTGGCTATATTCTTGTGCTTCTCTTGTTATAGGCTTTCCTAATATATAATTTAAATTTGTTTCCTCATATCTGTTCCAATTATTTCTAATATTTGAAAAAATATCAATTAGAAAAGTCCCCGGAAATTCTTTTTCTGAAGATAATTTCTCTAAAACTAATTTTTTATATTTAAAAGAATTTTCGAAATACTCATTATATAGAACAGGTAACATAAAAAAGCGACTTATATATCTTTTTATATCAAAAGGGTTTTGAAGAAGAACGTTGTTTTCTTCAATTTGGATAAAATAACTGCTTAAAGAAAAAATAGATTTCAAAAGAGAATACTTACTATCTCTTAATGAAAATAGTATTTGTTGTTCTTTAATCAATTCACTTCCTCTTAATAAAGTATCCAGAGGCATATAAGATTCAGGATAAAATTCTAAAAAGTGTTCTGGAATTATAAAAAAGCCGTGATGTTGAGTAGGATCAACTTCCTTAAGAATAAATTTTTTATATGAATTTGAAAAAAAATTTCTAAGAGTTTTTATCCTTTTTGAATTGTTAAAACTCTCATTTGAAATGCATACAAAGGTGTCAAGATCACTGAATCCCGTGTATGTTTCATCCGCTATACTTCCATGGACTACAAAAAAAGTAAACTCATTCATTAAATTATAATAATTTATTTGTTCTTCAAGTTTCTTCACTACCTTAACAGATAGATGTTTATTAAAATTCTTTTTCATAAGTTTTATTTCTTTCTTTTCTTTATTTTGAAATTTTCTACTTTCATAAGAAAAAAAATTATTAAAATCAATGATAAAATCCTCTAGGTTGTTATATTTAAAAAATGAATTATCATATAGAAATTTCCATAATTTTAATCTATTAATATAAATTGCCTCATTACCATAACCATTAAAATAAGCTTCTAGGAAGCTTTTAAATTCATCTTGCATGTTTTCAAGTATAAATTTTTTATTAATAGTCTTAATGTTTTCTTTTTTAATAAAGAGTAAAGGATCGTTTAAAAATTGATGAAAATGATTTTGGGATTTTACCATATAATCAGAGGTGATTTTTGAAGAATTAAAATATCTGGGAATATAGCATATTTTCTCCACTTCATAAATCTGCTCTTCCAACGAATAGTTATCTTCTATAAACCTTCTGTAGAAATTAGAGTCGTATTTATCTTCTAATATCTTTTCTTTAAATTGATCGATGGTTGTAAATATACATTCATTTGGCCAAACTTCTCTAGCAGACGGCCAAGAATTAATAACAG
>Ga0209537_1005251_pt1 | contig 10406 bp, 11 predicted proteins | sample BioPla4DNA1_FD_187698 | JGI IMG/M metagenome (GOLD analysis project Ga0209537, IMG submission 187698) | Biogas fermentation microbial communities from Germany - Plant 4 DNA1 (SPAdes) (version 2) | ecosystem: Engineered > Bioreactor > Anaerobic > Digestate | place: Bielefeld, North...
ATTTCATCCACACGCCCTTGACCGATAATGGAGTATGCTTCTTTACCTACCCCGGTATCCGTAAACAATTCTAAAATATCTTTTAAGCGGCAAGGTTGCTTATTAAGCAGATATTCGCTTTCTCCATTGCGGTAAATGCGCCTGGTGACGGTTATTTCCTGGTAGTCAAGACCCAATATACCGTCACTATGGTCAAAAGTTACAGACACTTCGGCAAAACTTAAAGGCTTGCGGTGGGCAGTGCCGTTAAAGATGACGTCATCCATGCGCGTTCCGCGCAAATAGCGGGCCGACTGCTCTCCCAACACCCAGCGAACGGCATCGGCAATATTACTTTTGCCACAGCCGTTGGGACCGACAATAACCGTAATGCCCGGAGTTAAAGTAAAAGTTGTTTTATCGGCAAAAGATTTAAAACCATGCAAATCTATTCGTTTAACAAACAAAAACTGTCCCTCCAGTTTCCGCGCCTTTACAGTGAAAACCATCTAAACTTTTCTCTTTTCCTATAAAAATACCTGCTTGCGAACAAGCAGGTGTCAGTTATTAATTAGATTCTTCTTTATCAAGCGGATTCCTGCCGCCAAAAGCCCCTTTTCCAAGCTTTTCTTAATTTTTTACCAATCGCTCGTAAGCCAAACGCGCCGCTTCCTGTTCAGCTTCTTTTTTTGTCCTGCCGCTACCGACACCATAAACTTTTTCATTAATAGAGAGTTGGGCCACAAAAACTTTATCGTGATCAGGACCTTCTTCAGCGACAATACGATATGCAGGTGTTGTGGCAAACTTCCCTTGTGTATATTCCTGCAATAAAGTTTTATAATCATGATACAAAGTACCTTTTTCCAATTCACTGAAAAGGGGAGCAAAAAGTTGTCTTACCACCATTTTTACCTGTTTGAAGCCCAAGTCTAAATAGATAGCTCCCAGCAGTGCTTCAAAGGCATCTGCCAAAAGTGAAGGTCTATTCCTGCCACCGCTGGCCGCTTCTCCCTTCCCCAGGCGCAGCAACTCCCCAAGGCGAAGGAAGTTTGCCAATTTAACCAGAGAATCTTCACAGACTAAAACAGCGCGATAACGGGTTAATTTTCCTTCGGGAAGTTTTGGATAACGTAAAAAAAGTTCTTCTGAAATAGCCAATTCAAGTACGGCATCACCTAAAAACTCTAAACGCTCATTATGCGCTTTATTGCCAAGGTTACGTTCGTGAGCATAAGAAGAATGTGTTAAAGCCTGCGCATAAAGCTTTTCATTTTGCGGTTTAATTTTTAGTAAAGCAAATAATAACTGCAAATCAAATTTTTCCATAAAATCCACCACGCGTGTATTATTCCACAAATTGCTTTAAAATAAGCGTTGCATTGGTGCCGCCAAAACCAAAGGAATTGGATAAAGCCACTTTGATTTTACGTTTTTGCGCTTTATTTGGTACGTAATTTAAATCACATTCCGGATCGGGGTTTTCATAGTTGATGGTGGGGGGAATAACCTGGTGGGCAAGTGTCAAGGCGCAAGCAATGGCTTCTACACTGCCGGCTGCACCTAAAAGATGTCCGATCATGGATTTGGTAGAGCTGATGGCAAGTTTGTAAGCATGCTCACCAAACACTTGTTTAATTGCCATGGTCTCAATTTTGTCGTTCAGCGGGGTTGACGTTCCGTGAGCATTTATATAATCTACTTCTTCCGGATTCATTTGGGCATCCTGCAGTGCCATGGACATGCAGAGGGCCGCACCCTTACCTTCGGGATCCGGTGCCGTAATATGGTAAGCATCGCCGGAAAGACCGTAACCGGCCACTTCAGCATAAATTCTGGCACCTCGTTTTAAGGCATGTCCAAGTTCTTCTAAAATAACCACCCCTGCCCCTTCTCCCATTACAAAGCCGTCACGCTGGGCATCAAAGGGCCGCGAAGCCCGTGCCGGATCATCATTTCTAGTGGACATGGCCCGCATGGAACAAAAACCGGCAAAAGCAATGGGGACAAAGGCAGCCTCGGCCCCGCCTGCCACCATCACATCGGCCATACCTGCCCGGATCATGTTGAAAGCCTCACCAATGGAATGAGTACCGGTGGCGCAGGCAGTAACAATAGTTGCGTTAGGTCCTTGGAAACCAAATTCAATGGAGATATACCCGGAAGCTATATTGGCAATTAACATGGGTACAAGGAAAGGACTAACACGGCGAGGACCTTTTGTTTTTAACACCTCAATTTGCTCTTGAATTGTCTGAATGCCGCCGATACCTGAACCTACGGAAACTCCAGCCCGTGTTTTATCTATTTTCTTTACATCAAGTTCCGCATCCTCCACAGCCAATTTGGCAGCAGCCAAGGCAAACTGCCCAAAACGGTCCATGCGGCGACTTTCTTTCTTGTCAAAAAACATGGCAGGATCAAAATTTTTTACTTCGGCACCGATTTGTGTGGGAAATTCACTGACATCAAAACTTTGTACGCGGTCAATACCGTTTTTTCCTGCTATTAAACCCTGCCAAAATTCTGTTTTGCCGATGCCGATGGGCGTTATGGCGCCGAGACCGGTGATGACAACACGTCTTTTCATCACTTCACCTCATTTCATCATACCCGATATTTTTAAAGAAGCCCTGCAGAGTGCAGGGCTTCTCTACTGGATATATTTAGATGTGGGCTTCTATGTATCTCACCACATCACCCACGGTTTTAATTTCTTCCACTTCTTCATCGGATATATCCAGATTAAATTCCTCTTCAATGGCCATGACCAACTCCACGATATCAAGGGAGTCGGCATCAAGATCATCAAAAGTGGTTTCCAGTGAAATTTCATCTTCATCCATACTTAATTGTTCAGAAATGAGTCCTTTTACTTTCTCAAAAATGTCCATGCTCTCACCTCCTCTCAAGCTTAATTATCTATTCATTATAGAGATATATGCAAGTATTATTTATCAAGAATTACTTATTTAATCTTTTACTGCATGGTCATGCCGCCGTCCACGGTAATAACTTGCCCGGTAATATATGCTGCTTGTTCTGAAGCTAAAAATGCGACCAAATATGCTACATCCTTTGTTGTTCCCATGCGCCCCAGGGGGATTTGCCGCTGGAGATTTTCTTTTATTTCCGGCGTTAAAACCGCCGTCATTTCCGTAGCAATAAATCCTGGCGCCACTGCATTGACAGTAATCTGTCTGCCTGCCAGTTCCCGGGCCAGGGTTTTCGTCATGCCAATGAGTCCTGCTTTAGCCGCCGCATAATTGGCTTGACCAATATTGCCGGCCAACCCCACCACGGAAGCAATATTAATGATGCGCCCGCCTGACTTTTGTTTTAAAAGGGGACGTAGCACCGCTTTAACACAGTTAAAAGCACCTGTCAGGTTGGTATCAATTACTTCCTGCCATTCAGCAGGTTTCATCCGCAAGGTCAAATTGTCACGGGTGATGCCGGCATTATTCACAAGTATATCAACTTTGTTATAGATTTCAAGGGCACTTTTAACCATATTTTCACATGCGGATAAATTTTTTACATCCGCCTGCACAATAATTCCCCGCCCTCCGGCCGCTTTCACCGCGGTCAGAGTTTCCTCTGCCGCTTCTTTGTTTTTTGTGTAGTTTATCACCACAGAAGCACCTTGACCGGCCAGTTGTACAGCAATTTCTCTGCCAATACCGCGGGAAGCTCCTGTCACAATGGCCACTTTACCGTCCAAACGCAAGTTTATCACCCTCCTTGGGGTTCAGCTCCTCTATGGCCCGGGCCAAGCTTTTTAAATCTTCCACTTGCTGCACCCATACTTTGCGATTTATTTTTTTCAGCAAACCGGTAAGGGTTTTGCCCGGACCAATTTCCAAGAAACGGTCAAAACCAGCGGCAATTAATTTTTCCATGGACTCCTGCCACAATACCGGCCGGCTCACCTGCCGGATTAAAGCAGTTTTTATTTCTGCGGCGGAAAAAACATATTCTGCAGAAACATTGGCGATGACAGGAATTTTCACTGTTTGCACTTCTATTTTTTCCAGTTCGGCCGCTAAAAGCGGTTCCACACTATTTAACAGGCTGCAGTGAAAGGGGGCGCTTACAGGCAATTCCACAGCCCGCTTTGCTCCCATTTTCTTGGCTAGCTCACAGGCTTTGCGTACAGCAGGAAGTTCACCGGAAATCACAATTTGGCCCGGAGCATTATAGTTGGCCGGTTCTACAATTCCGACCGCACTTGCTTCTTTGCAGACCACCGCCACCGTTTCCCTTGGCAAACCTAAAATGGCAGCCATCCCCCCGGCGCCCGCTGGCACCGCTTCCTGCATCAATTTACCGCGTTTTTGTACTAAAGGCAATGCCTCGGCAAAATTAAAAGCACCGGCAGCAATTAAAGCCGAATATTCCCCTAAACTTAGACCGGCGCAAGCTTCCGGTTCAACGCCGAAAAGGCGCACCACTTCCAGGCATGCCATACTGGTGGCCACAATGGCTGGCTGAGTAATTTCCGTTAATTTGAGCTGTTCTGCATCACCGTGAAAAATGATGTCGGATAGCTTCATTTTTAACACATCATCTGCTTCGGCAAAAACACAGCGGGCTTCGGGAAATTTTTCTGCCAATTCCCGCCCCATTCCTATGTATTGTGACCCCTGGCCCGGAAAAAGAAATGCCAGTTTACCCATTACTTCACCTCACTGAATTTCTCTTTCAACTCCTCAATAACCGTGAGCGTATTTTGCACTAAATTATGCATAATTGCCTGCGCCGGCTCCACTGTATTAACTAAAGCAGCAGCCTGCCCCGCCATGACGGAGCCGTTTTTTACATCACCCTGCCTGGCGGCGGCAGCCAATTTGCCGGCACCTAATACCTCCAATTCTTCCCTGGTGGCGCCGCTTCTTTCCCTTTTACTAAATTCCCGTGCCAACTGATTACGCAAAATCCGAACCGGATGTCCCGTTGTTTCTCCGGTCACCACCGTATCGCGATCCTTGGCTTTCAGGATGGCCTCTTTATAATTTTGGTGTACTGTACATTCCTGGGCGCAAATAAAACGTGTCCCCAACTGGACACCTTCCGCCCCCAGCGCTAAAGCAGCAGCCACACCACGCCCGTCGGCGATGCCACCGGCAGCAATGACCGGTATCTGGACGGCATCAACAATTTGCGGCACTAAAACCATGGTGGTCAGTTCACCTATATGTCCTCCGGCCTCCATACCTTCGGCAATAACGGCATCTACGCCGACGCGCTCCAAACGTTTGGCCAAAGCCACGGCAGAAACCACCGGAATCACTTTTATACCTTTGGCTTTAAAACGATCAATATATTTTCCCGGATTGCCGGCACCTGTGGTCACTACGCGTACGCCTTCGGCGCATAAAAGTTCTACCACTTCTTCCACAAAGGGTGACAAAAGCATTAAATTTACACCGAACGGTTTATCTGTCAGCTCCTTTGCTTTTTTAATCTCTGCCTGCAGCACGTCAGCTGGAGCATTACCGGCACCGATGATACCCAAGCCTCCCGCTTCGGAAACGGCTGCTGCCAATTCACCGGTGGCCACCCATGCCATACCACCCTGTAAAATAGGGTATGCAATCCCTAAAAGCTCACAAAGCCTGGTATGTAAAGCCATTTTCTTCCCCCTTACTAATACTTCATAATTATTGCTCCCCATGTCAGTCCCGCTCCGAAACCGACAAATCCCAGTACATGGCCGCGCTTAATGCGGCCCTCCCTGATGGCTTCATCCAATGCCACAGGAATTGAGGCACTGGACATATTACCATAGCGATCAATATTAACTACGACACGCTCTTGGGGAAGGTTAAATCTTTTTCTGGCGGCCTCAATAATACGCAAATTAGCTTGATGCGGAATTAAAAAATCCAGATCTTCTTTGGTGAGACCGGCTTCATCTAAAGCTTGCTGCACCACTTCACCCATCACCCGCACAGCAAATTTAAAAGTTTCATTGCCGGAAACCATTTTGATATAATGCTGCCTTGCTTCCACCGTCTCTTTTGTGGCCGGTAAGCGCGCCCCTCCGGCCGGTGTAATTAACAAATCTCCCATGGAACCGTCGGCGTGAAGTTTAAAGCTAAGCAATCCGGGTTTCTCCACAGGGCCTAAAAGCACTGCTCCGGCACCGTCGCCAAAGAGCACACAAGTAGTACGATCAGTCCAATCCACAAATTTTGATAACACTTCGGCGCCGATAACCAAGACGCGTTTATACATACCACTGCGCACAAAACTGCACCCTACGGCTAGTCCATAAACAAAACCGGTACAGCCGGCAGAAAGATCAAAAGCAGCTGCATTTTTGGCCCCGATTTTTTCCTGGACAAAACAGGCTGTAGAAGGCATGATGGTATCGGGTGAAACGGTGGCCACCAAAATTAAATCAATTTCTGCCATGGTACAACCGGCAGCTTTCACGGCAGCTTTGGCAGCTTCTGCCGCCAGGTCTGAAGTGGTTTGTGTCCCAGCCACAATTCTGCGCTCTCTTATACCTGTACGTGTGCGTATCCATGTATCACTGGTATTAATGATTTTTTCCAAATCAAAATTGGTAACAACTTTTGTGGGAACGGCTGAACCTACTCCCAAGATGCCAACATTTTGTAACTTCATCTTTTTTCTCCTTTGTGGGAAAACTTAATCTTGCCGTTGTAAATCCGCCAGTTCCTTGCTTATTTGCCCATTAACATCCTGACGCGCAAAGCGATAAGCTTGGCCCACAAGGGCATTATAAATAGCCCGGGCGTCTGATGAACCATGACATTTAATGCAGGCACACCCGACGCCTAAAAGAGGTGCTCCCCCGTATTCGGCATAATCCAGTTTTGCCTTCAGGCGTTTTAATTCCGGAAGCAAAAGAGCGGCACCAATTTTGTTTTTTAAATTTTGCGAAAAAGTATCCTTCAGCAGAGCGAATAAACCTGCAGCAACACCTTCAATTGTTTTCAACAAAATATTACCTACAAAACCATCACACACAACCACATCCGCTGCCCCCTGCAAAACATCCCGGGCTTCAATATTGCCCACAAATTCAGGAAGATTTTTTTGCAGCAATGAAAATGCTTTCTTTACTTGTTCATTGCCTTTAATTTCTTCCTCTCCCACATTAAGCAAGGCAACGCGGGGTGATTTTTTTTGCAGTACCTCACGGGCATAAATTTTTCCCATGATACCGTATTGCAATAAATTATCAGCTTTAGCATCCATATTGGCGCCCATATCTAATAAAACCACATTGTCACCGTTGAAAGTAGGCGCGACAACTGTTAAAGCAGGACGATCAATTCCAGGTAAACGTTTGGTAATAAGAACAGCTCCTGCCATGAGAGCGCCGGTATTGCCTGCTGAAGCCATGACATCCGCTTTCTTCTCCTTTACCAGCGTGAGCGCCGTCATCATGGACGAGTTACGCTTGCGCCTTACAGCCATGACAGGGGCATCATCATTTGTAATCACTTCCGGGGCATGAATCAGTTTTACCCGGTCCTGGGGAAATGTTTTTTCCCGCAAATGTTTTTGTAAAATTTCCTCCGGGCCGATAAGATAAAGGAACAGATCATCCAGTTCCTCTACTGCCTTTAATCCACCTGCGATAATTTCTGCGGGAGCATGATCTCCCCCCATGGCATCCAGTGCTAATCGAATCATTTTTTCACCCCACCGTGGAATTTTTGTCTAAGTCAAGCTTTTACTAGGTAAAGTTTCTCAAAGATAACAAAAACCCTCCCTTTTCCGAAGAAAAGAGGAGAGTATTTGTCAGGTGAGCTATTTTGTTTCCACAGCTTCTCTACCTTTATAGTAACCGCAATGTACACAGACACGGTGAGGTAATTTTGGCTCGTGACATTGCGGGCAAGATACCAATCCCGGAACAGTTAACTTCCAATGCGTCCTACGCTTATTTCTTCTTTGTTTTGATGTTTTTCTCTTTGGTACTGCCACAAATTACACCTCCCAAATCTCATTTCAATAATTGCCCCAATACTGCCCAGCGAGGGTCCGTCTTATCTTTGGCACAGTCACACTGTTTTTCATTCAAATCGGCGCCGCAAGTCTCACATAAACCTCGGCATGTGGCTTTACAGAGCGGTTTAAGCGGCAATGCGGTATAAAATATTTCCCTTGCCAACCAGGAAAGATCCTGCTCTGTTTCCCCGGAAATATCAATTTCCTCAGCAAATTCCTCGACAAAATCGTGCGCAAAAATTTTTAAACAGCGACTGCACACTAATTTAATTTTTGTGCTTAACTTACCGTTTACCACCAGTTTTCCATCCTGGTAAACAGCAATCAAGTGAACGGACAGCGGAGACAAAAGTTCTGTATCCGCGTCCAATTCCAATTGAGATGCATCCACGGTAAAATCATAAGTAAACGGTCTGCCGGGCTCTTTTTTTAACGCGGCAATATCTATTTTCATGGAGAAAATACGCACCTCACTTGCGCTAAAGTTAATTATATAAGTGAAGATCTGCATTGTCAACATTTTACCAAGCCCGGCGGGCAAAGATCTACCGGAAATCATTAGTTTTCGTCTGCCAGTTTTTCCAAAAATTGCAGTGCATCGTCAAGGGTCTCTACCGGAACCAGTTTAATTGTACGGGCTGCCGTTTTCGCTTCTTGATAGTTTTTCTGCGGCACGAAGAAATATTCCGCTCCTGCTTTTTCCGCGGCTCTTACTTTTTGTCTGACACCACCAATGGGTCCCACTTCTTCTTGTAAATTTATGGTGCCGGTTCCGGCAATTTTTTTGCCGCCGGTAAGTTGACGTGCATCCAATTGATCCAAAATTTCCAAGACAAACATAAGTCCGGCTGAAGAACCTGTAATTCTCCCCACATTAATTTCAATTTCAAAGGGCAATTGGGGACGCCAGTTTTTTGTCTGAATATAAATCAAAATCCCTGCCTTATCCGGCTCCTCAGAATGATTTGTCGTGGCAATTTCTAGCTGTTTTAGCTCACCATTTCGCTTTATCGTTAATTTAACCGGATCACCAATGGGACGTGCTTGCACGCGCTCCACCAGCTCATCGGCCAAATAAACCGGTTCATGATCTACTTGCACAATAAGGTCGCCGGGAAGTAGCAGTCCTTTGGCAGGACTGTTTTCACCGATTTCCACCACTTCAACGCCGTCACTTTCCACAGCCACATCATAACCCAGCCTTCTTAAGGCAACAACTTTGGCCAGGTTTTGACTTTCCTCCATCCATCTTTGCATTAAGCGCTGATAATCTTGTGGATCCATTTCAGGAGGAATCACAGTATGACTATGTCTGATATCGATAATGGGATTTAATAAACCATAAAGCAACATTGCCGGGGAAGCTTTTTGCTGCGACACTGTAACCATATAGAATGTGCCTTGGTTTTCCGCTTCTTGCCCCGGAACGGAAACAAATCTGGACAGATCTTCTGCTGAACCAGGTCGGATAATCAGATAATTTGTGCGGGTAAAGAAGAGAATTGCTCCGATTAGACAGATAATAATGAGTTTACGTAGCTTCTTCATATAACCTCTCTTTTCCTAACAATGCTTTAATTTGGGGAAGTACTTCATAAGCTGCTTCCCGACCTTTTTGGATGGCAATATCAGCTTTATGGAAATGTCCCGGTGAAATTTCCTTTAGCTGCGGCTGGACCACCACATCGGCAGCTTCCAGCGTGTAACGACATAAATCGCGCTGCATAATATCCAAGCTTTGCGTAATTACATCAAGCAGATGATGCGGTTTTTCTCCTCCCAAGTAAATACCCACATCAACGGCAATGATGAAATCGGCACCCATATCTCTTGCCGTTGGCGCAGGTACCCTTTCCACCACCCCGCCGTCAACCAACACTTTGTCGCCTTCCTCAACAGGATGGAAAACTCCGGGAATAGCTGCGGAAGCCCGCACTGCCCGGGCTACAGAACCTTTTTGCAACACAACTTTTTCACCACTGCGCAAATCAGCAGCCACGACGGCAAAATATTTCTCCAACTGAGCAAAAGTTTTCCCTTTTGTCAATAAAAAAATTAACTGTTCCAGTTTATCACCGGCTGCTAAACCCAGCCGCGGAAAGGTCCAGTCCATCCAAAAATTACGCTGCAATTGACAAGCCATCTTTTCCAACAGCAAAAGATCAATGCCGGCGCAGTAAAAAGCACCGATAACGGCTCCCATACTGGTTCCGACCACTAAATCAATGGGAATCTGCGCCCCTTCTAAAACTTGCAACACACCTATATGGGCAAAACCACGCGCCGAACCGCCACCTAAAGCCAAGCCGATTTTCTTTTGCTCACTGCCCACTGGAGACTCACCTCGAACTCGGTATACTCCCGCAATTTTAACTATATATATTAGTGTTACCTGATTATTAATACTGCGGGAGGAATCATGAGTACAAATCATT
>Ga0209537_1005257_pt1 | contig 10401 bp, 10 predicted proteins | sample BioPla4DNA1_FD_187698 | JGI IMG/M metagenome (GOLD analysis project Ga0209537, IMG submission 187698) | Biogas fermentation microbial communities from Germany - Plant 4 DNA1 (SPAdes) (version 2) | ecosystem: Engineered > Bioreactor > Anaerobic > Digestate | place: Bielefeld, North...
GGCACCCTACCATAAAAGATATAATGAAATATTCCTCTTCAGAACATGATGGGGCAAAAATATGACTTGGGTAAAAGGACTGCATAATCATTTTTTTGCAACGAAGTTGAAACACTTTGTCACCGTAAGGTCCCCATAAGACAGAGGATATTTCTTGATGGTTATAAAGATGTGTAAGAGCTTTATGAATAACAGGATGGGGCTGGGTAAAATAGCACTTATTTGGAGGAAATGACCAAAATAAAATTGCAATATCCTGCAATTCATCAAAGAAGGTATCTTCAATGTCTTGGAGAACCGAAAACACAGAATCATAGTAGAGATAGAAGGTACTACGGCTAATTTTTAAAGAATCAACAATTGTTTTTACCTTTATGGAGTCTATTGTCTGAGTTTTCATCAGTTCAAGAACCTTGTTTTGAATTTGCTTTTTAGTTGAGTTCATAGTTAATCATTCCTCTCCCATTAGCTCAAGACATGAACCTTATGGATAACGATACTGACTAGAGCATGTTTATGACCAATCGATTCCTTAAATATATATTTGTATTATACAATAATCTGTATGAAATGACAAATATATAAAAAATGGACATTTTTCGAAAAGTGTCCATTTTTTAGTCTATATTTTCTTTGAAAGTGTACTGTAAATAAAGAGATAAAAGTGTAAAAATGAATTGTAGATTTTAATTAAGAGAAAGGAATTGACAAATGAGCACTTTGGGGAAATATAGTAGAAGCGTTTCAATAATAGGGGTAGGATGTACACCTTTTATGTACACCCTTGACAATCCAGAGACAGCCGGTCTTACAGAGGGCGAAATGTTTGGATATGCAGCATTAAAAGCAATGGAGGACGCCGGCATAGAAGCAAAAGATGTTGATTTTTATTTTCATGGACAGGCAAGTCCTATGAACAGTTCCAATTACATAACACCTAATATGCAGGTGGCAGATTGGTTTGGAATGCGAGGAAAAGCTTCTATTCATCACTCTGAAGCATGTTGTACCGGTTATCTTGCTCTTGAGCAGGCCGTAAATGCAGTAGCTTCCGGAAAGTATGACATTGTTTTATCAGGATGCGTTGAGTTTGGAGATAGTCTTGCAATTCCGGATAAACCGGCACATTTTAGAAAGAAATTCCCAATGGAAGAGTTTCTTAGAACAACCGCTTGGATTTACGACAGAGCCTATACACGTGCTATGATGTCTGGACCTGTTATCTGCTTTGATGATGCGGCTGCACTTTATGCAACTGAGTATAATTTATCTGACAGCCAGATGGATGACACACTCAATCATATGTCTATCAATAATAGAAGAAATGCAGCAAAACATCCATTGGCTCTAATGAGAAAAGAATATTCTGAGCTGGCTAAAGAAGCGGGTTTTGATGATGTTATGTCTTACATGAGATCTCCTTACAATCCTAAGATGGGTGACTATCTACGGGTAAGTGGTATGGAGATGAAGTGTGATGGTGCTGCGGCTGTTATTGTATGTCCAACGGAAATGGCGTCACAGTTTAAACAGACACCAATTGAGGTTCTCGGTATAGGCTGTGCAGCTTTAGAGGGGAATCAGCCACATCTTGAAGTTCGTGGAACACAAGAAGCGGTTCGTCAGGTATATGAAGTAACCGGTGTTCGTCCGGAAGAAATTGATTTATTCTATGCAAATGACTTTATTATTACATCTCATCTAATCTCAGCAGAAATAGCTGGTTATCTTCCAAAAGGAGAAGGTTGGAAATATGTATGTGAAGGTCGTACAGCATATGATGGAGACAAGCCCATCAACACCAACGGTGGTAGAACTTCCTTTGGACATGCCCACGCTGCATCTGGATTGGCTGATTTGTATGAAGCAGTAATGCAAATGCGTGGACTATGTGGAGAGAGACAGGTAAAAAATCTCCCAAAAACAACTATGCTTCGTGGTTTCGGCGGAGGGCAGAATCTTACTGCTACTATTATTAGAACAGTTGATTAATTCAGGAGGAAAATATCATGGGTGTTAAATTAGAGCCGGTTGTGCGTACTTTTTATGAAGAATTAGAAAAGGGAAGAATAATGGGTCGTAGATGCAAGCGTTGTGGAGCTGTGGAATTTCCACCTGTGTTGGCTTGTAATACCTGTTCAGGGACTGATATGGAATGGATTGAAATAAGTGGCAGAGCAAAAATGACATCTTTAATTATGCCATCTGTTCTTTCCACAAAACCTGAAACATTGGATTTGATGCCATTTTGTCTTGCATGTGTTGAAATAGAAGAGGGGCCGGCAGTCAATGCTCTGGTACGAGGTGTAACAAAGAAAAACAGAGCAGAATTATTAAAAAAGATGCCGGTACCTGTCAAAGCAGAGATTATTCAAAGAGAAGGTTATAAGACAGTTGTATTTACCTTAGTGGAGGAGAAGTAAATGGATAGAAAATCAATCGAAGATATAGTTATTGAAAGTGTTTGTATTACATACGAAAGAGACAAAAGCGAGATATCCTGTGAAACAAATATAAAAGAAGACTTAGGTGGTGCCTCCATTCTTATGGTGGGACTTGTATCGCTTATTGAAAATGAACTAGATGTGCTGGTGCCTCTTCCGGTGGCAGCTTCTGCAAAGACAATCGGTGAACTTGTGGATAAAGTAGAGGGTATTCTTAAGAAGGGGTAAGGTAATGAGTATATTAGATGGGATTTATAAAAAGGCAAAATTAAATCCGCAAAAAGTTGCTTTTCCTGAAGCTGATAATTGGAAGATGCTACAAGCAGCATATGAGACGGCAAAAGACGGCTATATTACTCCAATACTTGTAGGTAATAGCTCATTACTAAGAGACTTATGTATTGAAAAGGGCTATGACTGTAGCATTTTTCGATTTGTGGATATTCAAGATAAAGAATATAAAGAAAAGTTGATAAATATGTATGTATCTCAGGAAGGGAGATTTTTAAAAGAAAAGGCACTGAACCGTCGAATGGAAGACCCCCTATATTTTGCAATGGTTATGCAGGCAGTTGAGGAAGCAGATGTAACATTTGCAGGTATAAACTACACAACAGGAGATGTCTTGATGGCAGGTCAAATGATTATTGGTCTGCAGCAGGGGGTAAGTACAATTTCAAGTATAGGAATTTGCGATATTCCTGGATACGAAGGAAGCGAAGGATCTATTTTGGCAGTTGGTGACAGTGCAGTGTGTACCAATCCTGATGCTGAGCAATTAGCTAATATAGCTATTGAAGCATGTGATACTGTAAAGGCATTGTTTGACTGGGAGCCAAGATGTGCAATGGTCAGTTACTCAACCTTAGGGAGCGGCCAAGGAGAATTAGCAGAGAAAGTTGTAGAGGCAGTAAAAATTGCTAATGAGAAACGTCCGGAACTTGCTATTGATGGTGAGTTTCAATTGGATGCAGCTATAAATCCATTGGTAGCACAAAAGAAGGTATTGAGAGAAAGTAAGGTAGCAGGGAGAGCAAATATTATTATTTGGCCTGATCTAAATGTCGGTAACATAGGAGTAAAACTGCTTCAACAATTTGGACATGCCAATGCCTATGGCCCTTTGTTACTAGGATTTAATAAAGTTATATGTGATTGTTCTAGAGGTGCACCGGTAGACGAAATCAAGGGAAATATTGTTATATCATCTGTAAGAGCAGCAGCACTTACTATGTAATAAGATTAAAATCTAATACTTATTATTTGACCTTATATGCAAATTAAACAATAAAAAGAAGAGATAAGGATAAAATAAAAGTAGTTTCAAACAAAATTAAGAAGGATTAAGAAGAAATTTAGCGCTATAATTATAGTGTTCTTATATGAGAAGAACAAGAGACATTATCAGCTTTGACGAATGCATTTGAGGGGGTGTTTTTACGGAAATTTTATCGCTTAAAAATATTACGAAGGATTACCCAGGAGTAAAGGCACTTGATAATGTATCCATCTCATTTAAAAAAGGAGAAGTACATGCTCTAGTAGGAGAAAACGGTGCCGGAAAATCTACTTTTATTAAAATTATCTCTGGAGCAGTACGTCCTACTTCTGGAACTATTGTTTATGAAGGTAAAGAATATTCATATTTAGAACCTTCTAAAGCAATCGATTTGGGAATTGCAGTTGTTTATCAAGAATTAATACAATTTGAAGCTATGTCGGTTGCTGATAATATCTTCATGGGCCTAAAGCAGGATAATGGAAAAATAATGGTTAATGATAAGGAAAGGTGTGAAAAGACAAAAGAACTGTTAAAAAAGTTTGATTGCGATATCCCACCAACCACATTAGTAAGAGATCTTTCTATTGCAAATAGGCAGATTGTTGAGCTGGCCAAAGCTATGGTAAAGAAAGCTAAAGTTGTTATTATGGATGAGCCAACAGCGGCAATAACAGTATCTGAACAGGAAAAATTGTATAAACTTGTTCACAAGCTAAAGGAAGAGGGTGTGACTATTATTTATATCTCACACCGCTTAGAAGAGCTATATGAAATCTGCGATCGTGTTTCTGTATTACGAGATGGGCAGTATATTACAACAAAAGATTTACGGGATACAAATAAGCATGATCTGATAAAACTCATGGTTGGCCGTGAATTGTCCTCTGCATATCCAGCTAAGAAACCACCTAAAGATGAAGTGGTGCTAGAAGTAAATAATCTTAGTGGCAACGGAGTTGAAAACATTAATTTTAAGCTTCATAAAGGAGAAATTCTTGGTTTTGCAGGCTTGGTAGGTGCAGGAAGAACAGAACTAATGCATTTAATATATGGAGCAGCAAGAAAAGCATGTGGTACGATTAAGCTTAAAGAAAAATATTTAAATCTACATACACCGGTTGATGGATTGGGTGCAGGCATAGGACTTATTCCGGAAGATCGAAAATTCCAAGGGTGCTTTATTGATAAACCGATTTACTGGAATGTTTCTATCTCTAATATATCTAATGTTTCTTCACATGGAATCTTGGATAAAAAAGAGGAAATGAGGATGGCAGAAGAATATAAGGAGAGGTTAAAGATTAAAACCCCTTCCTTGCATCAGCAAACCAGTGGTCTATCAGGCGGTAATCAGCAAAAAGTTGTTATCGCAAAGACATTGGCGGCAAATCCGGATATTCTGATATTTGATGAACCTACAAGAGGTATTGATATTGGAGCCAGATATGAAATTTATCTTTTAATGAATGAACTTGCTGAGCAGGGAAAAGCCATTCTAATGGTGTCATCCGATATGGAGGAATTATTAGGAATGTCGGATAGAATTATCGTGCTTCATGAAGGTAAACAAGCAGGAGTAGTCAATAAAGATGAGTTTTGCCAGGAAAAAGTTCTTGCATATGCTTCAGGATTAGAGGAGAGACAATAAAATGGAAAATAGAAAAAAGCTTAGTATAGGAGAATTAATTGTTGAATTATCCCTTCCTATTTTACTTATTGCATTAATGGTTTTCTTTAGTCTTATGACAGATAAGTTCTTCACAACACAAAATCTTACTAATATTCTTGTACAGAATGTGCATGTTGCTATTTGTTCGGCAGCGGTAATGATTATTATGATTAGTGGTGGAACAGACTTATCAATCGGTTATCAGATGTCAGTTTCGGCTGTATTAGTAGCTAAGATGATTGGTGTATACAAAGTTCCGGTTGCCATTGCGGTTATCTGTGGCATTGTTTTATGTAGTGTCCTCGGAACCTTTAACGGCTTTATGGCTCTTAAGCTAAAGAGTAGTCCAATGATTGTAACATTAGGAACTATGGCTATCTTCCAAGGTATTTCTTATCTAATAAGTGAATCAAAGACCTACCATAATTTACCAAGATCATTTATGTATATTGGTCAAGGAAGAATATTTGGATGGTTACCAATTAATGTCCTAATCATGATTGTAATTCTTTTGATTGTAGGATTTGTTATGCATAAGACGGTTATTGGTCGTAAGGTATATGCTACCGGAGATAATCCTGAGGCCGCACGATTGGCGGGTTTAAATGTTGCTAAAATAAAAGTACTATCATTTACAGTAGCAGGAATCCTAGTTGGTATTTCAGCTGTATTGTTAGCAGCACGTTCAGGATCTGCCGATTCTGCTACTGGGGTAGGTATTGAGTTCACCGGTATTACTGCATGTGTATTATCAGGAGTAGCTTTAAAAGGTGGAGAAGGTACCTTGTGGAAAGTTATTGTAGCTGTTTTTGTTCTGGGAGTTTTGGCAAACGGTATGCAGCTGATAAACCTCGGAACATATCCACAGTACATAGCAAAGGGTATAATAATGCTATCTTCATTATGGCTTACAAATAAGAATTCGAAAGCTATGTAAATGATGTTATTAATATCGCAAGATATCTAATAAAAATATAATATTTTGGAGGGAAATTATGAAAAAAATTATATCAATGTTATTGGTAGTATCTATGCTAGTTTTATCCTTGGCTGCTTGCAAAAAAACAGATGATACAAAAAGTAAAACAGACACAGGAAGCGATACACAGAACCAAGAAGCCACTGATCCTGTAGATGATGTTGTAGATGATGTTGTTGAGCAAGTAAAAAAAGAAGAAGGATATAGTGTAGGGTTTGTAACTTTCGGACTTGGTGGGGATTTCTTTCAGTCATTGGCAGATACTTTTGTTGAGAAGATGACTGAAGCCGGATGGAAGGCACAATATGCTGACGGTGCATTTAATCCCACTACCCAGATAGAAGCTTTTGAAAACTTTATTGCAATGGAAGTTGACGTAATAGTTGTGTGGTCTGTAGCTCCTGAAGCTATGGATACAGTAGTAAAGACAGCTATGGATAAAGGTATTAAGGTTATTAACTTTGTAGCACCTACAAGTCAATATGACGTACTAATGATTTCTGACGAAGAAGAGCTTGCAGTTTATTGTGCAAAATTAGCAGCTAAATGGATTGATACTACATATGCAGATGCAGAGGATCATTCAGTGCCGGTTGCAGTTTTAAGCTGTCGTTTAGCAGAGACCGGAGTGACCCAGGCTGACGTACTTATAAAAATTGAGGAATTTTCTAAGAAGGCTAAATTTGTTACTGAGATTGAATGTGCAGATGAAAACATGGATACAGGCATGAAGACAGCTGAGAATTTATATATCTCTAATCCTGAAATCAAAGTATTCCTTAGTGCCCATAATGGTTTAGCACTGGGAGTAAACAACTACTATACTGCAATCAGTTCACCGGTTACAGATTATTCAGATATGGGTATTTTTACAATTAACGGTGATGTTGCTATAGCAGAAATAATCAAAACTTCTGCTGATGATAAAGCTCCACTTCGCGGTATGGTACTTACCGGAAGTGTTGATGATACTGCTACAGAAATTAGAGATATGTGCATAGGTATTATGGATGGAAGTGTAAAGCCTGGATTTATTCAAAAGGCGGGAACAACATTTGTTAATGCTGAGTCAGTTGATGAGTATTTAGAGACAGGAAAGGTTACCAGTTTAACTGCTGAAGACTTTAAATAATTACTAAGATTAAATAAATAAAGTGCTTCAGATGTAAATCTGGAGCACTTTTGATAGGAGTGAATATGAAGAAAAAAGTATTAGGTGTATCATTTGGAAGAAAACTAGGCAATTGCGATATCATGGTAAAACAAGCATTAATGGTATGTGAAAAAGAAGGATACGAAGTAGCCTTTATTCGAGCGGATGATTTAAATGTAAGTAACTGTACAGGCTGCATCGCCTGTACAGTTCAGATTATGACGGGCAAGGGCAGGGGATATTGTGTAAGACATGATGATTTTGATATTCTTGATGAGTGTATTATGCAGTCAGATGCTATTATCCTTGCTTGTCCCACATATGAAACATCTGTGACCGGACGATTTAAGACCATATGTGACAGAATTGGACCTAGCCATGATATTACATTTCGTAAGGCGGCATATGATGAGGGAAAAGCAGCTGGAAAGCCAGAATCGGAACTACCGGACGTAAGATCTTTTAAAAAGAGAACAGCAGCACTTATATCCGTTGGTGGAGCAATGACAGAGAATTGGATTGCCCTAACCTTGCCTATGATGTATGAGTTCACATTTCCACTTGGAATAGATGTAATAGATAGTGTTGAGTATTACGGAGCAATGGCTCATGAATCAGTGGTTGGAAATTTGAAAATGATGGAGCGTATGACAAAAGTCGGAGAAAATATCGTTGCTTCTTTGAAGGCTGAAGACGAAGAAGAGAGAGTTCGTTGGCGTGGAGATGAGGAAGGGGTATGTCCGGTTTGTCACACCCGACTATTGCAGGTGTCAAGGGATGGTTTAACAGTGGATTGCGTTGTTTGTGGAAGTCATGGAACACCTAAAATTAAAGATGGAAAACTAATTGCAGAATTTACAGAAGAGGAGCTGAACCGTTCTAGGTTAAAATGGGGCGGAAAACTGGAGCATATGATGGAAATAAAAACTCAGGCACAGCCTGCGGGAACGATAAAAAATTTAAAAGAATTAAAAGCTCCCTATGGGGCATTTAATCCTGGCCCATTTGCTCCAGACTTAAACAGTTATGGAAACTTAAAACAATAAACATTCATCTGATTTGAGAAAGCCGGTAAGTATGCACTGTTATTAGACTTAAATATAAGGCGCTGTTGCACAATAACTAAACTGATTAGGGAACTGTTGATAATCTTCCTAAGGTGGCAGCTTTTGTGCAACAGAGCTTTTTTTAATAAAGCAGCCTAAAAGGAGGAAAAAATTATGAGTAAGATAAAACGTTCCATATCCATGTATAGCCTCCAGGATCAGTATGCAAGAGGAAAAATGAACTTAGAAGATATCTTCCAATATCTTAATGAGTTAAATGCAGGTATGGAGTTAATAAGTGATCAAATGATTAAAGGTGCTCCGGAACCGTCAGGAGAGGTTTTGGCAGAATGGGACCGTTTGGTAAGTATATACAAGCCTACTTTAGTTTGTAACGATGTATTTATTAATACATGTTTATATAAAAACCGTACACTGACTTTGAAGGAATCAACTGACTTACTAATAAAAGAAATTAAATTAACTAGACGACTTGGCTTTCCTATGTTACGACTGGTATCTAAGACACCGGCGGGTATTATAGAACCGGCATTACCTTATGCCATTGAAAATAATGTAATTCTAACTTTGGAGATACATGCCGGTATGAGTTTTGATAATCCTTTGACTCAGGAATATATAAATGTTATGAAAAAACTGAATTCTCCCTATGTTGGATTAACAGTTGATGCCGGAATTTTCTGCAAGAGACATCCTAGGGTTTCTAGTAATTATTTTAGAGAGCTAGGTGCAAATGAGGAAGTAATTCAGTATATAGATCAAATTTTTGCAAGGGGCACTGACCCAAGAAGGTATTTTGCTAAGTATACTGCTGATTGAAATAATCCACGGACGTTTGAAATATAAGGCGATGAAGATAATAGAGGGTAAATGGGTAATTAAAGGATACACTTGTAAAGTAATTTTCAAGCCAAATATTCGCCAGCAAAGAAATTGAATGGATATTACTAACATATAAAAAATAATAATGACCAATTCTTTTGACCGTGATCGCTTCACACCTGCATCATTTCAAGATAATTAATCTAGTTCGAACAGGACTTTTACATGATATCGGGAAAGCAAAGATTAAAGATAGTCTATTAAATAAGGCTGAAGTATTAACTTTTGAAGAGATGGAAATGATGAAATCTCATTCGGTCATAAGTTACAAAATATTAAATAGTATAAACGATTTGGATGCTGAGTTAAAACAGGGTATTTTATTTCACCATGAAAGAATGGATGGATCTGGTTATCCATTGGGACTAAAGGGAGATAAAATCAATTTGATTAGTAAGATAATTGCAATAGCAGATATATTTGATGCCAGCACAGCTAGCAAGCCATACTGCAAAAAGAAAACACCTTTACAGGCTTTAGAGGAAATAAAATCAAGCAGCTTTAATAGTTTAGATACGTTTATATGTCAGGTCTTTGCAAATAATATGCTAAAATTTTATAATGGTAGGGCTGTTAAGTTAAGTAACGAACAAGTTGCTTGCATGGTTCATATTAATCCAATAGAAATAGGGAAACCATTAGTTCGTTGCGGTGATGAGTATTATGATTTGTCAGTTGAAGAAGATATAGAAATCATAGAGGTTCTATAAGAAAAGATGGGTTTGCATTATTCATCCACTTAGATGAATGATGTACCTATTTTTTTTATATATCATCATATAATTTAATAAAGATCTTCTTATAATTACTGGATTATCCAATAAAGGCTATTAATTGACATATATAACAATTTTCGCTATAATTAACTGATAACATACATGATTTTACAAATACATTTAACATATTTATCTTTGTAAGTAGTGAG
>Ga0209537_1005263_pt1 | contig 10394 bp, 7 predicted proteins | sample BioPla4DNA1_FD_187698 | JGI IMG/M metagenome (GOLD analysis project Ga0209537, IMG submission 187698) | Biogas fermentation microbial communities from Germany - Plant 4 DNA1 (SPAdes) (version 2) | ecosystem: Engineered > Bioreactor > Anaerobic > Digestate | place: Bielefeld, North...
AAAAAACAACCGGAAAATTATCTCTGGTCACACAAACGTTGGAAAAAAATAATCGAATACGAATAATTATCGTCAATATTTTGTATCTTAAAATAATTTCACAAACCAATTAAAGATGTGCCTATCGTTGCATTATCCTTGTTAAAGAAAGTATGAAAATAAAAATAATCGTAGCATCTAAAAAATACTAGAAAGAAAATTTAAAATGAAAGGGGTTTTCACCATATTAAAGCGATTTTTACCTCCATATAAAAAATACGGGGCTCTTATATTTATATTTAATGCACTAACCGCTATCTTTAGTATTTTTTCATTTGTCACCATTATTCCTATTTTGCAAATTCTTTTTAGAATCAGCAGCAAAAGCTACTATTTTATTCCTTGGAACAGCCCGGATATGTCTTTCACAAAAATTATTCAAAACAACGGCTATTGGTATATTACCCATTTAGTCGAAAATTATGGGGCAAGCACTACTTTATTGGGATTGGCAATCTGGCTCATGATCATAACGATTTTTAAAACCGGTACCGCTTATTTTGGGTCCTACTTCCTTGTTCCTATCCGAACAGGTATTGTAAGGGATATTCGCAATCAAATAAACGATAAAATATTGGCATTGCCTATCGGGTTTTTTTCAGAAGAAAGAAAAGGTGATATTTTGGCGCGTATGTCGGGCGATGTCGATGAAGTAGAACGATCGGTTTTAAGCTCACTGGTGCTTATATTAAAAAATCCCATTTTAATCGTCACCTACCTTACGACGATGTTGATAATAAGTTGGGAACTGACCCTCTTTGTGTTTATTCTGCTTCCGGTGACGAGTTATGCTATGGGAACTGTAGGAAGAAAATTAAAGCAAAAATCCCTCGATGCACAAAATAAATGGGGGGAATTAATGTCTCAAGTAGAAGAGACCCTAAGCGGATTGAAAATAATAAAAGCTTTTAATGCGGAAGGCAAAATTTCACAACGATTTCGCGATGGAAATGAAAAACTTCGTAAAATAATAGCTCGTATTATTCGAAGACAGGAGTTGGCTTCTCCATTAGGTGAATTTCTCGGAACATTGACAATTGTGATTGTTTTATGTTTTGGAGGAACATTGATTTTACAAGGAAGAGGAGTCATCGATGCTCCTACTTTCATGTTTTATATCACCATATTTTTCAACATTATAAGTCCGGCAAAAGAATTTTCAAAATCGGCTTATACAATTCAACGGGGATTGGCCTCGATGGAAAGGATCGATGAAATTTTGACGGCAGAAAATACGATTGTAGAAAAAGAAAATCCCGACAAACTAACATTTGAAAAACAAATTGAATATAATAACGTATGGTTTAAATACAACGGCGATTGGGTAATAAAAGGAATTAATCTAAGAATACAAAAAGGAAAAACAATAGCCTTGGTAGGAGAATCCGGTTCAGGAAAATCCACGTTGGTCGATCTCTTACTGCGTTTTTACGATGTTCAAAAAGGAGAAATATTAATCGACGGTACAAATATCAAAGATGTATCGCTGAACGATTTACGCTCATTGATAGGAATTGTAACTCAAGAAGCCATTCTGTTTAATGATACTTTTTTCAACAATATAGCATTCGGTGTTGAACATGCCACACGAGAAGAAGTTGTAAAAGCGGCAAAAATTGCAAATGCCCACAATTTTATTATGGCTACACCAAATGGATATGATACGGTGGTAGGAGAAAGAGGCGAAAAATTATCCGGTGGTCAACGCCAACGCGTCTGTATTGCACGCGCCGTTTTAAAAAATCCTCAAATTTTTATTTTCGATGAGGCTACATCCGCTTTAGATTCCGTTTCGGAAAAACTTGTTCAAAATGCCCTTGAAAATATAATGAAAGATAGAACAACAATCATGATTGCTCATCGATTGTCGACCATTAGAAATGCAGATGAAATTTATGTTATACATCAAGGCACAATCGTAGAAAAAGGAAACCACGACGAATTATATAACCGAAATGGTTACTATTGGAAATTATGCAACATGCAAATTAATTTCCAATAGTAAAAAATACTTATCAAAGTAAATATATTCCTCTACCCCTTACTTGCGATTTTAACGCAATACAGATTGGGGATCGAGATTATCTTGTTCAATATCGAGAAAATATTTATACGTTCCTACTTTCAATTCGGAACATGCAGCTTCATCACAAACAATAATGCCATTGGGATGCAGTTGTAAAGCACTGATTGTCCACATCTGCGTAACGGCTCCTTCTACAGCATGACGCAAAGCTCGTGCCTTATGATATCCATTAACAAGAATCAATACTTCTTTTGCATCCATGATAGTGCCTACGCCAACGGTAAGAGCAAGTTTAGGAACTTTATTCACATCGTTATCGAAAAAGCGTGAGTTGGCAATAATGGTTTCGGTTGTCAATCGTACTGCGCGAGTACGGGAATTGAGTGAAGATCCCGGTTCATTGAAAGCAATATGACCATCAGTACCGATTCCACCTAAAAACAAATCGATACCGCCCACACGTTTGATTGCATCCTCGTATGCTTGACATTCGGCTTCCAAATCATCGGCATTTCCATTGAGAATATGAACGTTTTCAGGTTTCACATCGACATGATTAAAAAAGTTGTTCCACATAAAAGAATGGTAACTTTCCGGATGATTTTTCGGCAGACCCACATATTCATCCATATTGAAGGTGATAACGTTTTCAAACGAAATTACCCCGTTTTGGTACAATTTGATCAATGCATTATATGTTCCCAATGGTGATGATCCGGTAGGCAAACCCAATTTAAACGGTTTTTCAGGAGTTGGATTTGCTTTAATGATTTTGGATGCAATATAATTGGCTGCCCACTGAGCCAATTGTTCGGAATCAGGTTGAATAATGAGTCTCATAATTTTATTTTGTTTAGATAAATTGTTAATTTTATAAGTCTCTCTCCTAGGAGGTAACCTTTTATTTTCGGCAATTCAATTTTTCGGCCATGATTTGTCCCAATTTCCTTGCATTTTCTGCCACATCGGCGGTTAATGAATGTTTCATGGAAACGGGGTCACAAACTATATCAAAACGCATCTCCTCGGCAAATTCCTTAAGATGCCTCAACGAGGCATCGGCCCAACTGAATCCGCCAAAATAGCCGAACAACCGATCTTTGATGTTGCGATTCCGCAATGCGGAAATCAAACTTTCTATGCCGGGATAAAGTTGATTATTGTACGTTGGCGATCCGATAATCAATCCCTTATACTTAAACACATCGCGAAGTATATCCGATTGATGACTTTTAGAAACATGGTGCATGACAATGTTTTTTATACCGTTTTCGGCTGCCGAAGCAGCAATAATTTCGGCAAGCTGTTCTGTATTGCCATACATACTGCCATAGGCAATTACCAACCCCTTATCGGCTTCATATTTACTGAGTTTGTCATATAAAGCGATGACTTTATCGATATTCTCTTTTTCCGTCCATACAGGGCCGTGTGTAGAACAAACAACATCGATATTGATTTCCGATAGCTTTGCCAATGCTGCCTGTACAGGTGAACCGTATTTGCCCACAATATTGGAATAATAACGAATCATTTCGTCGAAATACCCATCCGGATTGAGTTGCGAATCCACAACGCCACCATCAAGTGAACCGTATGTTCCAAAAGCATCACCCGAAAAAAGTGTTTTTGACTCCGGCACATAGGTCATCATGGTTTCAGGCCAATGAATCATCGGTGTAAGATAAAACCTCAGGGTATTTTTTCCCAAGTTAAGCTCATCTTTGTCTTTTATCGCCAGAACATTCTCCGTAATTCCGTAATATCCCTTCAACATGTCCATTGTACGGCTATTGCCGATAATGGTGATCTCCGGATATTGCCTGATCAACCACCTAATGGATCCGGAGTGATCGGGCTCCATATGGTTTACCACCAAATAATCGATGGGCTTATCTCCCAACACCGATTTGATTTTACGAAAATATACTTCCGAATAACAAATCTCTACTGTATCGATAAGAGCTACTTTATCGTCATCGATAAGATACGAATTATAGGAAATTCCTTTGGGAAGAGGCCATAAATTTTCGAAAAGATGTTTGGTGCGATCATTCACGCCCACATAATATATCTGATCCTTGATTTCAACGATTTTATACTCCATAATGTTTCACTCTTGATATTTATTCAAAAAATCTTTGGAAAGACAAAAAAACGATATAACGAAAATACTAGTTTTTCTTTTTAGTATGCTTCGTTTTACTTTTGTTTTTCTTTTGATTTATAGCCGATGCTTTGGGTGTATTTGCCGGTTCGGACTTATTTTTAAGAGCAGACACAATCAACCATATTCCCCAAACAATAAAAGGAATGCTAAGCCATTGGCCAAGAATCAAACCGGTATGATCGCGTAACATAATTTCAAAATCAACCTGAACATTTTTGATGTATTCGATAAGAAATCTGGCAACAAAAATTATTGTAAGTCCAACACCGGTAATCAAACCTTTTCTGTCTTTGGCATCGGTTTTCCAATACATATACATGCATATCCCAAATACAATAAGGTAAATTAATGCTTCATAAATTTGGGTAGGATGCGAAGGTTTGGAATAAACCGGCTCTGCTCCATTCATCCAGGCATAGGTATTGGTAATGAACCGAAACCCCCATGGAAGATCGGTGGGACCGCCATAAATTTCGTGATTCATGAGATTGCCCAACCGAATCATGGCCGCCGTGAAACCGGTGGGGACCATTAATCGATCAAATGTCCACAGCATACTCAACTTGGTCACCCGTTTTGAGTATAGCCACACGGCAATAATAATCCCAATAACCCCTCCGTGACTGGCCAATCCGCCTTTCCAGATTTTCAAAATTTCAACAGGATGCGACAAATAATATTGCGGTTCGTAAAATAAACAATGCCCCAACCTGGCTCCCACAATTATGCCTATAATTGTGTAAATGAACAATGAATCGAACCATTGCTCGGGAAGGTCTTCATGTTTGAAAATTTGCTGCACGATATATACCGCAACAATCAATCCAATGACCCAAAACAAGCCATACCATCGAATCTCACGACCAACAACAGTAAAAAGAGTGGGATCCACATTCCATGTTACGTATAACAGTGTGTTCATTGAGGTTTAATTTGTGGCAAAGATAACCAAATTTATTTGATATTTACTTTTAATGCAAGTCGCTCCTGCAATTTTAAACACTTCTCAAATTACCAGCGCACTATACCGGCAATACCTTGTAATTCGTTATACAGTTTTTCTTTCATTGCTCCATCGACAAATTCTATTCGAGTAGCATATTGGGCAACCAACTGAAACACTTCTTTTTTTAACTCGACTTCTTCATAGGATGAATCATGCTCCTGCGCTTCTTCAGGATTGGCGAAAATCATCTCGTCTTTACATTTATATACCTTAGCATGTAAATCCCAAGGCAAAATCAACACCTGAAGACGACCCATCTGAATATCTTCCAGCACATTTTGCAAACCACAAACACCTTTTGGACTTTGTGCATCGGCGATCAATTGCATTTCTTCGCGTTCTTCGGCTTTCCTTAATATAGGCGTTACTCGTTCTAAAATTTCTTTTGTCGAAGGATTTTCAATATTTGAAAGACGAGGTGCATACCCAATAATTAACTCACGAATATGTCGATTCAAATAGTTTTCAAATAATTTGACTTGCCAATCATTCCCCATTAATATGAGCCTATCGATCTCCAAGTCGTGTATGGATTTTTCCAACATCTGAGCCAATCTAATATACAATTTATGGGATAATGTTTGGAGTTTGGCTTTTTGTTTATCCTTAAATTTTAATTTATCCCTGAAAGTTCTTTCGTCCAACACACCCGACTCAATAATTTGTGCATATTCATTGAATTCGTTCCATTCATCCGGCGTTATTTCCGCAAAAGTCTCAGTGGCCTCTTTTATCTCATTTAAAAATACTTCATAAAACCTCCATTTGCTGCCATAAACATGTACCACCCCCACTCTGTAAAATTCATCAAAAGCATAAAGAATTGGCAATACATACGGTTTTCCGAAATGCGTTTCAACTCTCCCTCTTACCAAATCTACAACGGGCAATTCTACCTGTAATTCAAAATGTTCGACTTCCAATTCATTTTTATCGTTAACCCATGCAAAAAGTGCCAACGTACGAGCCCCTACAATAAGCTGATCGATGAAAACGATCAATTCGTCATAAAATGTTTTGCCTTTTTTCAATTTTACCTTAAGCTCGTCCATCGACTTTAATGTATTTTTCAGTCGTCCATACCATGCTCTTCCAAAATTATCCGGATCAGCAGGATTAACATTGCAGTATACAGACAATACCGGTTTATCTACACTGCTAATGATTTTTTTGAATCGTTGGATATCCTTTTTGCTTATCATAACATTAAATTTTTATAATTAATACACCTTCATTAGGAATTGGTACAAAAACTATGCAATTGCAATTGCAATTAAATAAAAATAATCGGCGGGGCCAACCATCGATTTTTGATCCCTGTTATTCTTTTTGTTTTTAAGCTTTTATACTAGTTAAGAGCGTAAATTTATTTATACAGCTTTTTGTTATGGTTTTATGAAATGATTGCCATTAAATGACAATATGGCATAATCATAATCATCACCGCCACTTTCTTTCTCCTCTTTCTCGTCTTTCTCGTCTTTCTCACAGACCATTAAAGGTTTTTGCGGGCCTTGTTTTCTTAAAACAACAGCCATCATTAAACCGCTAATGGCTCCTGAAAGATGCGATTCCCACGAAATTTGCGTATCTATCTTTTCCGAAAAAGGGAAAATGCTCCATATCATGCTCCCGTATATAAATATAACGACCAACGATAAGGCGATCAACGGAACATGTTTTCTGAAGATACCGCTGAAAAACAAGAAAAAAATCAGGGCAAAAATCAAACCGCTGGCTCCGATATGATACGATTCGCGCCCGATAATCCATGTGAATACACCGCTAAGAAGCCACAAATAAACAAACGACTTAAAAGCAATCTGACTGTAGAAATAAAATAAACACCACATTAAAATCAACATCGGAATCGTATTGGAAAATAAATGAGAAACCGATTCATGAATTAACGGCGCAAAGACGATTCCTGCCAAGCCTTGTGTATGACGAGGAAGAATCCCCAGTCTGAAAAGATCGAATCCGAAAATATTCGAGACATATAAACCAAAAATCAACCAGAGAAAGACAATATATACAATCGGCGGAATCAGCGCTAACCGCATCCGCTTTTTTTCTCGGGCTATTTCACTATTCTCGCTCATCGATTTACTAAAAAAATAGTACAAAATATGAAAATTCAGTTCTTGTCAAAAACAGTAATATTCCGTATCCTCAAAGATATCCACAAATTATCGAAATAAAAAACAATTGAATTTTTTTGTAAATAATATTAAATTCTCTATCTTTCGAAAAGATTTAAGCACACATTTATTCTTTTAAATTTAGTAGCAATGAGTTATCTTAAATTCGATAGAAGTTTAATGATAAATCTGGAATATTCGTTATATCGAAGCGTTCTAAGGACAAACAGAAAAGGGGCTTATCAAAATACATCCATCTCGGGGTGTAATACCAGTAAATACCAAGGATTGCTTGTGATGCCCATTCCTTATCTCGACGATGAAAATCATGTAATCCTATCTTCTGTCGATGAAACCATAATTCAACATGGAGCCGAATTCAATCTCGGAATTCATAAATACAGCGGAGATATTTTCTATCCAAAGGGACACCAATACATTCGCGAATTCAATTGTGACGGCGTCCCCAAAACCATTTATAGAGTGGGCGGCGTTCTTCTTTCCAAAGAAAACATGTTTTCTTCAAGAGAAAACAGGTTGATGATCCGTTATAAATTGATAGACGCACATTCGCCAACCATTATTCGATTCAAACCGTTTTTGGCCTTTCGAAAAGCTTCGCAATTGACAAGAGAAAACGATCAGGTCGACCGCTCATATCGACAAGTTGAAAACGGCATAAGCACATGTATGTACTCTGGTTATCCCGAACTTTTCATACAATTCAACAAAAAACCCGAATTTATATATCATCCCGATTGGTACCGCGGAATCGAATACATTCAAGACCAACAAAATGGAGATTCGTATCAAGAGGATCTTTACGTTCCCGGTTATTTCGAAATGTCTATCGAAAAAGACGAAGAAATTATTTTATCGGCAAGCGACATAATGGTAGATACTTCTATCTTGTTTGATGAATTTGAGTATGAATTGAAAAAGCGCACACCGCGTTCCAATTTTTATAATTGTCTCAGAAATTCAAGTCACCAATTTTATTATATCCCCAAAAACGGGGAAACGTATTTATTAGCAGGTTATCCCTGGTTTAAGGTACGTGCGCGGGATCTATTTATTTCACTGCCGGGTTCTACGCTTGCAGTGGATAGGGGCGACGATTTCGAAAAAATAATGGATTCGGCCATTCCCCATTTAATGGATTTTATGGAGGAAAAAACTTTAAAAAATATTATTAAACAAATTGATGATCCTGATGTTCTTCTTTGGGCAATTTGGGCATTGCAACAATACTGGAAAGAAAACAAAGAGGCATTCAAAGCAAAATACCCGCCTTTCCTTTTCTTCGTGATGAACTATATTTTAGCGAACAAACATCCCAACTTAAAGGTTATTAAAGAAACCGGATTGGTTTTTACCAACGGACATGACGTTGCTGTTAGTTGGATGAATGCCATGCTGCACGGCAAACCGGTGGTTCCCCGATCGGGTTATTTGGTTGAATTCAACGCTCTTTGGTATAATGCCTTATGTTTTGCCGAGGAAATAGCCGAAATTACGGGCGAAATGGAGTTGACGACATTATTTCAGGAAAAAGCAGAAATTGTAAGACACACATTTGTTTCCACATTTGTGAACGAAGCAGGATATTTATATGATTACGTAGACAACGATCATTCAGATATAAATGTTCGCCCCAATATGATTTTTGCCGTTTCGCTCGACTATTCACCTCTGGAACGCAACCGCCAAAAATCGGTTATCGATTATGTCACAAAAGAATTACTCAGCAATTGTGGCATTCGAACACTATCTCCCAAAAGCGGCAATTTCAGACCTCATTACACGGGCAGCATGGAAGAAAAAACATTTGCCTACTTTAATGGAATGGCTTTTCCTTGGCTATTCGGCCCTTATATCGAAGCCTATTTGAAAGTGTTTCATAAAAGTGGTTTGTCGCTTGCCGACAGAATCATGGTGGCAATGGAGGGTGAAATGCAAAACGACTGCATCGGCACTATATCCGAAATGTACGATTCTACACCACCGTTTAATGGACGTGGCGGTTTTTCCTTTGCCATGAGCGTTGCCGAATTGCTTCGAGCACTAAAATTAATAAAAGCCTATAAAAAAGAACCTCAAAAAGGAGTAACGATATAAAATATGAAAGTTTTGATGTTTGGATGGGAATTCCCACCACATATTCTTGGTGGACTTGGAACCGCCAGTTATGGATTGACAAAAGGTCTTTCCATGCAACCGGACATGGAAATAACCTTTGTAATACCCAGAGCTTGGGGCGACGAGGATCAGAGTTTCTTAAAAATAATTGGAGCAAACAACACTCCTATCGTATGGCGCGATGTACCGTGGGAAACAGTAAAAGAGCGATTAGGCAAATTTATGGATCCTCAGGAATATTACCGTCTGCGCGATCATATTTATGCCGATTTTAGCTATATATATACCAACGATTTAGGATGCATTGAATTTTCGGGACGTTACCCTTCCAATATTTTGGAAGAAATCAACAATTATTCCATCGTAGCCGGCGTAATTGCCCGTGCCTACGATTTCGATATCATTCATGCACACGATTGGGTCACCTATCCCGCAGGACTCCATGCTAAAAGCGTTTCGGGCAAACCACTTGTCATTCATGTTCATGCAACCGAATTTGACCGAAGTCGAGGAAAACCCAATCCTATGGTTTATGGCATCGAAAAAGATGGGATGGATCATTGCGACAAAATTATTTGCGTAAGCAATTTGACACGTAAAATTGTAATTGAAAATTATCATCAACCCGAAGATAAAGTAGTAACCGTTCACAATGCGGTAGACCCATTGAATCCCGAAATTGAAGCCATTGAACGATTGGCCGGTGTTCCCGAAAAAATTGTTACTTTTCTTGGCCGTATAACCATGCAAAAGGGTCCTGAATTTTTTGTGGAAGCAGCCACCCAAGTACTTAGAAAAACAAAACATATCCGTTTTGTAATGGCTGGAAGCGGCGATATGTTGAACGACATGATCCATATGGCAGCCGATAGA
>Ga0209537_1005268_pt1 | contig 10388 bp, 9 predicted proteins | sample BioPla4DNA1_FD_187698 | JGI IMG/M metagenome (GOLD analysis project Ga0209537, IMG submission 187698) | Biogas fermentation microbial communities from Germany - Plant 4 DNA1 (SPAdes) (version 2) | ecosystem: Engineered > Bioreactor > Anaerobic > Digestate | place: Bielefeld, North...
CTAGCTCAGTTAGTAGCTTATGAAGTTCTTCTTCAAATTCAGGAAAAGTGTATTTTCCCGAAAGTAATTCTAAAATTTTTTGTGCACAAAGCAGGAATGTTTTAAATACATACCGAATTATTTCCATAAGACCTCACCGTCCTGTTGAGTTTTTAACTCATCCTGGTTAGAGGATGGTGAGGTCTCTCTTCTATGTCCGTCCTGGTTTTTCCTTCTTTTTGACCTAAGAAAATTTTACACCATCAGAGCGACTTTGAAATCAGGGACATTAGCGGGAGTAGTAGTTTCAGTGATGGGTAATCCAGAGATAGCATCAACAATAATTGTGATTTTTATAGCCCCAATAAAACTTATATCGTTTATTGGAAGAATTATTGGAAGCAGAATAAACACCTAATTTACAATCCTTATCAGACTTAGACTGATTATCTTTAGAGAATTTATTTTTAGAAAAAGACTTAGGATTATTCAACTTAGTGTTAGCTTTAATAGGGGTAGAGTCCATGGAAATAAACTCACCTGAGATAATGCCCATATTTTTGAGGATGTTAACCTGATTTTGAAAGATAGTGGTTAAATAATCATGAGAGAACTCGTTAATAGATCGGCGGGAAGTCCAATTAAGAAGGAAGAGGTTTAAAAATGTTGAAGCCACAAAGATGAGCAATGATAAGATTATTCCGGAGATAATCTAGGGGTCAGAAATTGTACCGAATCTTTCAACTTGCATAACAATAAAAGCTCTAAACATTGCATGATGAGAATAACCCTTACGGCTAGGACTAAAGGAAGGGAATTCGGGTATTAAAGTACATCTTGGAAGTGGCTCAAATTAAGGCTTGCAAATTATGTACAAGCCTAACCTGCAGAATAAAAGAGGTGATAATATGTTTATAAATTTAGACAGGGAAGGTACTGTGGAAAGGTTGCAGTACCTGTTAAAACAGGCAGCTGATGATGAGAATACATCGGGAGTTCTCATTCTGGCTTGTGATGCCAACGGTTTTACCCCTGAAAAGGTTGATGAGGTTTTAAAACAGTGTAAAAAACCAGTATTTGGAGGGATTTTTCCTCAGATTTTATTTAATAAAGAAATACTCGAGAAGGGAACCATTGTTGCTGGCATCAGTCAACCAGTAAGCACTGCGGTGATTAGAGGTATCAGTGACATATCTATTGATCTGGACGCAATCATAGAAAATACTTTTGAATGGCAATCTCTTGAAAATAAAACGATGTTTGTCTTTGTGGACGGACTTAGCCAATATATCTCTACCCTGATAGATAGCATGTTTAATTGTTGGGGACTTCTCCCAAATTATATTGGTGGTGGTGCCGGTTCACTTACATTTGAAAGGAAGCCTTGTGTTTTTACCGGGGAAGGATTATTAGGAGATGCGGCAGTTTTGGCCCTGGCAGATATAAAAAGCGGGATAGGGGTTGCCCATGGCTGGAAGCCTGTGGCAGGTCCACTGAAAGTAACGGAAGCAGACCGCAATACAATAATTTCACTGAACTGGCGTCCGGCATTTGAAGTATATCGGGAAACGGTGGAAAAAATATCCGGGAAATCTTTCGACAATACTGATTTCTTCCAACTAGCGAAAGGATTTCCCTTTGGGATTGTAAAAATGGCAGAAGAAATGGTGGTTAGAGATCCTATTTCGTTGGATGGTAGCAGGTTGATTTGCGTCGGAGAAGTCCCGTTGAATTCTTTTGTCTATATATTAAAAGGAGATAAAGACTCTTTGATTGCTGGTGCAGTCAAAGCTCGCCAATTGGCCGAAGCATCTTATTTGAAACCACTCAATGAAAAAAAAGAAAAATCACTAACTACCTTTTTTATGGACTGTGTTTCCAGGGTTTCCTTTCTCCAGTCTGATTTTAATGAAGAACTGGAAGCGGTATATGCAGGATATCCGCTTCTGGGGGCGTTGACTATAGGAGAGATTGCTAATACGGGAAAAGATTATCTTGAATTTTATAATAAGACTTCAGTCATCGGATTGTTGGAGGATTAAAAATGGATTATACAATATGGAGTCAAATTTTGCTCGAATTAGCTCTTTCTGTCAGCGGTGAGCAGGAACTCGACAAGCTGGTGAAAAAGGCCGCATCTGCATTTTTGAAAAAACTGAACTGCACTCATGTCAGTGTTTTACAATACAAAAATAATCGTTTGGAAACTTCCTATGTTGTGCCACGGATAATCCTTAAAAATCCTGTTTATCATGAGCTTATTGGAGAATTTGAAAGAAAATTGTTACAAGAAGAAGACAAAAACATTATAGTAATAAAAAAGGATTTAAATTACTATGGGTTCCCACTGAGAAACTTTGGACTGCTCGTATTGGGGAGAAACGTTCCTATTGAAGAAATGTTTCTAAAAGAGCTTCTACCTATTACTAATATGCTGGCACAAAACTGTTTTGCTAATCTTGATGCCACTATGAAACGTCAAGCTATAGAGGCCGAATTGAAAAAGGAGCGTCATTTACTGAGAGTAATTATAGACACCATTCCGGATCTGATTTTTTACAAGGACCAAAATGGGGTTTATAAACTAGCAAATGAGGCCGCGAGAAAGTTCCTATCTCTTTTACCGGAAGAAATAAATGGGCGTACTGACTGGGATATTTATAATGAAGCTGAAGCAAGCAAACACAGGGAAATTGATTATAAGGTTATGGAATCAGGCAGCGTTCAGCGCTTTGAAGAGTTGATTAAACGTCATGATGGCACTTTGGTTCCTTTTGAAACAATTAAGGTTCCTGTTTATGATGCGAAAGGCAGTTGCATAGGTATAGTTGCTGTTTCAAGAGACATCACACGGCACAAACGTTATGAAGAACAGTTGAAATACTTGAGTTTTCACGATCAGGTTACCGGCCTTTACAACCGCAGGTTTTTGGAAGAAGAGATAAAGAGGCTTGACACGCCGAGGCAGTTGCCTATATCCGTAATCATGTGCGACCTCGATGGCCTGAAACTGGTTAATGACGTATTTGGGCACCAGGAGGGTGACAGGCTGCTGATAAAGGCTGCAGAAATCATTAGAGAGTCCTGCCGCCGGGAGGACCTTATTGCCCGGTGGGGTGGGGACGAATTCCTTATCCTTTTGCCTAAGACCGATATAAAAACGGCTGAGGAAATTACCCGGCGGATCAAAGAAAAATGCAATTCCCAGAAGGACGGGCCTGTACAGGTGAGCATCGCCCTTGGCTATGCCACAAAAAGCAGAGCCGAAGAAAACATCTGGGAGGTAATGAAAGAAGCCGAGGACTGGATGTACCGCAATAAGCTTTTGCATGCCAAAAGCTACAGAAATGCCGTTATATCCTCCCTGAAGACTACCCTTTTAGAAAAGAGCATAGAAACGGAAGAACACGCAGAACGGTTGAAAGAAATGTGCAGAAAAATCGGGGAGAGTATGGGCCTAAAACTCCAACAACTGGACGAACTGGAACTTCTGGCGATGCTCCACGACATCGGTAAGGTGGCGATTAAGGAAAGCATATTGACGAAGTCGGGGCCTTTAACCGAGGAAGAATGGGTAGAAATGAGAAAACACCCTGAAATAGGGTACAGGATAGCCCGGACGATGCCGGAACTTGCCCCTATTGCCGAATACATCCTCTCCCATCATGAGCGATGGGACGGCAAAGGTTATCCCCAGGGGTTAAAGGGTAAAGAAATCCCATTGTTATCAAGAATTTTGGCGGTTGCTGATGCCTTTGATGCCATGACAAATGACAGGCCATACCGGAAGGCAATGAGCAGGGAGGAAGCAATAGCTGAAATAAAAAGAAATGCGGGGACACAGTTTGACCCGGAGGTAGTGAGAGCTTTTATTGAAAGTTGCTACAGTGATAAAAATTTTCATGAATGTCACTATTAGACAAGACCTTAGATTGCTCAACCAAGTTATTCTCACAATCGGCGAAATAAGTGTTTCCAGCGAAGAACTTTCCGCTGCTGCGAAAGAAATAAATTCTTAAGGGCTGGTTTATCGGTGAACGCATTTAAAGGCAAGAGAATTCTTATTGTAGAATACAGCAGGTTTTTTGCAAAAATAACGGCCGATATCCTGAATAAGTACGGGTATATGACTGAAATTGCCATGACGGGTAAAGAGGCTTTGTAGAAAATCCGTAGTAATCAGTATCCCGACCTGATTCTGATGGATATAGAACTAAGGGAAGGAATGGACGGGGCACAGACAGCCCGGATAATACTGCAATTTGCAGATATACCGATCGTCTTTTTCACTGCTTATACAGAAAAGGAAATTGTAGAGAAAATTCGTTCGGTTACAGGCTACGGGTATGTACTAAAAGTGCTGACGAAAATGTGTTGGTATCCACAGTTGAAATGGCGCTTAAGCTTTATGAAGCAAATGCTCATGCGAACATGTACCGGCAAATATTTGAAAATTCATTGAACGAGAACTATATTTTCCATGCTGAGACCTTAAAATTTATTGCTGTGAACCGCGGTGCAAAAAAAAATGTGGGATATACCATGGAAGAACTAAGCGGGATGACACCCCTTGACCTAAAGCCTGAACTTGACCTGCAGAGTTTCAGGGCGCTGCTTGACCCTCTGCTCAGCGGTGAGCAGGAACAGGTCCTGTTTAATGCAGTACACCGCCGGAAAGACGGTTCTCTTTACCCTGTAGAAGTAAGCCTGCAGCTATTTGAGCAGTAGGGAGGAAAAGTATGCGTGGAACTCATTAGCGACCTGACGGACAGCAGGGCAATGGAAGAAGAACTACGGGAAAGGAAGGAGACTTTAAACGCTATTATGGGCTCAACCATGGACGCCATCGTCATGCTTGACGCGCAGGGGAACGTAACTTTCTGGAACCCGGTGGCGGAGCAACTCTTCGGCTACTCCCGGGAGGAAATATTGGGGAAGAAATTGCACTGGTTGGTGGTACCGGAGGAAGCTCAGTACCAGGCCTATAGAGAGGCCTTCCGGCGTTTTCAGCTGACCGGGAAAGGGAATGCCATAGGGAAAACAATTAAGCTGAAAGCTAAACATAAAGACGGGCGGAAGCTTGATGTAGAACTCTCAATTTCTGCACTGAGAATCGAAGACGAGTGGCATGCGGTGGAAATCGTGCGCGACATCAGCGAACGCAAGTGGCTGGAGGAGGAAAACAGGCGCAAAGAAGAGCGGAGCCGCCTGATGCTGAAGGGTATTCCCAGCCCGGCCTGGCTTGTTTCAAGGAAATGCCGTATTCTGGCGCAGAATAAAGCGGCCGCGGCATTATTTGGGACAGAAGTTGGAGATTACTGCTAGCAAGGCATCCATGGCTATCAATACCTGCCGTCTGAATACAGGGAGACCATAGAAAAAACCGGCACCCCTTTACCAGGCACAAAATGCTATTTCTGCCGAGGAAACGAAGCTTTTGATACTAATGAACCGGTGAACAGCGAAGTGGAATTTGCGGGCGGCATTTGGGATACCTGGTGGATTCCCCTGGGAGAGGACATTTATCTTCATTATGCTACTGATGTTACCAGGTACAAAAAAATAGAAGAGGAACTGCGCCTTTTATCTATAACTGATACCCTGACGAATATTTATAAACGCCGATATTTTACCCAAAAAACTGGAAGAAGAAATAGAACGGGCCAGGCGTGCAGACAGTAAGTTTTCTCTCATAATACTGGACATAGAACGCTTTAAGAGCGGTCCATGTCGCCCTTTAGCTCGCTGTGAAATTGTTCGCTTGTCCCATGCTCCGCATACAAGGCTTCGATAACTTCTCTAGAAGGTTAAAACTCAGGTTGTTCCCATCTGCTACCATCTTCTTTGGGAATTTGGTATATTTTTTTCCCGAGCCATTGGGCATAGAGTACCCCTGCTACTGTAATTGGAATTGCGAATAAAAGACCTGCCAATATCATCTTGCCTACATCGACTTTAAAAATTCCTGCACTGCTAAAGGACCAGGGGTCGGCGGAACCGCATGATGGGTAGCCACAAGACCAATAGCCAAGGCCACACCAAGGGTCAGCACGGACTTTCGAGTTTTCATGGAAAGGGCCTTTGCCAAAGGAGAAAGAATAACAAAACCCAAATCACAAAAGATGGGTATAGATACTACATATCCACTGGCAGCTAATGCCCATTCTTCCTTTCCTCTGCCTAAGTACTTCAAAAATGTATAGGCCATGCGCTCCGCAGCGCCAGATACTTCAAGCAATCTTCCCATCATAACGCGCCAAAACCGATGACTATACCTATGCTGCTTAGAGTATTGCCAAAGCCGGTGGTTATAGATTTTGCCACGTTTACGTCACCCACGGCTGGCGGCATACCGCCAATCAAACCCGTTAATGATGCTGCAATGATGAGGGCGGAGAAGGCATGGATTTTTGTCTTTAATTATGAGGAAAACCAAGACGGAGACACCGATAATGAGGCCCAGTATCATCTGAATTCCAGAAACGCCGTTCATTAAATTCACCCTCCCGTTACTATTTACCTTTGTTTTTTAACCAAAAAAGCGTAGTCCCCCGCAACCTTTATGGCTTCTTCCATGCTTACTGAACTTGCAATTCCCTTTCCGGCGATATCGAAGGCTGTGCCGTGGTCAACCGAAGTCCTTATAAACGGAAGACCGATGGTTACGCTGACGGTTCTCTCAAAATCCAGCATTTTAGCGGCGATGTGTCCCTGGTCGTGATATAGCGAGAGCACGGCGTCAAAACGGCCCAGGTTTGCAAGGTGGAAGACCGAATCCGCTGGAACAGGGCCTACTGCATTTATGCCTTCAGCTTTAGCCTTCTCAATGGCCGGAATTATCTCTTTCACCTCCTCGTCTCCGAATAGTCCCCCTTCACCTCCGTGTGGGTTTAAGGCTGCCACAGCAATTGAAGGACTTTCTATGCCCAGTGTCTGCAGCGCTTTATGGCAGCTGACGAGAGTCTTGTAAATATTCTCCAGCTTCACCATGGAACATGCCTTTATCAGCGAAAGATGCCGGGTGAGGAAAAATATGCGGAGGTTTCTTACCTGGAACATTGTTAAGACATCGGGGCTGTTGGTTAGTTCTGCAAACATCTCCGTGTGACCGATGAAATCAATGCCCGCAGCATGAATTGCCTCCTTGTTTATCGGGGCGGTTGCGACACCGTCTATAAGGCCTGCCATTCCAAGTTCTGCAGCTTTTTTAATGTATTCAAAGGCGGCCTTACCCGCTTCCGCGGATATTTTACCGAAGGGGATATTGTCACTTGCATTTTTCAAATCAATGAGGAAAATTTTATCGAAAGAAAAATCTCTTTCGTCCAGTCGGTTCAGTGCGTCGATTTCTACGGGACAAACGTCCATCTTCACCTTTGTTATTTCTAAAGCTTTCTCGATGATGTTTTTAGAACAGATTACAACCGGCCTAACTTTTTCGTACAGTTCTTTATTGGACAGGGCTTTTACGACAATTTCTGGGCCGACGCCGGCAGGATCTCCTGCGGTAATCGCAATTAGAGGTCTTTTTTGCAAGATACTTCACTCCTTCTTGAGATTTTTTTATTTCAGAAGAAATTCAACGCATTTTGCAGCGCTTTCCGTATTTCCCACGAGGCCTCCCTTTGTCACGATTTTGAGGCCGTCAAAGTCACCGCCAACGAGAGTTCTAGAGGCCGCCAGTGGAAGCACTTCTCCTGAAACTTCTACGGCAAGAGCCCCTACTTCTTGGCAGAAAGCTACGGTCATGTCACCGCCAGTGATGTAAACACCCTTGAGATTTGGGATTCCCTTTTCCAGTTACGTATGATTTTGCCGGACACAAAATTACCTCAATCTTGAGGTCTTCCACTTTAGTTTTTAATTCTTCACTTATTCCGTCGTCGGTAATGAGGGCATCCACAGAATCAAGGCTGCATACTTTTGCGAAAGCTCTGTGACCGAATTTGGTATGGTCTGCCACTACCACCGATTTTGCGGCTGAAGTTATCATGGTTCTTTTTAGGTGGGCTTTTTCCAGGGTGGGAGTGTATAATTCTAAATCCGAATCGATGGCTGCTGCACCCAGGAATGCGATATTCACATTTACAGATTTTATAAAATTGATGGCTTCTTCGCCCAGGAGGCAGTATAACCCGGGTTGGACTTTGCCCCCTGTTGTGAATACATTGATATTTGCGGTGTCGGCTAATTCGAGGGCTATATTCAAATCGTTCGTCACCACAGTTAGGTTTTTGCCGGTCTTTTTTAGACATTTTGCAATCTCCAGAGTAGTGGATCCGGCGTCGAGTATCACGGAGTCGCCGTCTTTGATAAGGGAACACGCCTCTTGTGCTATGAGTCGCTTAAGTTCAATATTTGAACTTACTTTTGACCGATAGGGGATTTCATCTATAAATGAATCTTTCGCCAATGCACCGCCCCTTGCCCGAAGAAGATGACCTTCTTCTTCCAGGTGCCTCAAATCTCGTCTTATGGTCATGGGAGACACCCCAAAAGTTGCAGCGAGTTCTCCCACTTCGGCCCGGCCGTTTTGTTTTATCCATTGTAAAATTTTTTTACGGCGTTCTAGCGTGAGCATTTTTTACCTCCGTGTTCAAATTTGTTCGATTTAGCATTTATAAATTGTTTATTTATGTTCAGTATTAGTAATTTCTGTTTAATATCAAAAAATTCCTTCTTTGAGAAAAAAAATAATAAATTCGATACTGTGGAATTACAATTGATTAAAAATTCAAGGAAAGGAATTTTGCATTTTTAGTAGAACTTTTTATAAAAGAAGGTAAAAGTTAACGAACATTAATTTCAAGAAGTAAGATTCATAAAGAGGGTACGAAACATGGAAACAAAAATAAGCTACAAAAAAGCAACGATCGTCGTAATGATGATAACATTGCTAAGCAAAATTACGGGCTTCTTCCGGGAGATAGTCCTCGGAAGCACCTACGGTGCGACGTACGTCACCGACGCATACCTTGTATCACAGACTATCCCGCAGATGCTTTTTGCCAGCGTTACGGCGGCCATAGCCACCACGTACATCCCGCTTTATTCCAGGATAATGGTAGAAAAGGGCAGGGAAGAGGCGGTTAAATTCACGAATAAGATTATAACCGCGGTTCTCTTCGGGAGTATGGTCGTAACATTTTTAGGCGTCATTTTCGCAAGGCCCATAGTTTCTTTTATCGCCATGGGTTTCAAAGGGGAGGCATTAAAACTTGCCGTTGGATTTACCAGGCTTGCCTTTCCCATGGTGATATTCATAGGCCTTAGCAATATTTTTCAGGGGTTTCTCCAGTCTAACAGCGAGTTTGCAGTGCCCGCACTGATAGGGATACCGTACAACTTCATAATCATCGCCGCCCTGTTTCTTCACGATATGGTGGGGCCCTACGGCCTTGTGGCAGCTACTCTGGCAGGATCAGCATTGCAGCTTTTGCTTTTATTGATTTATGCCTTCCAAAAAGGCTATAGATACCGGACTGTAATTGACCTTAAAGACGGGGATGTAATAAAAGTTGCGTCGCTATCAGTGCCGGTCATGATGGGGGCGGCGGTGCAGCAGCTGAACACTTTGATAGACAGGATGCTGGCGTCGGGACTTCCAGAGGGGAGCATTGCGGCATTAAATTTCGCAAACAAATTAAACGGCTTTGTCTACGGACTTTTCAGCATGTCCATATCGGTTGTCATATACCCACTTCTTTCCCGCCTTACCGCGGAGGATAATATGGTCGAGTTCAAGGAAAAGCTGGTGAAAGCCCTGAATGTGATCACCCTAATTATCCTCCCTGTTACCGCAGGTGCCGTCGTATTAAGCCATCCCATCGTGTCCGTATTGTTTGAAAGGGGAGAGTTTACCGGCAGGGCAACGTCCATGACTGCTTCGGCCCTCATCTTTTACTCACTGGGGATGGTTTTCTACGGGTACAGGGACGTCCTCAACAGGACATTTTACTCCCTTCAGGACACGAAGACCCCTATGATAAACGGGATGATGACCGTAGGGTTTAATATAGTGATGAACCTCGTGCTTGTAAGGTACATGCAGCACAGCGGTCTTGCACTCGCCACAAGCCTTTCAGCTGCGGTGACGACGATTCTCCTCATCTTGAACCTGAAAAAGAAGATATCCGGCCTGGGCGGGAAAAAGATTCTTGGGGTTTTTATAAAAAGCGCGGCGTCGTCGATCATAATGGGATTTGCGGTCCTCTGGCTTTACGGTATATCGTCGGCGTACATAGCAGCTACCGGGAAACTCGTAAGCATTGTTATTCTGGGATTAATCATCGGACTTGGGGCTATTTTTTATTTTGCTTTGATTTATGCATTTAGGGTTGAGGAGGCTTACTGGATTCTGGAAATTGCGAAAAAGTTAGTGGCAAAATTTGCTTATTGGCATGAATTTT
>Ga0209537_1005272_pt1:5000-7500 | contig 10376 bp, 11 predicted proteins | sample BioPla4DNA1_FD_187698 | JGI IMG/M metagenome (GOLD analysis project Ga0209537, IMG submission 187698) | Biogas fermentation microbial communities from Germany - Plant 4 DNA1 (SPAdes) (version 2) | ecosystem: Engineered > Bioreactor > Anaerobic > Digestate | place: Bielefeld, North...
AGGTCCGCTTGGGATTCCAGTACACGAAAAAATCGGACCGGCCAAACAGACCCAAAGTTCAACTACGAGCTTTTTAACTGCAACAACTTTAATATACGCTATTGGAGCTGGAATTACCGCGGCTGCTGGCACCAGACTTGCCCTCCAATTGTTCCTCGTTAAGGTATTTACATTGTACTCATTCCAATTACAAGACCCGAATGGGCCCTGTATCGTTATTTATTGTCACTACCTCCCTGAATTAGGATTGGGTAATTTGCGCGCCTGCTGCCTTCCTTGGATGTGGTAGCCGTTTCTCAGGCTCCCTCTCCGGAATCGAACCCTTATTCCCCGTTACCCGTTGAAACCATGGTAGGCCACTATCCTACCATCGAAAGTTGATAGGGCAGAAATTTGAATGAACCATCGCCAGCACAAGGCCATGCGATTCGAAAAGTTATTATGAATCATCAAAGAGTCCGAAGACATTGATTTTTTATCTAATAAATACATCTCTTCCGTAAGGTCGAGATTTTAAGCATGTATTAGCTCTAGAATTACCACAGTTATACCATGTAGTAAAGGAACTATCAAATAAACGATAACTGATTTAATGAGCCATTCGCAGTTTCACTGTATAAATTGCTTATACTTAGACATGCATGGCTTAATCTTTGAGACAAGCATATGACTACTGGCAGGATCAACCAGATAACTATCGTGAAAACAGAACTAAAGAGGCCTATTGCTAGACCGCTCTTGCTCTATCGCAGATAACTATTAGATTATGAAGGTTTCTTCCGTGAGAAAGAACAAAGAAACGCCCAATCGAAAGTTTTAACACTCCCAACTGCCCGTCTCTCCTCTACCTTACCATAGCACTCTTTGATTTCCTCGAACCAAGTTCCACCAACCTCTAATCCGATGTTTCACAGATCAGGCTTGATATCCCCGGCTTGAGAGGAGGTTACACTCGAAGAATCACAGTCTTGCGACCGGCTATCCAACAAGGCATTCCCCCAAGTTTGAATTCTTTGAAATAGATTGCCATTAGCTAGTAATCCACCAAATCCTTCGCTGCTCACCAATGGAATCGCAAGATGTCCACGATGAGGCTGTTCAGGCTACAAAACAGTCCAGAGAACCGTTCCTTCACCCTTGCCGGCAACGCTGTATAGAGACTGAGCAGATCTGACGATCACCCAGCGACTCTCTCCACCGTCCGACGAGGCCATATTTCATAAAAAGGTCAAACACCGAAATGTTCTCTTTCTTACGAACAACAAGCTTACTCGAATCTGTTTCCAAACTCTTTCTGAACTTGTCTTCATCTGCTTTCGCATGAAGTACCTCCCGGCCACTTTTACCGACACGCCAAATCTTCCTTTACTATGGCAGATCCCAATACGCATTTTATTCGATCTGTGTTGCTCTTTTTTTCGCCTCGCCGCCTTGTCGCCTTTTCACTCCTCGCCGCGAAAAATACTGCTTTCTTGAGTGTCGAAAAAACTCTTAAGGATTTTTTTTTTTTTTTTTTGGGGGATTTTCACCGGACCACTCCCTTCCGGCAAAAAATATAAGGCCCCTCAACGTAAATAGTGATAATCCGGCCTAGGCCATATTTAGTGCCCAGAATCACCCTGGCACCAATGTTAAGGTTTATATAGGGTATTTTGGGCCTAATTTCACGATATCAACCATCTAAACTGGCATACCTGTCCATCTTCACACACTTCCAAAACGCTTTTCCACTTTGCACTTCCCACACACTCCCACAACCATTTCCAGCACTTTTCGCAACCACACTTCACTTATGTTTCCGAAATAATATCCCACCCCCGCCATACTAATATCCAGACTTCCCTCACCAATATCCCACTTACTCCCACACTCATCCCACCAAAGTTGCAAAATATCCCACTTTCCCACCTCCACATTCTCCCAAAACAATAATACCAACATGCCCACACACAAATATCCCCCATAATACCCTTTCCCGCACTTCATCCGCCATTTACTCCAGATTCCTCGCGGGCACCCACTATATTTCCCCTACAAACAAAAAAATACCCAAAAATCACTATAAAACCCCCCATACTTGCCCTAACAAAAGTTTGCAATATTACCCACTTTTCGCACAAAACACTCTTTTCCCATACTAAACTTTATCACTATCGTTTTTTTGTTTACTGGACCGACCATGTTTGGACATTACCCAATACACTGCTCCAATGTTATAAAACGCCAACATAACATAAAATACCATAATCACCAAAATCCAACTACACTTAAACCACCACTTCTGGACCCACAGAAAACGCCAAACACATTTTCAAGTGCACATTTTAACCCCACCACTCTCAATTATCCCTTGCACCCCTCCGTTAATTCCGCCACCACACAAATCCGCACACAAATCGCCCACAAACGCCCCTACCCACACAAATCCGTGCACAGTGACATAACCGATGCCCCCGGTTCGATCCCCCTTATCTCCGCACCCGTAGCTCCCACCGTTCCA
>Ga0209537_1005280_pt1 | contig 10368 bp, 9 predicted proteins | sample BioPla4DNA1_FD_187698 | JGI IMG/M metagenome (GOLD analysis project Ga0209537, IMG submission 187698) | Biogas fermentation microbial communities from Germany - Plant 4 DNA1 (SPAdes) (version 2) | ecosystem: Engineered > Bioreactor > Anaerobic > Digestate | place: Bielefeld, North...
TTACCCTTAGAATATGCGAATGCCCACAAATGAAAAGCGTGGGCGGATGGGCATACAACAGGGGACGAACAGATGGATCGTATTTCCCCGGATGACCACCGATATGTGTCATCAACACATCCACATCTTCTAGCGTAAATCGAAGCGTTTGAGGATACGCATAGCGAACATGATAATCATCGATATTGCCGTGCACGGCACGAAATGGCTTGAATGCTTCAAACCGTTTTGCCAATTCCAACGAGCCGATATCTCCCGCATGCCATATTTCATCGCACGCGGCAAAATGCGTTTCGTATCGTTCATCCCAATAATCATGCGTATCCGACAATAAACCTATTTTCTTCATTTCCGTCGTTTTATTCGAACAAAATTACTGTTTTTTATTGAAGTTATTTCACTATTTTTGTACAAAGCTTTAAAAACCATTCAGGTATGGATGCTCCTAACTATCGATATTTTAATCGCGATTTAAGCTGGCTGTCGTTTAACTACCGTGTATTGCTCGAGGCAAAAAACGAACAATTGCCGGTTTACGAACGCATAAAGTTTCTTTCCATTTATTCATCCAATCTGGAAGAATTCTATAAAATACGGGTATCGGGGTACCACAATACGTTGCTGAAAAGCATCAAAGACGATGACGCAACAAGAGAAGCATTACGAATACTCACAGAAATCAATAAAGAAGTCACTGCTCAGGAAGAAGAATATTACCGTATTTTTTACGACAGCATACTACCTGAACTCAAAAAAAATCGTATTATTCTTTATCAGAGTGAGCAGGTGGAACCTTTCCATAAAACATTTGTCGAAAAATATTTCAACGAAGAAATCTTCCCTTTTCTTCAGCCGATGATTATTCAAAAAAACGGCATCCATTCTTTTATTCAGGATGGACGCATTTATTTGGTAATCAGCCTTCAGCGAAAAAGAAAAAGAAAGTCGGAAATTCAAAGACCCCGCTACACTTATGCCCTCATGAAAATTCCATACACACGATTGCCGCGGTTTGTGGAGCTGCCGTCTCACCAAGGTTTCCATTATATCATGTTCATTGAAGACATGATTAAAGCAAATCTGCACAGCGTGTTCCCGGGATACGACATTGTCGACTGCTACAGCATAAAAATATCGCGCGATGCCGACTTTTCACTGGAAAACGAAGATCAGAAAGATATCGCCGAAAAAATACTCAAAAAAGTGCGTAAACGAAAAATAGGTGCCGTAACCCGTTTTCAGTACGACCGCAACATGCCGCCCTATTTTCTCAAATACTTATGCGATACATATGAAATTGAAGAAGAGGAACTTTTGCCTTCCGGTCGCTACCTGAATCTGGCCGAGTTGGCCGAGCTTCCCAATCCGGTTGGTGAGAAACTCTATCGACAACTACCGGATCCGTTGCGTGTTCCCGTACTCGAAACCGACAACTCCATCTTAAGCGTTTTGCGCCATCAAAATGTACTCCTGCACTTTCCTTATCAGTCGTTCGATTATGTGTTGCGTTTTCTCATGCAGGCAGCTTTTGATCCGAAGGTGGTCGAAATTAAAGTAACACAATATCGTGTGGCAGAAAATTCGGCAGTGGTAAACAGTCTGATCAGTGCAGCAAAAAACGGTAAAAAAGTAACCGTCTTCGTGGAGATGAAAGCGCGTTTCGACGAAGAAAACAACTATGTTACAGCCGAACTGATGCAGCAATCCGGAATAAAAATCATTTACAGCCTCCCGGGATTAAAAGTACATGCCAAACTGGCCTACGTGCGTCTGAAAAGCAACGATCCCGACCATCCGCTCAAAGGATATGCCTATTTAAGTACCGGCAATTTCAATGAAAAAACAGCACGCATCTACTCCGATAAAGGATTGCTCACTTCTAACAGCGATTTCATTAGAGATATCGACGAAATTTTCCATATTCTCGAGGGGAAGCCTCACCATCGTGAGTTCAAACGTCTTTTGGTAACCCAATTCAACATGCTCCCTGCCATACATGAAATGATCAATCGCGAAATTGACCATGCAAAAAGTGGGGGCACAGGACGAATTATTCTAAAAATGAACAGCCTCGAAGACAAAAATATGATTGATGCTTTATACCGGGCAAGTGAAGCGGGTGTGAAAATCGATCTGATTATACGGGGCATATGCCGACTGGTTCCCAACCAACCTTACAGTAAAAACATCACCGTTACCCGTATTGTGGATGCTTATCTGGAACACAGCCGCGTATGGTATTTCTACAACGAAGGCAAAGAAGATGTGTATCTGGCTTCGGCCGACTGGATGGAGCGTAATCTCTACCGCCGTATAGAAACGGCATTTCCTATTTTATCCGAACCATTGAAACAACAAGTAATCGATATCCTTAATCTGCAGCTTGCCGATAACCAAAGCGCCGCGTGGATAGACGAAAACTTGCGAAACGTTTTTAAACAGGATGACAACCCGGCTGTTCGTGCACAACAAGCTATCTACGAATACTTAAAAAGAAATACATCAGGATAAATGAGATATTCTCTAAGGGATACTAACTATATGATCCCGAAGATACACCACAACGGCAACAGGAAATACAACAGGATAAATTAAGATACCGACCCGTTGGGTACGTAGCCGGTTGAGATAACAAAGTGATTTAGGTATATAAAAAATCCAAGATAAATCCGGCATAGGTATTTGCGGAAATTAATACCATCAACACTATTAAGTTTATTAATGTTAATGTACCATAAACAACAGAGTTCGTATTTCTTCGATTAGATGGGTAACACTGTATTTACTGATTTTCTGAATAATATCTCCTAAAAAAGGAGTTGGAAAACCCGGAAAATTGTTTCCCGACGAGAGTGAAAAGTTTTTTTATCCTCCGTCGGATTTTCCGATGGATATAAAAATTTCGATTTACACGCATCCTGATAATATTCCTTAACAAATGGAGTCAATTTACCGGTGAAATGAAGCTGTTTTTGGGTTGAAAAATTCAAATTACGTCGGTCGGATTTTCAGAAATAGGATAAAATTTTCGGTTAGGCTCGTCGGATTTTCCGACGGAAGATTTTAGTTAGGTATTGTTAACACATGCTTTCAGAAAGAGGATCCTATTTTGTACACCCTCCGTTGGAAAATTTGACGAGAGGATAGAAAAATTTCGCACCCTGATCAAACTTCGTAGGTAAATGCCTCTCGTAGCAGTTCCAAACTTTTAGGCACAGCAGTCATGGGATCTTCGTTTCCTTCGAACTCGATTGAAATATAGCCGCGATAGTTAACTTTCCTGAAAATTTCGGCAACCCGTTGATAGTCGATATCGAGTGTATACCATTTTCCGCCACCAAAATAGGTTTTGGCCTGAATCAACGAAGTCATGGGCGCCAACATCTCCAACTGTTCATACTGCCGTTCCAAAAAATTGCCGGTATCGGCGGTTACCCGTAACCAAGGCGAATCGATGGCATTGACAATACGCAGTACCCCTTCGGCGGTTCTTCCCAACCCCCAATGATTTTCAAGACCGATTGTCACTCCGCATTTTTCGGCCGTAGGGATGCACTGTTCAATGGCATCAATCACCCATTTAAATCCGTCTTCTTCGGTATAACCTTCCAAAACAGGCTCGATACCTTTGTTGGCCATTAAATCGTCGAAAGAAGCAATCGTACCCCACCGGCCGGTGTTCAGCCGCATGGTGGGAATACCAAGTTGATAAGCCAGTTCAATCTGATGAATGGTCTTTTCCACTTCAGCCTGACGTTTCTCTTTTTCGGGATACACAAAGCCTTGGTGGGTAGAAAAACCCATAAGGTCGAGTCCGGCATGAAAAGCCTGTCGTTTAAGTTTTTGCAAGTAACTGTTTTCTTCCGATTGCATTTGAACCAGCAAAAACTCAATGCCGTCAAAACCCATTTCCGCAGCCTTTTCAATACAATCTTCGATAGGTGCATTTTCTTTTGGGCCGTTAAATTGCCAAAACGAATACGTGGAAACGCCAATCGGATTGCATCGCGTTTTTTTCTTTTCCGTTGTGGTTTTTTCTTTTGACGAGGTATCACATGATGTTACCACCCCCATTCCAACGGCGGCTATAGCCGACTTTCGAATAAAATCCCTCCTGTTTGTTTTCATTTTGTTTAGATTTTAATAGTAAGTATTCTATAAATGATAAAATTTAGGTAATTATACCATTCAAATTTAAAATTTTATTCTCAAATTCAAAAATTATTTTATAAAAATTTTTCAACTCCAATCAAATTCTGTATTTTTTTCCTCAATCCTATTAATTTTTTAAAGCTTACAAATAAAGCATCTGTTCTAAAGATGAAACAAATCTGATTTTGTAATTCATCATTTATGAGACAAACCTGTGCCTTTACAAATGTTTAACGTATTATTTGTTTCAACCTATAAGGTTTAAACATAACTTTATATCGAATTAAAACATTAAAAATTAAATAGGATGATCAACATAGGAATTATTATCGGAAGCACCAGGCCCGGCCGAAATTCAGTAGCAGTTGCCAAATGGGTTTATGAAATAGCAAGCAAAAGAAATGATGCAACATTTGAAATAGTCGACATCAAAGATTATGATTTACCTTTACTCGATGAACCCGTTCCGGCGTCCATGCACCAATATATGCATCCGCACACAAAGAGGTGGGCCGAAAAAATTGCCTCATTAGATGCATTTATTTTTGTTACGCCCGAGTACAATCATGCCCCGACCGGCGCTTTAAAAAATGCTATCGATTTTATTTACGCTGAATGGAACAACAAAGCCGCAGGTTTTGTAAGTTATGGTTCCTCAGGAGGCGTACGTGCAGTGGAACAATTACGCCAAATTATGGGAGAGATTATGGTCGCTGACATAAGGGCTCAAGTAACACTCTCGCTTTTTACCGATTTCGAGAATTTCACTGAATTCAAACCTGCCTCTTTTCACGAAACCACTCTTCACACAATGATCGATCAATTGGTTAGCTGGGGAGAAGCATTGAAAACCGTAAGAAAATAAATTCCTCTCTTCTTGAACAATGAATCAATGAGAGGTTTCATTGAAAAAAGAAAGCGATAAGTCGTTCTCCAACCTATCGCTTAAAAAATTACGGACCTCAACACCCCGCCGACAAAATCAGGATGAAATAAGCCCTTTTTCGCTTAAATACCGTTCGGCATCGATAGCTGCACGACAACCTGTTCCGGCTGCCGTTACAGCCTGACGGTAAATGGGGTCGGCCACATCGCCTGCCGCAAAAACACCTTCCACATTGGTATGGGTACCCGGACAACGGGTTTTGATGTACCCCTTCTCATCCAATTCAAGAAAATCTTTGAAAATATCGGTGTTTGGTGTATGCCCGATGGCAAGAAACAACCCGTCGATAGCAATATCCCGTTTCTCCTCATCGGGTTGCCCCATTCGTTTAACCAAATGCGCACCCTCAACGCCGTCTTCGCCAAACAAACCTACCACATTATGTTCAAAGAGGATCTCGATTTTCGGATGATTCATCACCCGTTCCTGCATAATCCGCGAAGCACGCAAGTAGGGTTTGCGCACAATCATATATACTTTTTCTGCCAATCCGGCTAAATAAAGCGCCTCTTCGCACGCCGTATCGCCTCCTCCCACAACTGCCACTTTCTTGTTGCGGTAAAAAAAACCGTCGCAAGTGGCACATGCAGAAACCCCCCGTCCGGCATACTTTTTTTCGTCGGGCAAACCCAAATACTTGGCCGTTGCACCGGTTGCAATAATCACCGTATCGGCCTCAACGGTATATTCATTATCGATGGTTACTTTTAGCGGGCGAACCGAAAAATCTACCGACGTCGCTCTTCCGGCACGAATTTCGGTACCGAATCTTTCTGCCTGTTTTCTGAAATCTTCCATCATTTGCGGTCCGCTTACCCCCTCCGGGTATCCCGGAAAATTCTCAACCTCCATCGAAGCGGTCAATTGACCTCCGGGTTGCATTCCTTCAATCAAGAGCGGTTCAAGATTGGCACGCGAAGCATAAATGGCTGCCGTATAACCTGCGGGTCCCGATCCAATGATCAGGCATCTTACGTTGTTTCTCATATCTTCATATTTAAAAGGTATCAAAGGTACAACACATCCACTACCTGCAAAATCGATATAAGCATTTTCTATTTGACTTCGATAAAATAAATCAACGGAGATCCACCACCTCGACATCGGGATAGTCGGCTTTATCGAATACAAATACCGAATCGGGAAAATTATGGTTATCGTTATAATTTTTGATATCGATGATGCTTGTCTGATTATTTTTGAGTGTTGTCTTTATCTGCAAAATCGTATTCGTCTTTTTATCCACGGCAACAGACAATTGTTTAAAATCGCTGTGCGAGGTAGTGGGTATCATTTCGATGACATACGCACTTTTTCCGTTGACCGTTGCCGATATCGGTTTTTTCAGCGTATAACCGCTCTTATATAAACGCAACAATGCCAGAGGGCTGGTGTAAGCCACCTCTTTGGCAGACGGGGTACTGATATTCACTTCGCCAACATCTTTCAGAAACACCCATTGGGTTTTGCCGTCGAACCATATAATCGCCGTATTCATATCCAACTTAAACTTATCCCCTTTCATCATGGCTTCGCCTTGTTGGGGTCGATATCGCACGCCATTGGCATCAATGGTGGTAATCTCAAAAGAGAACGCAACACCTTGAGATTGCTCGTAGGTTTCGTAAAATTTGTCCAATATCTTTCTTGCTTCGGCAGAAGACTGGGCCGAAGATCGGGAAAAAGAAAGCAAGCCCGACAAAAAGAAAAACAAAAATGCAAGAATGTTCTTTTTCATCATTGGTTTCGATCAATTTTGTTTGTTATCGATTCACCGCGGTACGGAAGGTTTAAAAATTATCGCAACGAATCGAGCAGTTTTTCAAGCGAATATTCATCCGCAATATACACGTCGCGAGGTTTGCTCCCTTGTGGAGGTCCCACGATTCCGGCGGCTTCCAGCTGATCCATCAACCGCCCGGCACGATTATAACCCACAGAAAACTTGCGCTGAATAAGCGACGTCGATCCCTGCTGGTGAATCACGACGAGCCTGGCCGCCTCCTCGAACAACACGTCACGCTCATTTAAATCTACCGCTCCCGGTTTATCTCCCTCGTCCGTCAAAACTTCGGGTAACGCATATGCCGTTTCGTATCCTTGCTGACAGGCAATAAATTGCGTAATTTTATCAATCTCGGGAGTGTCCACAAAAGCACCCTGAATACGGATCAGATTGCTTCCCTGCGAAAAAAGCAAATCTCCACGGCCGGTCAACTGATTTGCGCCGTTCATGTCGAGAATCGTACGCGAATCGATCTGCGAAGTCACCCGAAAAGCCATACGCGCAGGGAAATTGGCCTTGATGGTTCCCGTGATGATGTTGGTCGTAGGCCGCTGGGTAGCGATAACCATGTGTATGCCCACGGCACGGGCTTTTTGCGCAATACGCGCAATGGGCATTTCAATCTCTTTGCCGGCCGTCATGATCAAGTCGCCAAACTCGTCGATCACCACAACGATATAAGGCATGTAACGATGCCCTTTATTCGGATTCAAGCGACGTTTGACAAACTTCTCGTTATACTCTTTGATGGTGCGCACGTGTGCCCGCATCAGGAGCTCGTACCGATCGTCCATTTCTTTGGTAAGCGAATTGAGCGTCTGCGTCACGTTGGTTACATCGGTAATGATGGCTTTTTCCTCATCGGGTAGTTTGGCAAGATAATGCCTTTCGATGGCGGAATAAATATTGAATTCCACCATTTTCGGGTCGATCAACACCAGCTTCATCTCGGCCGGATGTTTTTTGTAAAGCAACGAAGTGATGATGGCATTGAGTCCCACCGATTTTCCTTGTCCGGTTGCACCGGCAACCAACAAGTGCGGCATTTTGGTCAGGTCGAAAATAAAGACCTCGTTGGTGATGGTTTTTCCCAGCGCCACAGGCAAATCGTATGTACATTCTTGAAATTTTTTCGAAGAAATCACCGAGTGCATCGATACAATCTGCGGTTCTTTGTTGGGCACTTCGATACCGATGGTTCCTTTCCCCGGCATGGGGGCAATAATTCGAATTCCCAATGCCGACAAACTCAATGCGATATCGTCTTCCAGATTCCGAATGCGCGAAATACGGACACCCGGCTCCGGAACAATTTCATACAAAGTTACGGTTGGCCCCACAGTGGCTTTTATGGAGGTGATTTCCACGCCGTAGTTGCGAAGGGTGTGGATGATTTTATCCTTGTTCTCGTTCTGCTCTTGCATGTTGACCTCTCTGTTGCCCGTATGGTATGTCTTGAGCAAATTCGATGTCGGGAAACGGAACGACGAAAGGTCTTTTCGCGGATCATAGTCATCCAAAAATTCAACATTCCTTTCTTTTCTGCGTTCTTCCTCCATGAAAGAGGGAACCGACACTTCGATCGACGGAATCGCAACGGAGTCATCATCGTCGGGAACAACCACCTCAAAATCGTTTTTATCGACTAACGAAGGCTCCTCGTTTTGCATTGCCGCATCGTCCGCTCCAACGGTCTCCCGTTCCTCTCCGTCGCCTTCTTCTTTATTTTTCTTCCTTATCCCGAACAGACGTTTCAAAAACGAAGGCGTTGCATCTGTTTCGGCCCTTGTCTCCCCTTCCGCCCCATTGTCTGCAAGCGCATCGGAAGCGCCTTCTTCCGCAGTGTCGGATTCCGCTTTATCATAAACCAACGTTTGACGGATGGCATGAACCGAATTTTTGCGAACAAGAACCCAGAAAACGATAAAAAACAGACCAATCACCAAAATCACCCCGGGCCATCCGATACTGCTTTCCAACAACCGCTCTATCTTGACGCCATGACTGCCTCCCCAGTTGATATGGCTTTTTGGAAAAAGTTTGTTTAAAACGAAAGCGCATGCTATCGATCCGCCAATTAAGCCCAGCGCCGTGACGAGAAGCGCTTTGAAAAACGAAAAATTCGAAACTTTCATCAAAAGAAGGCCTACATACACGAAAAAAAATGCAATGAGAATCGAAAAAATTCCAAACCCTCCATTAACAAGTCGTTCGGCTACGAAAGCGCCTCCCACACCCGTCCAATTCTCTATCTGTAAATCCTTATCGTTGACCAATTCGACAAAAGAACGGTTGAGCACCTTACTTTGATCGGCAGCACCGGTAAAAAAGAACGAAACTATGGAAAGAAAAATAAAAATTCCAACGAACGCAATCAACACTCCCACCAAAAAATGCAACCGCTCGCTTTTAAAAAATTCAATCCATTTGTTGTCGCTTTTTTGTGAAGCGGATCGTTTTCTTTTTATGTTCTTTTTCGCTTTTGCCATAGATGATTCATTTCGTCACGAAAAAAGCTTTCGTATTACCTGCAAATTTACATGATAATTTTCAATTTACACAGCGTCACGATATTTTATAATAAAACGATTCGATTTAAGATAAAACTTTACTTGATACACCTCTTTCTTTTTGTATTTGATAAATCGTACCGTAATTTTAATATTTTTTACGAAAAAATTCGGGTATATTTTGTAGGAATTTTGTATTTTCAAGTGTTATAATTAAAGAAAGGCGTAAAGAGATACCGTTTCCGCAAAAAGCGAGATTGTCGAACATTAAAAAACAAAATTATGAAAAAGTTGATTTTTTTGTTAACAGGCTTTTTTATAATTGCTTTTGCAGCACATCAAACGTGTGCACAATCTCCCGGTGCTTCTGCAACAGCCAAAGTAACGGCTACCATTGTTACACCCATTAAAATCAGCAAGACGAGTGATCTTTCCTTTGGCAATATTGTTGCCGGGGCAAGCCGAGGTACAGTAAAAATCGAAACCGACAATTCCCACACCCTCTCAGGCGACGTCGCCTTGCCAACTTCGTCTCCGGGAACGATAACCGCAGCTCAATTCACCGTTTCCGGTTTGCCAAATGCTTCCTATTCAATCGCTGTTCCCGCATCGCTTATCATTACCAGGCAAGGCGGAACAGAAATAATGGTAGTCGACAATATTACCTCCACCCCTACTACATCAGGCACTTTATCGGAAAACGGAGAGCAAACCATCAAAATAGGGGCAACGCTTCATGTTGAGGCAAACCAGGCCATAGGAACGTATGAAAACGCAAACGAAATGACGGTAACCGTGGCCTATCAATAATACATGAAAAACAGAACGATTATAAAACATAAAGAATATTTATAATCATTTAACTTTGATTCCCGGTTTAAAATTTTTCCCATACAATACAATCGGCTACCTCTGCGGCGAATTTTTAAAAGAAAAAGACAATTTATTCTTTTTTTCAGACAAAATTCAACGCA
>Ga0209537_1005286_pt1 | contig 10361 bp, 12 predicted proteins | sample BioPla4DNA1_FD_187698 | JGI IMG/M metagenome (GOLD analysis project Ga0209537, IMG submission 187698) | Biogas fermentation microbial communities from Germany - Plant 4 DNA1 (SPAdes) (version 2) | ecosystem: Engineered > Bioreactor > Anaerobic > Digestate | place: Bielefeld, North...
TTCTGATTTTAGATAAAGTTCGGGTGGCAGGAATTTGCCTTCGTCCTTGTGCTGGGCGATGGTTTTCCCCCGCTCCCTCGCAATCATGATTTCCCGTGCAAGATGGTGTTCTTTTTCGAGGTAGTGGATATCGTTGGTGGCAACCAACTGGTATCCGTGTTCCCGTGCGAACTGGATGAGAAGCGGAAGTGCTGTGCGTTCCTCATCGATGCCGTGGTCTTGAATCTCCACAAACACCGCATCTTTTCCGAAAATATCCGCCATTGTCTCCATATATTCTTTGGCTCTCTTTTGTTCTCCGTTCAGCAAAAGTCTCGGCAGCCGTCCGTTGATACAGCCTGACAGCCAGATGATATTGCCTTTTATTTCCTCTTTGTGTTCTTTTAAATAGTCGATATCAAATCTTGGATAATAGTAAAAATTTTCCCTTTTAAATGAATATGTGACTAATTTTTGCAAAAACTTAATGCCTTTTATATTTTGAGCAAGCATCACAGCATGGAAACGGATATCGTCAATCCCCGTTTCTTTATCTTTCGCTCGTCTATTGGCTTCATAACCTTCCACGCCATAAATGCCTTTGATGTTGTATTCTTTGCAAGCCATATTAAAAGGAACCCATCCCTCAATACGGCCGTGGTCGGTGATGGCGTAGGCGGTAAAGCCCATTTCCTTTGCCTTTTTGACTGTATCCTTTATCTTTGATGTTGCATCTCTCGGAGACCCAATGTCAAAGTGGTTATGCAAATGCACAAACTTGCTCATTAAAATACCTCCTATATAATGATACAGATACTTTATCTGCTTTTGCTCCCGTCTTTCAAGTTATATCACAAATTCTTACGCAAGGAAGCCACTGGCTTTAGCCACGTGGAGGAATTGCTTTATATATTTTTGTATTTTTAGTATAACATAAAAAAAGGAAGGTATTTTACCTTCCCTTACCATTATTGCTGACAATAATACCATATTGTTCTGCTTCCTTTTCAATTGGCTCTTTTGTAGTTACTCTAAAGTTGTGTTTGGATGTAACGGCAGATGAAATAAACTTATTTTTGATATTTTCAAGTTGTTTTTTAAAATCCATAAACTTTCCTTCTACTACAAATGTAGTGAATATATAGTTTTCTCTGAAATGAAATTCGGTCTTAAAACCAGAAGTTTCCCATCCCATCATCTTATTCATAAGACTTAATACTTTAGTAATAGATTTAGAATTCCCCTGCCTAAAATAAAAGATTTTTCTTTCTCGGTCATATTTCGGGAAAACATTGCATTGCGGAAGATTAGATTTTTCAAAACCTGTTTTAAAGGCGTTTGTGACAGGAAGAATTTCCTGTTCTATAATGTTATATAAATCTTTCTCCCTATTTTCCAATGCATCCAGTATTTCATTCATTTCTAACGCTTTTAACCATCGAACCACATTTTTACGATATTGCTGATAGTTGTAGATTACGGAATCCCAGTAAACCAAAAATGCTATTTCTCTATCACTTTTGGGTTTTTCATTAAATAACCAGTATAATAGCATCAATGTATTAAGCGGACATTTATTATGAAAATTTATCAGAAGATTCTCACTCACTCCAAACAAATCATTAAAATTAAGGCTGTTTGGATTGTAGTTAATATTCATATGATGACCAAGACAATACATACCTTTAATTTGCATTTCCAAATCAATTCCTACCATGTCCTTTATATGATTTTTGTCAGCCTTATTAACCAAATATAGTTTGTCTAATGTATATATCCCCTTCATTTCTATTTTATTTCTGGTAAGCGGATGGTTTAATAAAAATAAACTACTGGCGATTCCATCTCCATCGTTATTGGTTATCACAGGTATTAAACTCCAATCTATCCAGGGAATTAATTCCCGCCTATTTATTGTGTTGGGTATCTGTTTTAATTTTAAGTCCCCCATAAAATTCTCCTCTCGGTGTTATATTGTGTTATCCTATATTTTTAGTATAACACCTATTTATGGGGAACTTTTTAAGGTTAAGTATGTTAATGACTTTTTATATTTTTTTCTTTTAAATCAGTTTCCTTTTTATCGTATTGGCATTTCCCGTTTTTCATGTTTACACATGATTCACAATCTATTAATTTAACCGTATCCTCTATACAGAGACAGTAAATACTACAAGACTCTTTGTTTACCATTACAACTCTCCTTTCATTATTAATGTATTTTTAGTATAACACTTATTGCCTAAGTGTCTTGTTCCGTAAGGTTTTGCATTTTTCTTTCTAGTTTAATTTTTTGTCTATACAATTTATTTAATTGCTTAATTATTTTTCGAAATTCTTTATTATCTTCTATTTTTTGGCGGTATTCCTCGGTTTTGTGTTTCTTAATGTAAATAGTCTTTAATATTCCGTTCTGGTAATACTGTATGTGCGGATATGGTCCATGCCGATATCCCTGCATACATTTGCAATCTGGTTTTCCACATTTAATGTGTTTCATTACTAACGTACCTGTTAATCCGTTATCATGTTGTCCTTCAATTTCTTTTTCCAGTTTTATAATTTCAGCATTAATCTCTTCTAGTTTTTTCATCATAGTCACCTCCCCTTATCTAAACAATATTGTTGATGGGTAAGATATGGAAAGTTCAATAATATTGTCAAGTATTTTTAAAACTAAAATTCTTGAAAACAAGAAAGAACTCTTTGTATAGTGAGGAAACAGCATGATATTTGGATTTTATAAAATTAATTAGGAAGGTGATTTACATATGTGTTTAAATAGATTTCAATATAAATATCATTTTTTAAAGCAGGGAGATATCGTATACGTAGATTTGGGAGAGGGGAAAACCTCTGAACAGGAAGGCATTCGCCCGTGTGTTGTCATTCAAAATGACATTGGGAATAAGTACAGTCCTACCACAATTGTTGCACCAATCTCATCAAAGATTAAATATAACAAAAACGGCAACATCCAACCTACCCACTTTATAATCGAAAACTATAAAGAGGTAGGTTTAAAAAGCCGTTCAATAATTCTTTTCGAACAAATTAGGGTTATTTCAAAAGAAAGAATTTTGGGATTTCCCAAGGGACACATCAACATTAAAAACGTTAAAAATCATATTTTAATTGCATTAGGCCTTAATGATGAAGAAGAAAAACCAGCGTATAATGAGTAATTTAAATGTGTTATACTAAAAATACTATGTTAAAGAGGTAAGAAATATGTTGTATAAAAATAATGTTAAAGAATCTAAAATCGTTGTTTTTTACGGTCCTTCGGGGTCTGGGAAAACATTTTGGAAGGATTTTTTGTGCGGGGAACTAAAAGTGTCCCAAATAATTAGAATTATTGAGACATATCCCCGCTATCTTTGGAAGGAGGTTAAACCAGAAATTTTGCGGTTGACAAATATTTTTATTCGTCATTTTGACCCTTTCAATAAAGTTATGACTATGACGACACGACCCCCTAGGAGTGGGGAAAAACACATGGTTCATTACCGTTTCTTAACTGAAGAAGAATTCAATCGAGAACGAGAACTAGGCAATGTGTTAGAGGAGACAGAAAATTTTGGCTTTCGTTATGGGTCTAATAAAGGAGACATTGAAAAAGCCCTTCAAGGGCGAAACGCCGTTATCGTACTCGATAATAAAGGCGTAAAAAAATTAAAAGATATATATGGCGATAGAGTAATTGCCATATATATGCAAATAAACCCTGATGAAATGAGAAACCGCATGATAGAAAGATGTGAAACCGAAGAAGCCATTATTAAGCGATTGGGAAGTATCCATGATGAAAATCATGCCGAAGCGGGACTAAGTGACTACACCTTGGATTCTTTAAACAGAATAGATATTATCATGCAAGATTTACTAAATATTGTATTTAAAGAATGTTTAATGCGTAAGGATATAAAGCACATTATCCAGTCTAAAACCGCTCATTTAATTTCTACTTTCACTGAATTTGAAAAAACTAATAACCGAAAATCAAATTAATAAAAACCCTGAGATTAGTTTCTCAGGGTTTTTATTTTTCTTTTGTTACTTTATCAAATATAAGAATGTTCCCAATAAGACTCCAGGTGTATAACTCGCAAGGGATAGGAAAATCCCTGCTTTCTTCTATTTCTTTTGGGGTAAAAACAGATGAAATAAAGATTGCCTTACATATATATAAACTTATATTATCCCTTCTAGCAATTAGTTTTGCTCTTTCCTCAAAAGTGTGTCGGTTTTCCATTAACTTTTCGTATTGTTCTTTATACCGCTTTAGGAAGTTGTCTTTTATATTTTTTTTGTAACCAATAAGATATAATACACTGTTTTTATCAATTGCAATGGTATCGGCAATGATTTCTCCATCCTCATCTACATAATCAGAATACAGTAATTTCAGTCCTAATATATTTTTTAAGTTTTTCTCTATAATAATTTTATTATTGATATGAAAAGGCTTATACATCCCCTTTTTTAATTTCCCTATAAGCATCAGTTCTGGATTAAAAAGATATAATCCCACTCGCAACTCCCCCCCTTCTTGTATTAGTTTTTTAAGAGAGTGATACAGTGTTTCCTATCATACATAGAAAAATCTATTTTATCGTGGTTGTTAGTTATGTGATTGTAATAAGCGGTAATAATCTTTTTGTACCATAATGAATAAACCACACATAAGGTGAACTACCTCCACCTATAGAGGTGGTGGCTTCGTGGTCAAGGTAACTTTTGTTACCAGATTACCCCACGCTCAAAGGGCTGTTCCTTCCCCAGTTTTACCATTCATATGGCTAATTTTAGTAGTTTGGTTTTCACTACTTTTTAGCAACATTCATCACCCACTTACAGAAGTGGGAGACTTCTGTTGCTGTTTATATTAAATAATTCTTTAAAAATTTCCTGTAGTACATTCACTACGATACTATTCCCCGACATTTTGTATAGATGTCTGTCAGAAATTTTGTTATCAATCAATATTTGACAATCGCTTTCATCAAATCCCATTAATTTAAAGCATTCTTTAGGTGTTAATTTCCTTATACGATACTGTTTATTTTGATTTTTTTCCAATAACAAATGCTCTCTTGTCTGAGTGGCCGTAATGCAGTTGCTCATGCCGTCCATGCGCGGGGTCAGTTCTTTTGCACGGCGAGGAGAATAGTCTTTTCCGTATTTCTGACGGTATTCCCTGCGGATTTTCTTCGCTTCTTCCGTCCTTCGTTCAGTCAGCATGGCAATATCATATTCGCTTTCGGGGAAATTCCCCAAATTTAGGGATTCGTATATCTTTTCTGTTCGTTTGTCCAGTTTTTCAATAAAATTCCCGTCCCATGATGCGTATTGTTGTGCCGTCAGGCAAATCACAATATCTGTGTCCAAACTGTTGAATTGTTTTTGTAACTGAAAATCTTTGTTTTTAACCCGCCAATCCAAATATCCCCCTTTTAAATAATACTTTTCATCAACATCAGTGTCCAAAAAGTCTTTTAGTCTTAATCCATTATCAAAAGGTTCAGGGAATCGGAAACCTTGTTCAATATCCTTACGTATACTGATAATAAAAATCCGTTCTCTATTTTGAGGGATACCAAAATCTTTGGCATTAAGGACTTTCCAGTAATTTTTGTATCCTGATTCATCTAAATCATCCAAAATCCTCTGAAAAATTTTCTTATTTCGTTTAAATGTCAAGGCTTTTACATTTTCGATAACAGAATAAGCAGGTTTTTTCTCTTTTAGTATCCTTAATCCTTCTAAATATAGGCTGCTTTGTGTTACAGATTTAATTTGTTTAGAATTACAATTCGGACAACCATTATCTTTAATTTCATTTAATGCAAACAAAAGTTTGCATTTCACACATTTATATATTAAACCTTCTTGGCGACCTGCTATAGATATATTTGTGCACGGAAACCCCCAAGTCATCAGGTCGAAATCAGGTATTGATTTTGCATTTACCTTTTGAATATCTCCCAAATTTAAATCTTCTGCTACTTTATGTATCAAAGAATAGGCTTTGCTTACATATTTGTCGATTTCACAGTAACGAACTATACGAAAAGGAATTTTTAGCCTTTGTAATGCTTTTTCAAAAGCACCTATTCCAGAAAATAATGAAAGTACTCTTAAAGGAAATTCTTTACTAAATTTTATCTCGGCATTTATCATGTCTGCACCCCTTTTGTGTTATTTTATATTTTTAGTATAACACTTAAGGATTCAGACTTATTCATCGCAATCTATACTAATCTTTATGGCTGCATTAATCTTTTTTATTGTGTCTTTATTTACGCTGTTGAGTTTTTTGATAATACGGCTTTTATCTATTGTTTCAATCTGTTCCAACAGGACAATACTTGGTTTATCTAATCCGCATTCCTTATAATCTTCAATTTCCACATGAGTAGGAAGTTTTGCTTTGTTTTGTTTAGAAGTGATTGGTGCAACGATAATAGTTGGACTATACTTATTTCCTATGTTGTTTTGTAAAACTACAACAGGTCTCTTTCCCCCTTGCTCTGAGCCAATAGATGGATTCAGCATAACTAATAGAATATCTCCTCGTTTTATTTCCATAAAAACACCCCCTTTTAATATTTTTAGGTTAGTAAAACTTGATAAACTGTTTATTTATCTGTAAACTTTTTAAGAATTATATAGTAAGTCTTTTAAAAATTCACTTTTTGATGAAATTTTTTTAGTAAAGGAGTGAAATTTATGAGGAAGATAAAGATTCGAAAGAGTACCGACTTTGATATATCCATCAACAGAGACTTTGAACTCGTGATAGAAAACGGCTTGAATGAAGTTTGTTCTTATCCTATTGTTATCAGCAATCAACTACAGGTAGAAGTCCCTGAGTATATGTATACCATTAATGACTTTTTGCAAAATAAAAGAGAAAAACTTTTAAAAGAAGATGCTCTCACTTTTTTGAAGTTAGTAAAAATAAATTTGACTCCCTTCATATGGGAGTTAATGAAAGATATTGATTTGGATTTTTTTATAAATTCGTATGATTTATATATACGAAGCGGAGATATATATGTTGTACTCAATAATAAAAATATAGATTTGAATATTATTGATAAGTTGTATAAAGTTCAGACAAAATCTCATATTGGCTCTACATATAAAGAATGTATGGATGAGTTGTATACTTTTATTCGAAATAAAATTTCCAACAGTATTGGACATAACGAATTTATTAACGTTCAGATGAAAAATTACAAAGATACCGAAATGAAATTGGAAAAAGAATACCAAAGTGATACATATGATTTCCCTAAAATACTAGTGTTATATGAAAAATTAATTAGGATAAAAGAAAATTTTTTAAACGAAAACCATTATCTTATGCCTCAAAGCGAAATTGATGAAATTTATAATATACTTCAACAAATTCGTGCTTTGCTAAAAAGTTCTCAATCATATAAGTATAATGTAGAAAGAATGTAATGGTATGAACCTACTAAATCAAGAAAGGACTATTCTACTATCTGAATCAGATACAGGTTCAATTCGAGTTTCGTATGATGTTATTAAATTTATCGTAAATAAGCAAGAATACTCCCACCTCTTCAGGTGGGAGATAAATTGCAAACATAGTCTTTTAACAAAGGTATTCTACCAAACTTCTCAAGAATCTTCACCTTACAGAAGGTGGAGAGGTTCAATGTTGGTCCTTTTTGATTAATTAGATTTAAGGTGCTATATAATATAGCACCTTTTATCATTTTGCATGCTGTTTTACTGTATCTAATGCAGTTGTTATTATATCAATGGCATTTTGAATATCATCTTTCGTAAAATTGCCAGAAGATAATAGTGTTTTATAACTAGATAACTGTATTTCTAAGTTACTTAAGGAATCAATAACATTTTGCTTTTGTTCTTGCTTGTGTTCATTTACCTTTATTTCCATTAAATCCTCTCTAATTTTTTGCATATCTCCTAAGACATTATCAATCCTTGTTATTTCACTTTCCACATTCCCTATCCCTAATTTTAACTGCTGTGCCTGCATTGATAAGGTATATACGGAATTACAAAGCGGGATAACCTTACTTGACAGGAACATTGTAAATTGGTCGTCAGAAATTGGAATATTGGGCATCTGAGAAGACCTGTCTTCTGTATATCGTTTGCTTATTGGGCTGTTCTCGCCACATGCTGTTAAAGAAAATACTAATATAATCAATAGTAGAGCACTTATCGGTTTTTTCATCTAAAACACCCCTTTGCATGCATAATTTAGATGTATTGTATGGAATTATTCATGCCTTTTCAAGAATATTATGTACTTAATATGTAACAAAAAAAATAATAAAAAAAACACTTCTCTTTGTTAAGAGAAGTGAGTGAGTGAGTGGAGTGGGTTATTTTTTATTATTAGAAGTAGAAGGGGTGAGACGTAACCAACTGTACATTCCTTCTACTACTATATTATAGTCGTCAATAAAATCTTGTTGACGACTATATATTTTTTTAATTTTTCCCTTGTAGATGAGGACTTCGTCCTCATCCACCGTCTTATCATAATTTCTGTTTGGTGGAGGGTGACAGTAATCACCCTCTTTTGTTTCAATTAGGAGGACATACGAATTAGAAATATGTCCTCCCTCTCTTTCAAATGCTAAATCATTGTGCCACGCCAACATGTTCGCGACACAATGAATGTGAGGGGTTGCGTATAACCCCTCTGGTATATCAAATTCTTCGTTTTCTTTCCAATTTTTTTTGTTTATTTTTTCAAAATCTCCGAATTGGCTAAAATAATCATGTGAATAAACCCTATAAAATATTTTTTTCATAATATGTATACCTCCTTATTTTATTTACGATAAAATTTTGGTGCTGCCCACACGGGGCAGCGATTTTCAACAACCAAAATTTAAAAGAACACACATCATAAATTGTAAATGAATACCGGACGAACTCCGGCAGCGTCCGTAGCGTCGAGACTAGACGCTTCTCCAGCATTAGTTACAATGGCAAAATGAGACTTCCCCTTCTTTGAGAAGGAAGTTTGAATTAGCCCCGGTAATTCGGGCAAAATGCGATTTCTTAACCAGCCCGGCTCGAAACGCTTTAAAAAGTTAGACCAATTGTCGTTATTAAAATCAGTCACACGATTTATACGTCATAAAAACCTCCCCTTGGTTAGGGGAGGTGGTTATTTCCATCCTACGGATGCCACGGCTTAGTAGTATGGACAGATGCCACGGCATCCCAGGATGGTTCGGCCGTCTAAACTGTACACTGGGTCTGCTACCAGGTACAGTTTGTAAATATCTTTACCCAGTTCCCACTTGTTTCTGTCCGCTGCTTCTGCGTATAACGCAGAAACAATGTATATGTCATATCCCGTAGGTAAAGGGTCGAAACCTGTTATCATTTTTCCATAGACGGGGATACCGTCTATGGGTTCTTCTTCCCAGGTTTCAATAACCGCTGAGAGGACACCGTCAGAAGGAATAGAAGCAACCACTGTTGCTTCTTCTCCCGCAACATATTTTCTTATAGACGGGTCAAAAGTTGCCCCGTCTATAATATTAATTGAATGAGGTGTACCATTAAAAATTTTAAGCATTACTATGTACCTCCTTTTCATTTTTAAATCCTATTTACCCTATTTACACACTCCGTCTATGAATCTTTCACTACAATAGACGGAGCAGTCTGGGCATAGATTTTCAACTTGTTCTTCAACTGGTTCTTTTGGTTCTTTTTTGAGTGGCTTGTCGTAAAATACGACAAGCATCTCATCTTTTCGGCCGAAACTCTTACCGTTCTCAAGCCTTAAAGATTTCAGTTCCACAAAACAACCAGCGTCCGGTTGGTACGCTAGAAGTTTTGCGTCCTGTGGTATGTTTTCCAAATGTTTTATTAACTCCTTTACTGTCATTGTATGTAGTACCTCCTTATATATTTTTTTAATTCCTTAATTGAACACTACTATGATAAATACTCCTCCCTTTCAATGTCAAGTTTTTTTATAAAAAAGTATAAAAAATAAAAATTTTTTTTAATTAATTCAAGACAAACTCAACAGACCCAACAGTCTAACGCTGTTTTGCCATTCACATGTTTTGCGTCTCGTGGAAGTTTATCCACTTCTGTTGGCAAAGTCAAATCTATACACTTAAATTGATTATTAATTCTGGCTCCGCAAAGTTGCATATTTCCAATTAATCTTCTTTCAATGGTGTACAGCGCATCATACACCTTCCTATCAGAACTTGTGAATTTTTCTTTGTTTTTGATTTATAAATTGGTTTCTTTTTGATGGGTAAGAAACTAAAACACCCAACAGATAAATTTTTTAAAATGGGTAAGATAACTAAGAAAAACCAGAATATTTTTTT
>Ga0209537_1005289_pt1 | contig 10358 bp, 12 predicted proteins | sample BioPla4DNA1_FD_187698 | JGI IMG/M metagenome (GOLD analysis project Ga0209537, IMG submission 187698) | Biogas fermentation microbial communities from Germany - Plant 4 DNA1 (SPAdes) (version 2) | ecosystem: Engineered > Bioreactor > Anaerobic > Digestate | place: Bielefeld, North...
CCACGTAACATAGCTATGACCCTTTCCATAATTATTTTTATGCCAATTTTGCAGCCTTGTCCCTTGTAATCTCCCACTGGAGTTTATCTCCTTTAAGATATCTTATTAGCTCCTCAACCATATATCGACCCATTCTATTACATTCCTTACCCAAAGAACCTGCAATATGGGGAGTTAGAATTACGTTAGGTAAAGTATATAAGGGAGAACCAGGCTCTGGAGGTTCTGGCCAAGTGACATCTAAAACTGCTTGCAGATCCTGACGTTCCTTTAGCACTTCAATCATTTCATCTTCCCTTACCACAGCACCACGGGCGGTATTTATAAAAGTAGCGTATTTTTTCATTAAACTGAAATGTCGTCCAGTAATCATCCCTTCAGTTTCTGGCAGCCATGGGGTATGTAATGATACAACATCAGAACGTTGAAAAATTTCATCCAAAGAACACAATTCAACACCCAATTCTCGCGCTAGATCTTGGCTGGCATAGGGATCATAGGCAATAACCTCTAAATCAAAGGGTTTGAGTAAATTGCATACATAACGGCCTATCATACCCAGGGATATAATTCCTACAGTGCTTCCATATCCACCAATAATTCCCTCTATCTTTGAAGGATATTGTCCTTGATTTTTAATAGATAAAGCAAAGTGCCAACCTCTCTTTAAAGAAAACAAGATTTGAGAAAGAGTATACTCAGCAACAGGGATCCCATTTGCAGCATAGGCACTAGTTATGCGCACACCCCTATCCCAGAAAGCCTCTGTAACAATTCCTTTTATGGAACCTGCCCCATAAAAAACCATTTTTAGATTTGGAGCAGCAGCCAAAAATTTCTCATCTATTTTAGGGCCGCCCCAGCCTGAAAAAATTATCTCTACATCTTTGAGTATCTCAGGATACTCTTCTAAAACATTACTTTCCTGTACAGGGGCTATTATTTCTACTAGATTTTCAATATCTTTTCTTTCTTCAGCTCCATATATGAGCTCATAAGAGTTTTTGTCCAGTATATATAATCCTTTTTTCTTCATGTATATCTTAATCCTTTCCTTATATATACATATTTTATAAAGTTTTTCACATATCTACATTTTAATATATTTATCTATCCCTCGCAATGTTTGTATACCAATATAAAAGATACAAAAAAGAGCTGCTGCTAGAATAGATTAACTAGTTTTGCAACAGCTCCTTTATATCAATTTCTTACATGTAAATGATTATTTAGATTTTGAAAAATTAGACGTTATAAGTTTTTCAATTTCTACTATTAACAAGGGAGCAAGGGATAAGGCTGCTACTATTAACCACTGCTGAAGGCCTAGTACCTTTACTTTAAAAATATTGGATAAGCCAGGAATAGTAATAACAGCAATTTGAAGTAGGGCTGAAAGTACTACTGCACCCAACAGCTTTGTATTTGTAAGAAGTCCAACTTTAAATGCAGATTTTGTATTTGAACGTACATTAAATACATGGCTTAGCTGACTTAAAGCTAATACCGCAAATGCCATAGTTCGTCCAGTGGTTACGTCTATCCTTTGACCTATAACAAAGGCTGTTAGAGATAGTAATCCAACCATGGCTCCCTGATATAATATTCTTGTTATTAAACTTCTATTAAATATACCAGTATTAGGATCCCTAGGTTTTTGATCCATTATATCTTTTTCAGCAGGATCTACACCTAAAGCTAGAGCGGGAAGACTATCAGTAACTAAATTTACCCATAGGATATGTATGGGCAATAGGGGTTCTTCCCAATTTAGCATAGTTGCTATAAATAGCAGCAGTATTTCACCAACATTACAGGATAATAGAAACTGAATAGATTTTAAGATATTTGAAAATATAATTCTCCCTTCTTCTACAGCTGCTACTACAGTACTGAAGTTATCATCAGTTAACACCATATCTGCCGCTTCTTTAGCAACATCAGTTCCGACTATACCCATGGCCGCACCAATATCCGCACGTTTAAGAGCAGGCGCATCATTTACACCATCTCCAGTCATGGCTACAATTTGACCCCATTCCTGCCAGGCTTTGACTATTCTTACTTTGTGTTCAGGGGCAACTCTAGCATAAACGGATATGCGCTTAACTCGCTCTTTAAGTTGTTCATCGCTCATTGCCTCAATTTCAACGCCGGTCACTGCTTCATCGCCTTCTTCAAGAATGCCCAGTTCCTTTGCAATAGCTACTGCTGTTATCTTATGATCTCCTGTAATCATAACCGGTTTTATACCAGCTCTCTTACATAATTTGACGGCTTCCTTGACCTCTTCCCTAGGAGGATCAATCATACCCATAAGCCCTACGAAGATTAGCTGATCCTCTAACTGTGCTTCATCTTCTTTTTCGGGAATAGCCTCTATATCTTTATAAGCCATGGACAAAACCCTAAGTGCTTGGGAGGCCATGGTTTCATTTGCTTTTTGAATTTGAACTATATGGTCTTGGGTCAGCTCTTGTACACTTCCGTTTAACAAAATTCGATTACATCTATTCAATAATTCATCGGTAGCTCCTTTTGTAAATACACGTAAACCCCCATCTACCCTATGAACTGTACTCATCAATTTGCGTTCGGAATCAAAGGGTATCTCATATACCCTTTCAAGGTTTTTGTCCATAGACCTCTTGTCCATACCATATTTAAACCCTAAATCCACCAAGGCTGTTTCAGTTGGGTCACCTATGGTTTTGGGTCCTTCTTGATCTTCTTTTATTTGGGTATCGTTGCATAAAATACCCGTTGCCAAGAGTAGCTTTAGATGATCATTGCCATTAACACTTCCACCAGCTGCATCTTTAAACTCCTGGTTATAATATAGCTGCGTAACAGTCATTTTATTTTGGGTTAAAGTACCCGTCTTATCAGAGCAAATTACTGTAGCACTACCCAGGGTTTCTACAGCAGGCAATTTTCTTATAATAGCATTGCGTTTGGCCATACGCTGTACTCCCAATGCTAGAACTATTGTAACAATAGCAGGTAAACCTTCAGGTATAGCGGCTACTGCTAAACTTACTGAAGTAAGGAACATTTGGAATATATCCTTGCCATACGAAACTCCTACTATGAATATCAAGGCACAAATTCCTAATGCAGCTAGACCTAAAATCTTGCCCAGGGACTCTAAACGTTTTTGTAAAGGAGTCTCCATACCTTCTTCAGCTTGTATCATCTGGGCAATTCTCCCCATTTGGGTAGACATTCCCGTCTCTACTACTATTCCTACTCCTCTGCCATATGTAACTATGCTGCTAGAATAAGCCATATTGATTCTATCCCCTAGGGGAATATCCCCATCATGTAAAGTTGCACTATCCTTTTCAACAGGAACCGATTCTCCTGTCAACGCTGCCTCTTCTATTTTTAAATTTGAAGTTTCTATTAATCTAAGGTCTGCTGGTACAAAATCTCCTGTTTCCAGAACTACTACATCTCCTGGAACTAGTTTAGCAGCATCAATTACGTCTGGCCTTCCATTTCTTCTTACCTTTGCGTGAGGGGCTGCCATCTTTTTTAATGCTGCCAGGGATTCTTCTGCCTTGTTTTCCTGTATTACTCCCATAAATGCATTTAGAATTACAATGGCCAGTATAATGATGGCGTCTGTTATCTCACCCAACAGGCCAGAAACAATAGCTGCAACAATTAAAATAATGATCATAAAATCCTTAAATTGATCAATTATCATATTCCATATGGTTCTGCGCTTTTTATGTTCCAGCTCATTTGAACCATATTTTTCTAAGCGCTTAGCTGCTTCTTCTTCTGATAAACCCTTTTCAAAAGATGTTTCCAGAGCTTTTTCTACCTCTTCTTTTGATTTAGTATGCCAAATCAATTGATTCATATCTCATATCCCTTCTTCCAATGACTTTGATTTAAATGACCAAAATTTAGTTTTCCCATTAGCAAAGATTTTACTGTTAATCATAATTTTTTCAGGTATTGCCTGATTGCCCTGGCAACCACTTCTTTATGGCTTATCTTTTATAATACCATTATTACCCATAAAAATCATCTGCTAAAATATAAAAAATTTATTAAGGTATTATTTGACTTTTTATTTCATATATATTTTCCAGGCTCACTCAACTGCATATTAATCAAGGAGGGTTTTCATGAAATTAAAAGGATTGAAGCTTGGCTTTGGATTTACAGGATCCTATTGTGTTTTTGATCAGGTGTTCCCACAACTACAAAAACTAGTAGATGAAGGAGCGGAAGTAGTTCCTGTTGTTTCTTATCAAGTAGCAGTTACAGATTCTAGATATGGTAAAGCTAAAGATTTCCTAAAACAAATGGAAGATATTACAGGTAGGCCACCTATACAGAACATGACTGACGCAGAGTCTCTTAACAAATTTGAAAAACCTATTGATATGTTTATTATTGCTCCCTGTACAGGAAACAGCTTATCAAAATTAGCAGATGGAGCTACAGATACACCGGTGCTTATGGTGGCAAAAGAATTATTTAGAAATAACAAACCTGTGCTATTAGGAATAGCCACCAATGATGGTCTTGGCATCAGCGCAAAAAGTATAGCAGCCCTGCTAAATACAAAAAATGTCTACTTTATTCCTTTTGGTCAAGACAATTATATAGAAAAACCCAACTCCCTAGTTGCTAAGTTTGAATTGATGGTACCTAGCATTTTAAAGGCCATGAAGCACGAACAAATTCAGCCTATATTAGAAAAATACTAATCAAATAATATCTAATGCTATAAAGAGAAAACTAGGCTTTTCACGTGTAATAAGCCTAGTTTTCTCCAAATTAGTAATGAAGTCAACGTTCAATAGTCATTCATTTATTTCTTTTCAAAATCCCTAAACAGCAAACTAGGTTGTATTCCGGTGTTGTTCTGATATTTGCCGCTACTGTATTTTTCATAATCTCCTTCAATAGCATGATAGTAAATTTGGCAAACCTCAACCCCCGGATATATCTTAATAGGTTGAATACAAAACATCTCCAACGTCCAGTATCCACTAAAGCCCACGTCCCCAAATCCAGCTGTTACATGGATAAATAATCCTAGCCTTCCGATAGAAGATCTGCCTTCTAACATTGGAACCAGCTTGTCTGTTTTTGTATATTCAATAGTCCTACCCAGATATAGCTTTCCTGGGTCTAATATCAACCCATCTTCGGGAATAATTATCTTTTTTGCTTTGTTTTCCTTTTTCATGTCCAAAACATGATCTTCATATACTAGTAGTTCATTGTGAAGTCTAAGATTATAGCTGTTGGGATTTAATTGGCTCTCATTAAATGGCTCAATAATTATTTCCTTTCCTAACCTTCTCTTAATTTCTTTTCCAGATAATATCATTTAACTACCTCTATTCTCCTATAATTTTAACTAGTACCCTCTTTGGACGCTTGCCGTCAAACTCGCCATAAAATATTTGTTCCCACGGACCTAAATCCAATCGTCCATTGGTTACAGCCACCACCACTTCTCTACCCATAATTTGACGCTTAAGATGTGCATCAGCATTATCCTCAAAACCATTATGCTTATACTGACTATATGGCTTTTCAGGTGCTAGTTTTTCAAGCCAAACTTCAAAATCCTGATGTAAACCCGATTCATCATCGTTTATAAATACGCTGGCTGTTATATGCATAGCATTTACTAGCACTAATCCTTCTTCAATTCCGCTCTCATCTAAACATGCCTGAACTTGGTCAGTTATATTAATAAATGCTCTACGGGAAGGAACATTAAAAACCAGTTCTTTTCTATATGACTTCATTTTCATCCCTCACAATCTTTTTATGAGTTGCTTGCATAAAGGCTGTCATATTCTAGGCCAACTAGTGTAGAAACAACTTTATCAGCCTTTGATAGGTCTTGATTTCCCGAATTGGAATTAATAAACCCTATACACTTCATACCAGCCTTTTTAGCTGCATTTACTCCATGACCAGAATCTTCCAGCACTATACAATTCTCTGGAGATACCTTCAAGAGTTCAGCAGCTTTCAAAAATATATCTGGCTCTGGCTTCCCCTTCTCAACATCGTCTCCACTAACAATAGCTTGAAAACACTCAGTAATTCCAAGTTTTTTTAAAACCAACTCAATAAATTCCTTTGAAGATGAAGATGCCAAAGCAATAGCTATGCCTTTTTTCTGTAAATCTGAAATTAATTCATCAATGCCACTAATAGTTTCTAGTTCCATCTCCTCCAGCAGCTTTAACTTATTTGCATGCTGCCTTTCCAATAGTTCATCAATTGATAGGTCAATATTATACTTATCCTTGAGCTCTGCCCACATCTGTGGATTTGCTACTCCAACAAAGCGGTTTAGCTCTTCATCTGTTAACTCTACCCCAAACTCTCTCATTACCATCCTATCGGACTCAAAATGTAAGGGCTCACTATCAATTATTACTCCATCCATATCAAAAATAAATGCTTTGATTTTTATCCCCCCATCAAACACAAAGTTTTATATATAATTTTATTAATACATAAAATATCCTTTCTTCTTTGTATAACATATTACCAAATTATAATATTTTCTCAAATGCTAGTCTCTCACTTTTATCCTCCAGATAGATTATACCACAGTATTCATAGTTGTTCTTTTTCAACAAATTCTGCATAGGTAGGTTTTCTTCATGAGTATCTATTCTAATACTATTGATACCCATATTTTTACACATTTCTTCCACCTTGTCCAAGACCATGGTTGCAAATCCTAATCTTTTATATCTAGAATCAATGGCTATCCTGTGTATTGTAACATACTCACCAGTGCTCTTCCATTCACCATTGTAAATAGATTCATAGGTTTTTTCAACACCTGGTATAATGGCTACAGTACCAACAATAATATCATCTTTTAATAAAACATATGAGTTCCCATTTTCTATATCCTGTTTTATAGTTTGCCTATTGGGGTAGCCATTTTGCCATTGGTCAATTCCCTGTTCTTTAAAATAATTTTGTGCCTGACTAATTATATTCATTATAGGATTTAGGTCTGTCTCAGTTGCTTTTCTAAATATCATATATATTCACCTTAAATCAATGGAGTCAATATCTCAAATTTCCTTTTGCCCACACTCTGTCTCTCTAAGCGTTTATAATTTTCTGCTTTGACCTTTTGCTTTTTGTCTGAACAAATAGCTACAACGGAACCAGGTTTTAGGATAGGGATAAGGTTTTCTAGCAGAATATTTATAGGATCCTGCCCACTGCCCTTCCATGACACTAAATTTCCATAAGGAACATCTGTTATTACTATATCAGCTTTAAAATCCTTAGCTATTAAAGTTTCTTTTGCAAGAATATCTCCCTTAAAAACAGAGAAAGCTGGTCTTTTTTCATGTTCTTTAACTATACTCATAAGTCTTTTTGCACTGTCTATTGCTTCTTTATGTGATTGTTTCCCAAACTGTATATAGTAATTATCTAACTGCCTGATCCTCTTCTCAAGTCCTTCTTCTGTTAACAGGGATAAATTATGCCATGCCAAATCTACTGCTTCATCACTAATATCAGAACCTATAATTTTATTAATAGATCCCATATTAAGAAAGCCTAATACTGTCAACAAATAACCGCCTCCACAACAGGGATCATAAATACAAATATTTTCTTTTTCTTGTAAATAACTTAAACACCGTCCATAAATCTCCTGGGCTAGTCTCACAGGAAAATTGGTCATACCTGATTTATAGTAGATAACCCTTCCACAGGCTAAATCTTCAAAATTCTTATTTTGGCAATATTTATATTCCATTCTACCTCACTCTATCATATCTTCCTTATGCTATAGATATATACATAGGTATATTAAGAATGCAAAGAATGCAAAAAATCCTTGGCTTTTATTAAAACTTCCCTAGTATTTTCGTATGTTATCAACGGAAGTATTTCATTAAATTTAAGCCATCTATATTCTTGAATTTCTTCTTTTTGTATCTTTACAGTATGCCCTGCTGATGCTTTACCTATGAAGTATACTACTTCTTTTGCTTTCCCATTAGGCATAGTATATTTAATTGCTGCTCTAAATTCATCAACTAAAGATACCTTTAGCCCGGTTTCTTCTAATACTTCCCGCTTTGCAGTTTCCTGTTCAGATTCACCCATTTCCATATGTCCTTTTGGAAAACCCCAATCCCCATGTGCTTTGCTCTTTATAGCTAAGAACTCTATTTCAGAATGGGACTGTCTGTATACAACAGCACCGCATGATTTCTCCTTACTCATATTTAGCCTCCATGCTTAAATAAAAACTGATTTCTTATTCTATATTTATAACATCTTTTTTACTATATTGGCAAGGTGGTAATAGCATATCCACCTGCTACTAGACTTAATATATTGGATATAAGTACATAAAAAAAGGTTCTCCAACGGCCGTGCTCTTTTACAAAGCGTAAGAAGGCAATGCTTTCAAATATTAGTACAAATATTTCTCCAAATATTAATCCAAGTATTACATAGCTGGCTATTGGAGATTCTCCATTTAGCATAATATTTAAAGTACCTTGGGAAAGTAAATTTATAATTAGAAAAGCCAACCATGATGTTTTGTGCCTATATCCAAAAAGCCAAAATACAATGCCTTCAATTATCAATGTCAAAGCAACACGTAGGGACACTAACAGAATAGATCTTGATATAGACTTGCCTAGTGTTAGAGTTTGCCGTTTTATGTTTAGCGTATAGATATTGTTATAGGATTTTACTGGCTGGTCCAATTCTATTTCAAAGGTGCTTTCTCCCGTACTTATTTTTAGAACGTAATCATTAATGCTTCTTAATTCACTTAGATAAAAAGTAAAATAACTTTCCATAGGCTTATCTATTCTTTTTGCTAATGTATATGTATCACCTGTTCCAATACCTATTTCTAAATCCCTTGGAGCATTAGGAACTATTATCAATATTGAAGGCGGCTCTGCTGAATTCCCATAACAAACAGGTGTAATAGAAAAAAATACTATTATAAATAGAATTCCAACCAGCAATAACTTCCCTGGCTTAGTCATACCTACAATCTCTTGAAACTTTAAAGCCATATTACAACCTCCAAAAAATACATATAAAAGATTTTATATGTTTTATTCTACAAATATGGCTCATTCCCTTTAATTGATATAATACTTGTGTCCTTGACACTCCTATCGTTCTCGGTCTAAAATCTTATGGTCAACAGCATTGTATAGGAGGCATCAATAGATATGAAAGGATATACCCACCTTGCCATTGGATTAGGGGCAGGACTGATAATGAAAGATACTTTGGGAACATGGGGTGTTATTATGACAGGATTAGGTTCATTGCTCCCTGATTTAGATCATCCTGGTTCTATGCTAGGCAGAAGAATATTTGGGATTTCTGCTCTTGGGTTAAAACATCGGGGCTGGATGCACTCATTAGTGGGACTAATAGTATTTGCATCCCTATTTATGGTTATAGATCCTAAATTTGTACCAGGTATTACCCTGGGTTATTTCTTACACTTATTGGCCGACACTTTAAATCCTGCTGGTATTGCATGGCTTTATCCCATTTCAAGGAAAAGAGTATATATTATTGGTGTTCCATCAGGTAGTCCCTTGGAGTTTCTATTTATACTTTGGCTTGTATATATTATCATTGAAATGAGCTAAAACGTAATTTATGCCGTTTTACGCTCTATATAGTCCAATCAACAACTCTCTTACCGAGAAAAATATCCGGTTTTCCTAAGCCATTGGCATCTGGCAGAACACCAATAATTTTAAATCCCAATTTTAAGTAGAACTCATAGGGATGTCCCTTTAAATTCTTAATATCCCTAATTTTATCCCATAAATTATCATAAAGGTCCACATTGGATAATGAAGTCATACTATTCTCATCATCGCTTCCAACATAAATAGTAATGCCTCCCCTATTCCTTATCTGTTCTTCTAAGTCCTTTACTAGCTGCCTTCCTATTCCCTTTTTCCTATATTCAAAATCAACTACTATAGGATGTAACTCCCATACATTCCCATTATACTGACTAATCCCGCCAATCCAACCGATAACATTGTCATTTTCATCTATAGCAATTCGGCATATTCTATCTTCACTTAAACATTCTTTGACTTCTTCTATTGCTGACTCTAAATCCGGCCATGCATTTGGCCAATTGTCCTTAAAGCCTTCTACTAAGAGCTGAGCAGCTTGTAGTATATACTTTTCATCATCTTTTTTCATTGTTTTTATTGTCATAGCCTAGTTCCCCCTACTAATTGGACTTATACTTATGTTCACCTGTCTTTATTCACTGTAATTTATTGCTTTATACAATTCATCGGATACTGGTTGATCTA
>Ga0209537_1005290_pt1 | contig 10357 bp, 9 predicted proteins | sample BioPla4DNA1_FD_187698 | JGI IMG/M metagenome (GOLD analysis project Ga0209537, IMG submission 187698) | Biogas fermentation microbial communities from Germany - Plant 4 DNA1 (SPAdes) (version 2) | ecosystem: Engineered > Bioreactor > Anaerobic > Digestate | place: Bielefeld, North...
AAACCACAATAGAAGCAACCTTAAGGGCTATTGATAAAGCCTATGAAGATGGTAAAATAGAATTAACAGATTATGATGAAATGATTACTATTCTTGTTAATTTAAATAGTTACTTGTTGAGGACTTACAATATAGAGGGTGAAATTGAAGAGGAGGTGGCAAAAATGGTTAAGACCTTTTATGATCCTAAGATTGAAGAGAAAGGTATAGAGAAAGGAATAGAAAAAGGAATAGAGAAAGGCTTAAAGCTAACAGCAGCTAATATGATAAAAGATGGAGAGTCTAACGAGAAAATTAAGAGATATACAGGTTTAGATGAGAAAGCAATTATGGAGCTTAGAAAATTAATTGAAGCAAAAGGCGAGCACTAAAAAGTTTTAGCGTCCTTTTGAAGTTGGAAATCAAAATTCTATATTTTTTTATATAAGTAAAAACAGCATGTAGCTTATAGTTAAGCTTGCATGCTGTTTTTAAATGCAAATATCAGGACAAGCATTTAGTATCCGTAAACACATTTCTAAAACACAGCGAGACAGGTGATTAGAAGCTAGAAGATAAGGACCTGAATTTCAATAAAAATATTCTATAAATTTCCATATAGCATTCATAAACACGTTTCTAAAACACAGCAATATAGCGCTTTGAAGACATATGCCAGAAGTTGTGTTCCAGATATTACCTTTCTAATATCTATTTGCTTGCCGCTACCTTAATAGCAGCTTGATGCTGAGGATCTGGTTGTCCATCCTTATGACGAGTGCTATTAAGGAAATGTATATCAAAGTGGCCATCCATGCCGTTGTTTTTGACTACATCTAGGTTGGAACCAGCACCGTATCCTTGAGACCTGTTTTCAACGTAAGCATAAGCTGGCGCTGAGTCAATACCAGCATGAGGCATAGCACTCATGGAAGCTGCTAATACTCTGCCGTTAATGTATATATGTATTGGCCTTCGTTCCCAACTGAAACCGCCCCATATACTTTTAATAATTTCTGTATCTTCTAAAGTAAGAGCTTCAGTATCTGAATGGTTAGTACCCATGGTTCTTTTTACCTTAAAAGTTTTACCAGTGTAAACATCCTTAACGGTGGCTACTGACCCTATAGCAAAGACAGAGCTAGCAGATTTCCACCAATCTAAAACCTCCACTTTCTTTTTAGACTCGGTGGCTACATTCTGTTCTGAGTTGGATTTTGCTGCTGATGCAGTATTATTAGAGTCTTTGCCATATGAGTAAGGATTTATACCACCTCTAGAAAAAGTAGCAGCATTTTTGGCTGAGTCTGAAGTCAGGGCAGTTTTAGGAGCTTCTTCAACAACAGCTCCAGCAGTGTCTGTATTTGACGCAGCGGCAAAGGGGCTGCTGTTTTCTTCTATTGATGATTCTGCAGCAGTGGAATTTGTTAGGCTTTCATCTTTAGTTTCTGCTGAAGCAATTTGGGATTTGACAGAGCCTATATTTTCTTGCTCTTTTATAGCTTCTTCAACAGAGCTAAGGGGAGCTTGTACAACATTTTCTGGCTTATACCCAATCATTCCTAAAGCTACAGTGGAAGAAAGGATAAATAACGAACTCATGGTGATGGAAACAATTTTACTTATATTTTTTTTCATTTTTACACCTCTTTTTTATGCCGACGAAGTTAGTTGACGGGTTCAGGAAAGAGAACCTTACCTTGATGGATTCACCCCAAAATTGCGTTCCTCCGTTGTCAAAGGATGACATTAGGCAAATTAAAGCTTGTACACCATATAAAATATCTAAGGCAGGTACAAGGTACTTGTTCATTATAACAAACTTTTTTGCATATCCAACAGGTAATTTGTAGCAGTAAGTGTTCATAGAAAAAATTTTTGCATCTGAACATTTGTTCGGATATAATTAAAACATAAGGAATATACTATAGATAGCCATATTTAAAGAGTAAAAATCTAGGAGGAGTTTGTGGTGAATTTTCATGATGATAGGATTATATTTCATATAGATGTTAATTCTGCCTTTTTATCCTGGAGCGCTGTAGATGCAATTCAGCATGGAAGTTCTCTTGATATAAGAGAAATACCTTCTGCAGTAGGCGGAGACGTAGAAAGTCGCCACGGCATAATTCTAGCAAAATCAATTCCAGCTAAGAAATACAAAATACAGACAGGAGAACCTATATATACAGCTAGACAAAAATGTCCACAGCTTCACTTGGTGCCACCTAATTATCCTTTATATGTGCAGTGCAGCGATGCTATGGTAAATATATTAAGGGAGTATAGTCCTTTAATAGAAAGATACTCTATAGATGAATGCTTCATGGATATGACCACAGTAAAGGATATTTATAAGGACCCAGTGGAGACGGCCTATAATTTAAAGGAAAGAATAAAAAGAGAGCTAGGCTTCACAGTAAACATTGGGGTATCAAACAATAAGCTTCTAGCAAAAATGGGCTCTGAGCTTGAAAAGCCAGATCGTCTGCATACTCTATTTCCTATAGAAATAAAAGATAAGCTATGGCCCCTGCCAGTAGATGAACTGTTTATGGTAGGGAGAGCCACAGCTCCTAAGCTTAATGCCATGAATATATATACTATAGGCGATTTAGCAAATTATAATCTAGATATACTTAAGAAGAAATTTAAAAGTTATGGTGTAATGATATGGAACTATGCTAATGGCATAGATTCTACTCCTGTTAAAGACAATAAGTCTATAGAAATGAAAAGTATAGGGAATTCTACTACCATTCCCTTTGATGTAGAGGATAGACAGACAGCCCACATGGTACTCCTATCCTTAGCTGAAACTGTTGGAATGAGGCTGAGGCATTCTCAAAATCTTTGTCAGCTGGTATATGTATACTATAAAAATAACCTATTTATGGGCAAGGCAAGGCAGAGAAAGCTAAAATATAAAACCGATTGTACGGATCACATAAATAAGGAAGCCTGTGCTCTTTTTGATGAAATATGGGATGGTAGTCCTGTAAGACAATTAGGAATTTCAGTATCCCATCTATCCTCAGTCTACATAGATCAAGTATCATTTTTTGATGAAAGAAATATAGAAAGAAAGCAGAGGCTAGATAAGGCTATAGATGAGGTGAGAAGAAAGTATGGACTAAATTCCCTAGTGAGGTCTGTATTTTTAACCTCTGGATTAAAGCCCTTGGATGGAGGCTCCCCCTTAGAAAAGGGAGAAGAAAGGACTACAATATTTTAGCCTTACTATATAGTTTTTACAAATTACCTCACTTGATATTATTTATTGATGTGATAAAATAAAAACATTATGAAATAATAATTATACTCTACAAGTAATTAGGGAGGATAAAATGACGGAATTTAAACCAATAGAGCTGGGGGATAAGGAACTTTTTAATAAATTTCTTAAAACATATACTTATAAAACCTATGAATATGCTTTTTCTACGCTATACTTATGGAGGGAAATGTGTAAAACTAGCTTGGCAGTAATCCATGATGCTCTTATAATTAGAAAGGAAGAGAAAAATAAGGGCCAGTATTTTATGGCACCAATAAAGGCGGAAAAGCATAAGCTAAAGGATATTGTGCAGGAGTTAATGGAATATAAAAAAACAAGCACCAATATGCCTTTTCTTTTTAGGGACATAGAAGAAGAGTTTTTATCCGAACTGCAAGACTTATTTGGTGATAAGGTAGAATACGAGGAAGACGTTAATAATTTTGATTATATTTATAGTACAGCAGAGCTCATTGAACTTTCAGGAAGGAAGTTTCATGGTAAAAAAAATCACTATAATAGCTTTGTTAAAAACTATGATTATGAAATTAAAGATATAAAGGAAGAAAATATAGGTCAGCAATGTATTTTCTTTGCAAGACAGTGGCTAGAAAACAAGGATAATGTTAGCTTTCAATTGCAATATGAGCTTAAGATTATAGAGGATATGATACATAACCTAAGCAATCTTAACCTTGAAGGCATGGCAGTAAAGGTAAATAACGAAATTGCAGCTTTCACCCTAGGGGAAAAATTAAATGAGAATATGTCTGTAATACATATTGAAAAGGGAAATAATGACTATAAAGGTGTCTATGCCTTTATAAATAGAATGTTTTTAAATAACTATTTTAAGGATGTAGCTACTGTTAATAGACAGGAGGACTTAGGAGTAAAAGGCTTGAAAAAAGCAAAACAGTCTTATAATCCTATTAGGCTTGAAAAGAAATATAATGTCAATATAAATTTATAAAGTCGAGGGATAATATATGAGAAAGTTACTTCAAGGGAAAAAGGTGAAAATAACAGCCTTAAAAGAAGGAGATGAAAAGCTCCTAGAACAGTGGTTTGATGACCCTGAGTTTATGAGAACCTATGAGGTGGAGGCTGCTATTCCAAGAGGCGAAAGAGGTGTTAAGGACACCTTGAACTACTACAATAGTAGCAATGAAAAACTTATATTAGCCATTAGACTGGCTGAAGGGGATAAGCTCATAGGAATTTGCGGCTTTGATAATATTATTTGGACAAATGCCACTGCATATTTGTTCATTGGTATAGGAGACAAGGAATTTAGAAACAAAGGCTTTGGTAAGGAGGCCCTAAATCTTTTACTAGACTATGCTTTTAACGAAATGAATTTTTATAAGCTACAGCTAAATGTAATTGAATATAACCGCCCAGCTATTAAGCTCTATGAAAAGGTAGGTTTTATTAGGGAGGGCTTATACAGAGAATATATTTATAGAGATGGAACTAGATATCATATGTTTCTCTATGGAATTTTTAAAACCGAGTGGAAGAGAAATGATTAATTATACATAATTGTGCATAAATTTTAATTCCATAAGGAACTTCTTTGTGATAAAATAGTGCTATACACTTTTTTGGGGACAATTAAATTGGGGGGATAAAATTGGATCTTAATGCTTATCTTGACAAAATATCAAACCTTGCAAATTTAGCAGAAGATAATAGCTTAATTGAACAGGAATACTACAATATATATGATGTTAAAAGGGGTCTAAGAAACAACAACGGTACAGGAGTTTTAGTAGGGCTGACTAAAATAGGAGAAGTTACTGGCTATGTTGTTGAGGATGGTAAGAAGATTCCTGTTGACGGTAAGCTTTTCTATAGGGGTATAGATGTAAAGGACATTGTAGATGGCTTCCAAAAGGACCATCGATTTGGCTTTGAAGAGGTATGCTTCTTACTTTTGTTTGGAGTACTTCCCAGCAGCCAAGATTTAAAAGAATTCAAGGAACTTATATCAGAAGTTAGAAACTTGCCTTATGGCTTTGTGGAGGACATGATCTTAAAGGCTCCAAGCAAGGATATTATGAATAAATTAATGAGAAGTATCCTTGTATCTTACTCCTATGACAAAAATCCAGATGATACCAGTGTCGAAAATGTTTTGAGACAAAGCATTGAGCTTACAGCCAGGGTTCCTAGCATGGTAGCCTATGGATACCAAGCAAAATCTCATTACTATGACTATAATAGTTTATATATCCATTCTCCACAGCCAGATCTAAGCATAGCAGAAAATATCTTATATATGATAAGACCAGATAATGCATATACTGCAAAAGAAGCAGAGCTTTTAGATCTAGCCATGGTACTACATGCAGAGCATGGTGGAGGTAATAATTCTGCCTTTGCTACCCACGTAGTTACTTCTACAGGTACAGACACTTACTCTGCTATAGCAGCGGCAGTAGGTTCACTAAAAGGACCAAAACACGGTGGAGCCAATATAAAGGTTATGCAAATGATGGACTTTATAAAGGCTAACCTGAAGAATTGGGATGATACTAATGCCATAAAGGACATACTAGAAAAAATCCTAAGAAAGGAAGCCTTCGATGGTAGCGGTCTTATCTATGGAATGGGACACGCAATTTACACAAAATCAGACCCAAGAGCCTCATTACTAAGAGAAAAGGCGAAGGAACTGGCTGTAGAAAAAGAACGAATGGAAGAATATAATTTATATAGAAATATTGAAAAAATTTCTATAGATATTTTCCGAGAACAGCGAAACAAGATTATTGCAGCTAATGTAGACTTCTACTCTGGCTTTGTTTATGATATGCTAAATATTCCAAGAGAACTCTATACTCCAATCTTTGCCGCAGCCAGAATCCCAGGCTGGTGCGCCCACAGAATTGAGCAGCTAGTAAGCGAACCTAAAATCATTCGCCCAGCTTACAAAAATGTAAGCACAAAAGCTCAATATGTACCTATGGACAAGAGAAAGAGCATATTCGCAAATCAAAAATAATAAGTATAAAGAAGTGCTAATAGATGAAAAGGAAATTAGTCTATTAGCACTTTTTATTTTTGCTTCCATCAGGCTTTAAAGGCTGTCAGCAGGTATCTGGCAGCGATAGCTGGCGCCTCAATATATTGCAACAAAATATCTGGTTTCAGAAAAAACTCTCGGCAATATGCCGCCCAAAGCCTATATGGCTGTGTTTTAAAAAGATGTTGATGGAGGGAAGGTAGACAAGTATAAAAGGAGACAAGCTTAACGTTTTACCCAGCAACACGATTCTAAAACACAGCAATATGGAGAAATATCTGATGTCTGATAGCTGTTATCGGAGAACCACAGTTGACGCCTAGCGGCAGCCACCATATAAAATCTGATATCCAGCCTAGAGGCCATCTAGCTGTTTTAGAAAAAAGTTAAACATTTTTTAAAAACCGTAACATATATCACAGATTTAATGTTTACTATCCAATACAATAAATACTGTGGTCAGGATATTGGGCCAGAAACAGTTAGAGATGATCACTAGAAAAACAAAAGAAAGTAAATGATTAAATAATTAATATATAAGGAGAGATTGAAATATGTGTGGAACAACAAACAATAATGTAAATCCAATGTTTTGTTATCAGTGTGAACAGACTCCAGTAGGCGGATGTACAAAATTTGGCGTGTGTGGAAAGAACCCTGATATAGCAAGCTTGCAGGATATAATGATATTAGGACTTAAAGGGGTAGCTGCTTATGCCACTCATGCTAGAGAACTTGGACTACACAGTGAAGAAGTAAATGCAATAACTCATGAAGCTCTATATACTACATTAACAAACTCAAACTTCAGTCTTGAAGAAAACATAAATATGGCTCTAAAGGTTGGTACTGCAACTGTTAAAATTATGGAAGTGCTTGACGGAGCTCATACTTCAAGATTTGGTACACCAACACCAGTTAGGGTTTCTCAAGATAAAATTGAAGGACACAGCATTTTAGTTACAGGACATAATTTGTCAGCTCTTTATGAATTGCTGAAGCAGACTGAAGGCAAGGGAATCAATATTTATACTCACTCAGAAATGCTTCCTGCTCATGGATATCCAGAACTAAAGAAATTCCCTCATTTAAAGGGTAATGTAGGTAAGGCTTGGTATGATCAAAGAAAGCTTTTTGAGGAGTTCCCTGGAGCTATTTTAGGAACAACTAACTGCTTAATGCCAATAACTACAGGACACTATGGAGATAGATTCTGGACTTATGGTACTGCTGGACTTGACGGTATTCCAAAGATTAAGAATAATGACTTCTCACCAATAATAAATAGAGCCTTAGAATTGCCTGCTGTAAATATTGAATCTGATAAGACAGTGGTAACTGGTTATCATCATAGCACAGTTTTAAATATTGCGCCTGAAATTATCGAGGCTGTTAAGGCTGGTAAGATTAAGAGATTCTTTGTTATAGCTGGTTGCGATGCTCCTACTAAGGGAAGAGATTACTACAGAGAATTAGCTACAAGCCTACCAGAGGATTGTGTGCTTTTAACAACCTCTTGCGGTAAGTTTAGATTTAATGATGTAGATTATGGAACAGTGCCAGGAACTGATATTCCAAGATACATTGACCTTGGACAATGTAACAACTCTGGTTCCGCTGTTAAGATAGCATTAGCTTTAGCAGAAGCCTTCCAATGCTCAGTTAACGAATTACCTTTAAGCATAGTATTATCATGGTTTGAACAGAAGGCTGTTGCAATTCTACTAGGATTGTTAAGCCTTGGAGTTACAAATATTCATATTGGACCAAGCGCTCCAAAATTCATAAGCCCAGGAGTATTAAAAGTACTTCAGGATACCTTCAACCTACAGTTAATTAGTGGAGATGCAAAGGCTGATTTAGCAAAATTTTTAGGTGAATAATTAAGATAAAAAGCTGCACCGAAGGGTAGAACCTTTAGTGCAGCTTTTTTGCCGATTTTTTCACACCTTATAGGATGAAGTCCATTCAGTATGACAATCCTGTTGATACACCAGGATATGAACACTATTTTGATAGGCAGGGAAGTATAAGTAAATTCGTAAGACTACTAGATGAAAAAGGATTTATTTTACAGGAAGGTACTATAAGGTACATCGATATATTAAAGCTAGCTAGCGAGGGGAAGGCGGATACTTGCCTTGCAAATAATGCAGGGGTCCCTATGCCGTTTATCTTCTGCCGCCAGCACCGGACCAAAGTCCTAGCCCAGGTCAGAGACCGCCAAAGGGTTATAATCCTTGTAATCTCCATAATTATCCACCTAACATAAATTATACAGCCTCTGGAATATACTATAAGCTTCGCCTTGATGAAGCTATTGCATTAATTGGCCAAACGCCTCCTCCCGCTGTTTACTTCAGCTTTTGCAGCTATTTGGGCTTTGTTGAAAACAAAAGGTATAAGAACTATAGTGACACTGTTACAGCAGGAAATAATTACACTGGTCACTACCACTTCATTGGTGCCAGCTTAGGGGATCAGATTAGTAATAACTCTATTTGGACCAATAGCACTCCTTATGGAGCCGATGGAAATCCCTTCGACAGCTCCACAATTATAATTACTACTGCAGACAAGGGTGTTAATAACCAAATCCGTGACAATTTAGTTGAAGGGGGCTTTAGGCCTGGTATTATGAATAATGACAATATTCCTGATAATTTAGTCAACATGGGACTGGAAAGAGGTAAGGATCACTTTTTGCTTGTCATGCGGGCGGCGATTTTTGAAGACTCAGAAATTGGTTGGGATTACATCTATAAACTTGATCAATATTTTACTGTATTGCGAATCACACCGAAAAAGGAGCGTCCTGCTGATAAGCCTTGGTCTATACCCAAGCTGAAGAAACGTGAGACGGGCATCAAATCCTTGGTCCCTTGAAGGCATAAAAAGTATATTGCAGGATAGAAATGCCTTTATTGGCTTCAGAGTATATGTTAATAAAAAGACTAAGGTTGCATCTGCACTATATGATATTATCTGGAGCCATGGAATTTTGTTTACAAAAAGAAATAATCTATATATAGGCACCTGCTTAATGTGGGTGTCTTTTTGTTTAATAAAAATTAGAGTTAAGGAAATATTTACTTTCAAAGCATTGACATCAATGTTTTGAAATGATAATATAAGTATATAGATATGTAGTATTCAAAACTATATGAATAAATATGAGAAATACGTAAGAAAATATATATAAATTATATGTTAGGGAGGTTATGAAGGTGAATATTAAGGATTGTTACAATTTTGTAGTGTACGGGGACTCCATTACCAAAGGGGTAGTGTATGATGAAGCAAAGCAACGTTATGTGGTTTTGAAGGAAAACTTCGTTAATCTAGTGGCCAATAATGTAAAGGCAGCTATTTATAATGCCGGTAAGTTTGGCAATAATATTATAAGGGCTTTACAGAAGTTTGAAACCGATGTTTTGAAAAAGAATCCCGATATCCTCTTAATAGAGTTTGGAGGAAATGATTGTGATTTTGATTGGCAGGCTATTGCTAACAATCCAGAGGGTCAATTCTCTCCAAAGACAGATTTAGAGCTGTTCTCTAAAACCTTAAATTATATTATCAATTACTGTCGAAAGCTTAATATCATTCCTATGCTAATGACTCTGCCACCGCTGGATTCCAAACGGTATTTCAAATGGATCTGTAAAAATGAAAAGGAAGCAGAAAAAAATATTCTAAAATGGCTAGGAGATGTGAATAGAATTTACTATTGGCAGGAACAATATAGTAAGAGGGTTGAAGAACTGGCGGCGGAAAATAAGGTAGAACTAATAGATGTAAGGGAGACATTTTTAAAGGAAAAGGAGTATAGCAAATATTTATGTATTGATGGCATACATCCAAATAAAGAAGGACATAAGTTAATAGCAAATAAGGTTATGGATTATTTAAACAATAATTTACAATATATTTTAAGATAATTGAGCAAATTGCATATTTTTAAAACCTTGAAAATACTTAATTTTTAGTAACACAAAAAGGAAATTCACCCCAAATGTCGAATATAATAAGTGTGAATAAAATACCAACAAAGGGGTGAATCCTACTTA
>Ga0209537_1005291_pt1 | contig 10357 bp, 9 predicted proteins | sample BioPla4DNA1_FD_187698 | JGI IMG/M metagenome (GOLD analysis project Ga0209537, IMG submission 187698) | Biogas fermentation microbial communities from Germany - Plant 4 DNA1 (SPAdes) (version 2) | ecosystem: Engineered > Bioreactor > Anaerobic > Digestate | place: Bielefeld, North...
GAATAAAGAGGTTTGAATATTTCCTCGTCAATTTTGCAAAAGACCTCATGGTAAAAGATTTTTGCCCATGAATTTTCGTATAGTTTTTCATATTTTTTATGCCAATTTGCTGTAACGTCGAATAACGTAGTTTGAAGATGGCTATTATTTTCCTTAAACATCGCTATGCACCCCTATATGTCGATTAAAAGATTTTATATCTCTAAATCTCAAGATTGCTTTTGTTTTCACTACTATATTCGACATCGAGGGGCTAAAATCCTTCTAAAATATGGATTTACAAGGGATTTGTGCAGTGGAATCTTCCATATAATATCACCATGTATATGAGAAGTATTGCAATTCCTTTTCCTTTTTAGCATTTTTTTGTTCATTTGGCTTTTCCTGCATCATAAAAGAAAAGGGCATCGCTTGCCAGCAATGCCCCTTTTGGCCGGAATTTTTATATCAGCTCCGCTCTTTTGCTGCTTTCTCAAGGTAGCCGCTTGCCCTGAAGACAGCCAGGGGATCTTCGGTTCTGTCCAGCTCCTGCCGAACCTTGGCAAGCAGCGGCCGGACATCAGTTTCGAAAGCAGCTTTGAGGACGTCCTCAGCTGAAACGATGTCCCCTGCCTTTTGCGCCTCAGCCAGCTTCTGCCTGTCCACGAGCAAGGCTTTGGCGTAAGCTGTCTGGATGTTCAGCACAGACTGGATCATAGCCTCGATCTTGGGCTTGAGATTGTGGGACTGGTCGATCATGTACGCAACATCGATGGCCTTGCCGTCGCTGCCCACAAGCTCGCAGAAGATTAAAAAGAGCTGATAGGGATCGATGGATCCTACAGTCACATCGTCATCTGCATATTTCTTGTCGTTGAAATGGAAGCCGCCCAATTTCCCCTCGTCGATGAGGAAGGCCACAATGTGCTCGATGTTGGTTCCCAAAGGATGGTGGCCTGTATCCACTAAAGTCAGGGCTCTGTCGCCGAGCTTTCTGGCGAAGGTGGTGGCCATTCCCCAGTCAGCGATGTCTGTGTGATAGAAAGCAGGTTCGAAGAACTTGTATTCAATGAGCATTTTCATGTGCTCGTCCATAGCCTGGTAAATGGCGGCAAGCTCTTCCTCGAGGCGGTGCTTCCGGGCCCTGAAGTCGTCTTGGCCTGGATAATTGGTTCCGTCTGCCAGCCACAGGCTCAGGTACTCAGAGCCGGTCTGACGCATAATCTCGATGCATTCCAGACAGTGAGCCCGGGCTTTGGCCCGTACAGCTGGATCTGGGTTTGTAAGGCTGCCCAACTTGTATTCCTGCTCCTGAAAAAGGTTGGGATTGATGGCGCCGATCTTCAGGCCCAGCTCCTGGGCCCAGCCTTTCACTTCAGACCAGTCATCTGTTTTGTCCCAGGGAATGTGCAGGGCAACGCTGCCAGCAACGCCAGTATACTTATGTACCTGGGCAGCATCTTCCAGTTTCTGCCTTAAGGTTTTGGCAGCTGCAGGCTGTGCGAAAACTGCAAACCTGGTTCCTGAGTCAGCGTAACCCCACGATGGAGTTTCGATGACAATGCTCTTGAGAGCCTCCTTTACCTTTTCAAGATCAATGGCAGGGTTTTCTGCTGCAAAACTTTCTGCCCACCGGGAATATTTTTCTGTTAACTTATCCATTTGCTGCTCTCCTCCAAAATTCTGATCGTTAAGTCTTTATTTAGACAAAAGACATTTAATTCCTGCCTTGTGAAACCAGTTCACATCCCTTTGACTATAGTTCCCCCACCTACAACCAAATCCCCTTGGTAAAAAACAACAGCCTGTCCAGGTGTGATGGCCGGCTGGGGCGAAGCGAAGTCCACCTGCACCTGAGAGCCTTTTGGGGTGATCAAAGCTGGAGTGCGTGGTGCATTGTAGCGGATCTGCGCTTCCACCTGAAGGGGTTCTGTGAGGGCAGGGAAAGGGATGAAGTTCAAATCCTCAGCAATGAGGCTCTTCTGGTACAGCTCCTCCTTCTCCCCTACCACCACCTGGTTGCGCTCGGGATCCAGCCTGAGGACGTAATAGCGCCTGCCTGTGTTGCCCAAGCCCAAGTTCCGCCTCTGGCCGATGGTGAAGTTTGCAATGCCGCTGTGGCGGCCCAGCACTCTGCCTGTGCTGTCTACAATCTCACCTGGCTTTTGTTCCAGACGCTGGCTGAGAAAAGCCCTGTAATCGTCATCAGGGACAAAGCAGATCTCCTGGCTTTCTGCCTTCTGGGCCACAGGCAGATGGTATTGGGCGGCGATGGCGCGAGTTTGGGCCTTGCTCAGCTCCCCTAAAGGAAAAAGGAGGTGCCTGAGCTGCTCTTGTCTCAGGCCGTAGAGAACGTAGCTTTGATCCTTCTGGGGATCCAGGGCTCTGTAGAGAAGATAGCGATCATTGGCTTTCTGCACCCGGGCATAATGGCCTGTGGCAAGGTATGCTGCATCCAGCTGCCGTGCTCTTGTGAGGAGCGCTTCGAACTTAATTTTCTCGTTGCAGCGAATGCAGGGATTAGGCGTTCTGCCCCTTTGATATTCAGAGCAGAAATTCTCGATTACCTCTTTCTCGAACAGATCCTGGAAGTTCAGCACGTAATAGGGAATGTCGAGTTTCGCTGCTACGCGCCTGGCGTCCTCCACAGCCGAAAGGGAGCAGCAGGCTCCCTCCTTGTCTGGCTGGGGCCAGATCTGCATGGTAACGCCGATTACCTCATAACCTTGTTCCAGCAATAAAACAGCGGCGACTGAACTATCCACGCCGCCGCTCATGGCAACAACAACCCGCCTATTCAGCTTGCCTGCCCTCCTCCGGCAAAGACCTGCCCTGCTTTTTGAGGTAATCTTCTATGGCTTTGTGCAGCGCATCTGCAGCTAGATTGGAGCAGTGCATCTTCTGCGGCGGCAGGCCGCCTAAAGCCTCTGCCACTGCTTTATTGGAAAGCTCCAAAGCTTCCTGAATAGTCTTGCCTTTGGCCAATTCTGTAACCATGCTGCTTGTGGCAATTGCCGCTCCACAGCCGAAAGTCTTGAACTTGATGTCCTGGATTACGTCGTTCTCGTCTACCTTAATGTACATTTTCATAATATCGCCGCAGACAGCATTGCCCTCCTGGCCAATGCCGTTGGCATCGGGGATTTCCCCCACATTTCTGGGCCTTGTGAAGTGGTCCATTACTTTTTCTGAATACATTTTTTCTCCCCTCCTACTGGCGGTTGCATGAGCACTCTGTTGTGTACAAGGGTGACATGGCCCGCAGTTTTTCAATAATTCCCGGCAGCACACTCAGCACCTGGTCAACATCTTCTTCAGTGGTCCAGCGGCCTAAGGTGAGCCGCAGGGAACCGTGGGCTATTTCATGAGGCAGGCCCATGGCCAGCAGGACGTGAGAGGGCTCTAAAGAACCTGACGTACAAGCTGAGCCGCTGGACGCTGCTATTCCCATCAGATCTAAGTTCAAAAGCATTGCCTCGCCTTCCACGTACTCCACTGCAATGTTCACATTGCCAGGCAGCCTTTTTGTCCTGTGCCCGTTGAGGCGCACGTGGGGGACAGCTGCCAAAATACCGTCGATGAGCTTATTCCGCAACTCAGTGAGGCGGGCAACCTTCTCCTCCCGCTCTGCCTGCACCAGATCCAAGGCGGCAGCCATGCCTACAATTCCCGGCAAGTTCTCTGTGCCAGCTCTTCTGTTGCGCTCCTGGGCGCCGCCGTGGATAAGAGAAATCGGCCTTAGGCCCTTGCGCACGTAGAGAGCCCCCACTCCTTTGGGACCGTAAAATTTGTGAGCGGAGATGCTCAGCAAATCGCAGTTGAGCTCTGCCACATCAATTGGCAGGACCCCAGCAGTCTGCACAGCATCTGTATGGAAGGGGATCTCCTTCTCTTTTGCGATCCTGCCGATTTCGGCGATGGGCTGGATGGTGCCCACCTCGTTGTTGGCGTGCATGATGGTAATAAGGATGGTCTCAGGCCGAATTGCCTTCCTGACGTCTTCGGGATCCACAAGGCCATCACCATCAACAGGCAGAAAGGTGATTTCAAAGCCGTGATCTTGAAGGAACTTGCAGGCATCCATCACTGCGTGGTGCTCGATGCTCGAGGTGATGATGTGATTGCCGCGCTTGGCCCTGGCCCAGGCCATCCCTTTGATGGCCAGGTTGTCTGCCTCTGAACCTCCGCCAGTGAAGATGATCTCAGAAGCCTCCTTCGCGCCCAGGTGTTTTGCAATTGCCTCCCGGCACTCCTCCAGCTTTCTTTTGGCCTCCCTGCCAGTGGAGTAGATGCTGGAGGGATTGCCGAATTGTTCGAAGAAATATGGCTGCATTGCCTCTACTACTTCCGGAGCAGTAGGGGTGGTTGCTGCATAATCAAGGTAGATTTTATTCATTCAAACCATTCCCCTCTAGATATCGCTTTCAGACTGGTCAGCCAGCCGCTGTGCTTCAACCCTCAAGTCTTCTAGAGTCGTGCTGTCTATAACTTTATTGAGCTGTTCGTAAATTTTCAGCCACAAGGGCCTTGTGGGACACTGGGCGAGCTTTTGGCAGGTTACTTCCCTGCCCTGGTCTACACACTCCACTGGTGAAACAGGTCCCTCCAGCACTCTGAGCACCTCGCCAGTTGAAATCTCCGCTGGATCTTTTGCCAATTGATAGCCGCCCTGAGCGCCCCGGACGCTTTTGACAATCCCTGCCTTGCGCAGGCTGCCCATCAATTGCTCCAGGTAGTGCTCAGATAGCCCTTGCTTGGTGGCAATCTCTTTCAGGGGAACGGGACCCTGACCAAAAGCTAAGGCCAGCTCCACCATGGCCCTCAATCCATAGCGCCCTCTGGTGGAAATCCGCATCTGGCTCCCTCCAATCCCGACTAATTTCCTCTGGTTTAACTAAAGTGTACCACGGCCATGCAGAAAATGTCAAGGGGACAAGGGAGTTTTTTTCTTTATTCTATCCCGGATTTTTTCCTCATATCCTTGAGCTGAGGGTTTGTAGTATGTACGGTCCCGGAGAGGATCGGGCAGATACTGCTGCTCCACCCAATGGCCTGGGTAGTCGTGGGGATAGAGGTAGCCTTTGCCGTGGCCCAGCTTCGCTGCACCCTTGTAGGAGGCATCACGCAGGTGGAGGGGAACTTTCGCCTGCGGGAAGTTCTCAACATCTGCGTTAGCGGCTTTGATGGCCAGATATGCCGAATTGCTCTTGGGCGCTGTGGCGAGGTATATCACAGCCTGGGCCAGTGGGATCTGGGCTTCAGGCATGCCGACAAATTCCACTGCTTCAGCTGCAGCATTGGCCACAAGCAGCCCCTGGGGATCTGCCAGGCCCACGTCTTCTGCAGCGAAGATCACCATTCTTCGGGCGATAAACCGCGGATCTTCGCCTGCCTTAAGCATTTTCGCAAGCCAGTATACAGCAGCATCAGGGTCTGAACCCCGCATGCTCTTGATAAAAGCGGAAATCGTATCGTAGTGGTTGTCGCCGCTTTGGTCGTACTGAATGACCTTTCGCTGAATGGATTCAGCAGCGATTTCCTGGGTAATGATCCTCCTGCCCTCTTTGTCCGGCTCTGTGGTGAGGGCGGCAAGCTCCAGGGCGTTGAGGGCAGACCTGGCATCGCCGTCTGCCATGTTGATCAGATGCTCTTGGGCTTTTGGCTCCAGGACAACGTTCAAAAGCCCAAGACCCCGCTCTTTGTCAGTGAGGGCCCGCTGGAGGATCTTGGCGATGTCCTGGGGGCTGAGGCTTTCCAGACGAAAGAGCCGCGACCGGGACAGGAGTGGGGAATTCACTTCGAAAAAAGGATTTTCTGTTGTAGCGCCGATTAAGGTCACAAGGCCGCTTTCCACTGCCGGCAGGAGTGCGTCCTGCTGGCTGCGGTTGAAGCGGTGGATCTCGTCTATGAAGAGGATGGTCTTTTTCCCGTAAAGATCCCGCGCCTCACGGGCTGCAGCAATGGCCTCCCGTATTTCTGCAACTCCGCTTGTGACAGCGTTCAGCTGCACAAAACGGGAGCTTGTGGTGTTGGCGATAATTTTGGCCAAGGTGGTTTTGCCTGTGCCGGGAGGTCCGTAGAAGATCAGAGAGCCCAGCCGGTCGGCCTCGATGGCCCGGCGCAGGAGCCTTCCAGAGCCCAAGATGTGCTCCTGGCCCACAAACTCAGAGAGAGTTCTCGGCCTCATCCTCGAGGCCAGGGGCTCTTCTTCCCTCGTCCTCTTCCTACTTGCAAACAGATCCATTTCTATCCCTCGCTGCAGACGATTGTTCTCTTTTCAGTGATGATCACCTCTACCCGACAGTCGTTTGCTTCCTCTGGCAGGCGATCTGCTATCTGCAGGTCGAAAGCCAGGCCAACCCGCAGAGCTGATGTCTTCTTCAGAAGGCGGTCGAAAAAGCCTGCGCCGTAGCCGAGCCTGCGGCCTGCAGGATCAAAAGCCAAAGCGGGAACCAAGACCAATTCCAGCTGCGCCGGCTCAACCACAAGAGGCTCCACTGGCTCTGGGACGCTGAAGGTGCCAGGTGCAAGCTCGTCCCAGCTGGAAAGCTTGCAGCAGAGGAGCTTCTTCCCCTCTACTTTCGGCACAATAACAGTTTTTCCCTCCTGCCAAAGCCTCTCTACCAAAGGTGTTGTTTCCACCTCGCTGTTGATGGTGAGAAAGGTCATCACAGTTTTCCGGTTGCGCCAGGCGCTGAGGGCAATGAGCCTTTGAGCGATTAAGCCGCTTGCCCAGCTTCTGTATTCGTCGCTCAGCTGGCTTCTGGCGTTTATGTAAATTTTCCGCAATTCCTGTTTGGTCATGCTAACTCTCCTAAGAGGTCCCGCACCACAACGCTTGCCAGGATCATTCCAGAGACAGGAGGAACAAAGCTTATGGTTCCCACCTGACCGCGAAGCCTCGGCAGTTCTGGAGAAAATACCACTTTAATGCCGCGGGCAATCCCCTGTTTTTTCAGCTTTTGTCGGATTATTTTCGCCAACGGACAGTTGTACGTTTGGCTGATGTCTGCAACTTGAAATTGGGTGGGGTCTAGTCTGTTGCCTGCCCCCATGGCGCTGACTATCGGCATCTTCGCCTGGTAAGCGGTCTGGAGAAGCTCAAGCTTGTCCGGGACAGAATCGATGGCGTCAACTATGTAAGAGGGTGTTCGCTGGAAAAACTTTTGGCTGTTGTCCTTGGTAAACCTTTCGGGGATGGGATTTATAACAAGCTCTGGGTTAATCAGCTGCAGTCTCTTAGCCATGGCTTCAACCTTCAGCTGGCCTAGAGTTCCTTCTGTTGCCACCAGCTGCCTGTTGATGTTGCTGGGCACAACCCGGTCGAAATCCACCAGCGTAAGCTCGCCGATGCCTGCCCGGGCCAAGGCTTCAGCTGAAGCAGAGCCCACCCCTCCCACACCGAAGACCATGACGTGGGAGGCGGCGAGAATCTCAAGGCCCCTTTTGCCGATTAGCTTTTCTGTGCGGGAAAACCTTCCTTCCATATCATCACCATAAAAAAACACCCCACCATGCCGCTTAGCTGCTTGTTGAGAACCTGCTCTCGGCAGGTGGGTGCCCGCCTGAAAGCTTTCCACGTCCGCCAACCGAGGCGGCATGTGGGCCACTCCCAGAGCAGCGGCTCCCTTGAATGTTGTGTTGGCTCACAACACGAGCAGCTCGAACACGAGCACAGTAGGGCTGGTTTGTTTGCTGGCTTCTTGCCTCGACTTAATGATATCACATTAGCGCCATCTAGGCAAGGGGGAAGCATGGCCCTTTTAGCCGATGAACTCGTACTTTTTGCTGGAAATAATGCCCTCTTACGCCAGTTCTTTGTTTTTCAGCTTCTTAATCACTGTTTCGGCAGGCAACGGTTTGCTGAACAAATTCCCCTGGGCAAAATCGCAGTTGTGCTCCACCAGATACCTCCGCTGCGCTTCCTCTTCCACCCCTTCTGCCACCACTTTTTTGCCCAGACGATGGCACATGGAAATCAAGTCTGTGAGCAGCAGTTTTTCTTGATCCTGGTGCAGTATTTTATCGATGAAATATTTGTCCACTTTCACGCAGTCCATATAGATGTTCTCGATTCTTGAAAAGCACGAATACCCGGTGCCGAAGTCGTCGATGGTGACCTTTATGCCCATCTTCCCGAATTCCTTGAACTTCTCGTTAATGCCATCAAAATCTTCCAGCATTACAGATTCTGTGATCTCAAACTCGAGCTGTGAGGAAACAACTGCAGACTGTCTGATAATCTCCTTGACGTTTTCTGTAAATTCATGATGTAAAAGCTGTAGGCCGGAGATGTTGACAGCAACTGTAAGGTGCGGCCACCCTTCCTCCCTCAGCCTTTGAGCAAAAGCAGATGCTTCTTCCAAGACCCGCACGCCCAGTTGGATGATGAGGTCGCTGCGCTCGGCAATTCTTATGAACTCGCCAGGTGAAACGGCTCCGAATTCCTCCGACTCCATCCTAGCCAGGGCTTCGAAGCCAACCAGCCGGTTTGTTTTCAAATCGATCTTCGGTTGATATTCAAGGAAAAACCCTGGAGCAGACCTGTCCCCCAACAGCTCCAACAGTTCCCGCTGGATTATGTCTTCCCGCTGGAGGGCAGCTTCCATTTGTTCATTGAAAAAGCCGTATTTAACTTCTCCTGAGGAGTTTTTCACAGACAATAGAACTACAGTGGCGTTTTTGAGGATTTCCTCCACGTCTTTGCCTGGCTTGATTTCAACTATCCCGACGTTCACGTTCATGTATTGGCAAAAACCAGGGTGAGTCTGCACAGCTTCGCAGACAGTAGTGAGCTGGCTTGCAAGCCTCTCCAGCTCTTTCTGGTTTTCATAATCTGCCACGTACAGCATGAAACTGTTAGCTGTGAAGTGGAAAAGCAGCTGGCCGTCTTCCAGTCGCGCCTTAAGGCGCAGAGCCAGCTCCCGCAGCAGCTGATCGCCAGTCTGATAACCATAAATGGAATGCACCCTGATGAAATCGCCCAGGTCTATGAGGAGAACTGCGCTTCGATTGCGATTCTGGTTTTCCTCAAGGTACACCTTAAGGTATTCACGGTTGGGAAGGCCGGTGAGGGGATCGAAGTAAGCCAGTTTCAAAAGCTCTTTGTTCTTGGCGTAAGTAGAACCCATGCCAAACAGCAAAATCACAAAAATGGTTGTGAGCACCACAAGTCCCAAAATTGTTGCTTTCCTCACAAAAGCACTGGTTTCAGCAAGGGATCGGCTGAGGGTCAAGACCCCTACCCTGCTGTCTTTCAAGTAAAATGGCACATATACCAAAAAATACTCCCGCCCACCGATCTCCCTGACCTCCGAATAGGTATCCCCTTTTTGAATTGCCGACTGAATCTGTTCATTCATTTCGTGCTCAACCCAGCTTTCATCGGCATGTGAACAGCCAATGACTCTGTAGTTGCTGTCCAGGAAGCACACTCCATCTACCGGACCTTGGCTGCTGATTTCGTCAAGGATCCGTCGGATTTCGAACGAGCCGAGAAAGTTGCTGAGCTTCTTAAGGTGGATCCCTGTCTGTATAAAACCATTATTAGGAAGGCGAACGTAGCCATATTTATAATATTCCCCTGTTTCAGTATCTGTGCGGATCTCCTCCACCAAACTTTCCGCCCCTCCGATCATGAAATTGTAGACCGGATGGCCCATGTAAGCTTTCCAGCCGAGGTATTTCCCATTGGTGTAGATAATCTCGCCTTTAGGATTATAGCAGTAGATCTCGTCAACGCCGAATGTGTCTGCAATTTTTTTCAGAACCTCGTTGCTCAGCCGGGGGTAGCTTAAGGCTGCAGCCTGACTCGCCTCCATGATCTTCTCTTCCAGCAGTTGGTTGATGGTTTGATAGGCTTCTTGGTTCTTGGAGATGCTGTGAGAGTAGCTCCTTGCATATCTGAGAGTTTCCTCTTCAATCAGATTGAAGAAGTATGTTCTGATGGCAGAGGTAACCCAAAGCACGGCTGCAAGAAAGATCAGCGTCACCAAAAATACCGTTAAGGCGTACTGCCGCCAATCGATAAACTTCACCTTCTTACCGCCTCTCATCAGCCATCCTCCTTCGTGATAAAAAACGCAATTGCCAAAGGGGAAAATTTTCAGTAGATAAAAAGCAGCTGGAATCTGATGCTGCTGTCACTTTGAACGAATTTAAAACGGCGCATTCCCCACCCAATACGGAGTATGGGTGGGGTTAGCCGTTTTGTTGTCCTTGTTGTTCGATGTATTTCTTAATTACTTCAAGTGGCGCTCCGCCGGTTGTAAATAACATATAACTTCTGCTCCAAAAGAAGGGTTTCCAGTAGTACCGGCTTAGATGATCGGCAAACTCTTTTCGGATGTACCGCGACGAAACGGTTTTAAAGTTGTTC
>Ga0209537_1005296_pt1 | contig 10351 bp, 7 predicted proteins | sample BioPla4DNA1_FD_187698 | JGI IMG/M metagenome (GOLD analysis project Ga0209537, IMG submission 187698) | Biogas fermentation microbial communities from Germany - Plant 4 DNA1 (SPAdes) (version 2) | ecosystem: Engineered > Bioreactor > Anaerobic > Digestate | place: Bielefeld, North...
TCAGTTAGCTGGTCTGGTGATCGCGCGGGGGATCTGTCCCCCTGATCGGTCCTGATCGGTCGGTGATCGGTTGGGCACTGGCCGGTGGTCGGTAGAAAGGCATTTATATGGAATCAGCTGTTTTAGATCAAACAGTAGAAATAAATCTTCTTCCTCTACTGGGGAGGGTTGAACAGCGGCTGCATGAAGTAGCTGTTGCCCCCAACAAAATTGGCGAACTGGTTTCTCACACTATTAAGGCAGGAGGCAAGCGCCTGCGCCCACTCCTGGTGCTCCTTTCCGCATGGAGAGATGATACAAACTGGGAACCGGTGATCGATGTGGCCACAGCAGCAGAGTTGCTGCACACCGCCTCTTTGATTCACGATGATATTATCGATCGGGCCGAATCAAGGCGCGGCCTGCCAACTATCAGTAAACTGTACGGCAACCATACTGCAGTGATGGCTGGAGATTACCTTTTCGCCAGGGCAATTACCCTCCTCAGCAAAAACAACACAAGTCGCGCTCTGCCTTTATTGGCGGAGTCAATTCAATCTATGTGTGAAGGGATCATTGAGGAAGCTGCCAGCCTCTTCGATTACCGGGTTAATGAAGAGGATTATCTATCCCGCATCTACAAGAAAACAGCTTCTCTGGTTGCAGCCTGCTGTGGGAGCGGAGCACTGGTTAGTGGCGCCCCCCAGGAAGAGGTGGCTACAATGATGGACTATGGCCGCTATTTAGGCCTTTCTTATCAGATTGTGGATGACATCCTGGACTTTATTTCAGATGATGAAACTTTAGGAAAACCCGCAGGCTCCGATCTTTCACAGGGGATTTTGACACTTCCTGTTATCTATCTGCTTGAGCATCCCCATTGTAGAGGCCGCATCAAAGAAATACTGGCAAAACACAGCTGCACTACTGCAGATATTGACTATGTCAGGAATGCCGCTTATCAAAACGCAGCCATCTCCCGTGCCTACTGCAAAGCCCGGGCATTTCAGGAAAAAGCCCGGAAATGCCTGCACTCCCTTGCATTAACCCCTGTGCATAAATTTTTGGACAACATCACCTATATGGTAATCAACAGGAATCATTGAAACCATCAAATTATACCCCTTTTTTTACGCTGACCCAGATGGCTAAATCATAATTAAATTATTCCTCTTTTTCGCAGACTGCGGCAGACCCGGTGCATGCGCAGCGTTTTCATTCCCCCTCCCACCTCCAGCAGCTCCCGGGCAATATCATCCAAACCCTGGTCTCTAACCTTGGGGTCGGAAAGGTAAAAGGCAGGAAGCCCTTTAACTACAGTTACGTGAAACAGCGGCTCCGGCAGTGCAGCTGCACACTTCAGTGCATTATTTTGGAAGAGTATCATTCGCTGCCGGCACATTTCCTGATCAGGATAATAGGAAACAAAGTTGAGGTCCCCTCCCAGTATATCCTCTTCCTGGTCGATAAAATAATCCAACAGAATATGCAGCCCGCATATCCAAGGAAAATAGCTAGATGTAAGCTCTGCTGCTTCCGTGCAATCCAGGTTCGGCTGCCCGGCGGCAGCAATCAAGGCGAAGATCCCTAGGGTGGAGCCGGTGGCTGCCGCGAACTCCCACCAGTACAGATCCTGATGATCAGCAGCGTAGCGGGCAAACCAATCTTTTAGTTGCTTCTCCCTTACTTGATAGTGAGTATGTTTATAGGTCTGCAGGTCGCAGTAAAGCAAGGCCAAGTTCAGGGCACTCTCTTTTACAATATGGTAGGAAGGAAGTTTTTTTATGATGCGGCGGCACTCCTCCACCAGAGCCTGTAGGTAGCCGGCATCATCCTTGTGAGGATAAAGTTGGTAATAATCATTCAAAGGCTTGTCCGGCTCCAGGGCATCTGTGAAAGCAAGATGAAGCTGGCGGAAGGCTGCGGCATCCAGACAGCCGGCACGATCGCAAAGATTGTCCAGGTAATCGCTGATGGTCTGAAAGGCCACAATAAAAGGAAGGGTTTCTTCATGGGCGCCTTCCATAAGGGTATAGACGCTCCCTCCCAGGCAGTGGAACTTTTTCTTTTCGATGCTAGCCAATCCCTGATGACGCAGTTCAGCATCACCGGCGGTTTTGATTAACTCCTGCCAGCGCTTCAGTTCTTTTTCTACCTTGGGAAACACCCGGGTGACAAAACGCGTCAAAATAGCCAGCATTTTTTGGGTTCCGACAATTCCCTGATTCTCTATCCCAATCACTACTGCTCACCTTCCTTAAATACCTGGGGTTTCCACTCCATAACTGGCGGAACCCATTCCACAAAAACTGCCTTCCTCAGATACTAGGGCTTCTCGCATATAGAATTCACTTTTCCCAATTCTTCGCTCTAAACTGCCACCACCAGGGCTCTCGCAAAATACCCAGGGCTCTCCCTTGCCGGTAAATCACATCACCCAATTCTGCGCTCCAGTCTCTCCCGGTCGGGTTTCTCCCATACCAGATTTCGTCCCCGGAGTTCTTTGAGTTCACTTTCTGAAATGCGGGGATTTCCTATCCCTGTTTCGGGGCGGGCACTTATATCCTATCTTAACATATTTTTAACAAAGGCTTTCTTTCCATTCCCCCGACGATCCCCCAACGATTGTATTATTCAAATTCCTTATAAAAAGCTGAACCCATGCTGCATGATTTCTACTTTGTTTTTTATAGGCATTCGAATTCCCTATAAAATTGCTGAACCCGCTTGGCTACTTTATGCAGATCTAAACTTGGAAAATTCATAATCCCTTTAAAATATGGCTACTCATTCACCTATAACTTCCATGAAAATATTTTAATAACATTTATTGAAGGAAATAAGCAATTTTTGGCGAATTTATTAACTGATTAATTATTGCAACCAGTTCAATTAAAACGCTCGCTAGGCTTTGTCATTAATCTATCTAACATCTTTCAAGATTATACCGGCGTTTTCAATACCAGGTGTTCCGAAAAGATGGATGCTATACAACGACGAGACGGTAAACAATTTTTTACTGTCATAATGAGGCTTTTTTACCCGTTACACGGTATTATTTGACATAGATGCTGATTTTTGTTACAAAGGGAGGGCTGTAGTGAAAAAGCCAAAAATTTTAGTCATTGATGACGACAAAAATATCTGCAAAGAACTGGAGTATTATCTACGACAGGATGGCTGTCGTGTCGTTTTTGCCCATGATGGGAGAACGGCTTTAGAGGTATTCCGCAGAGAAAATCCGAATATTGTGATCCTTGATCTGATGCTGCTGGGAATGGATGGTTGGCAGGTTTTGCAGGCTATCAGGAAGGAAAGGGAGGTGCCAGTGATCCTGCTCACCGCCCTGAATGCCCGTGAAGACAAGCTAACCGGATTTGACCTGGGAGTTGATGATTATGTGGTAAAACCCTTTGACCCGCGGGAGGTGTCAGTAAGGGTGAGGGCTCACCTGCGCAAACAAAAATCAGAAGAAGATGCCGGTGAGGTGCTATTTGTTGGCAATATTGTGCTAGATAGTAGAGAATATGTAGTAACCTGTGGAGGAGAGAAGGTTGCTCTTACCCCTAAGGAGTTTCAATTGCTGGAATACATGATCAAAAACAAAAACAAGATCCTTTCCCGTGAGCAAATCCTGCGGCAGGTATGGAAATATGACTATGTTGTGAAAACCCGGACCATAGATATGCACATCAATAGGTTGCGGCACAAGCTCAACTCTTCGGGCACCTGGAAGATTAAAACAGTCTACGGTAAGGGTTATAAATTCGAAGTATTGCTGATTTAGCTGATTATTTAGCTGATTTCCGCTCAATATCCTGCCGGCTTGCAGGGTGTCTCGTGGCGTGGGGGTACTTAGCAAAGCATCAGACTTGCCCCCACCGGCCGGACCTGCGGGGCGTTCCGTGGCGCGGGGGGCACTGCGACAGGGTTAGCAGCGTGGGTCGGGCAGCGCGGGAGCGGTTGCAGTGATCGACGGGGCATTACGCCGGGGTTAGCTGCGCGGGCGTTCCGTGGCGTGGGTCGCACTGCGCCGGGTTTAGTCGCGCGAGTGGACAGTCGCTGTGATCGCTGGGGGCATTACGCCGGGGTCGGGTGCGCGGGGGTTAGCTGCGCGGGGGTTAGCCATCGGGCGGAGGCGGTCCCTGATGATCGGCCGGCAATCAGTCAACCTGTCCCGGTGATCGGTCTTCTAATTATAATCATCAAATCAGCACATAATATGGTTAACACTACTAATAAAGCAAAAACAAAGGGGGATTACTAAATGAGCTGTCCCAGTTTACGCCAGCGTTATGATGAAGAGAAAAAGAAAGGTGCTCTCACTTTCTCAACAGTATCGGAAATATATCAAGATGTAGAAGGTTCTGTCGCTGCACATAAAGCAGAACTAGAACAACTGATGAAAAACAACGGAAACCCTCAGCAAATAGAACACCTACAAGGGCATATCGTTGAAGGAGAAGGCCTCCTTGCAGAAATAGAGCGGCTGCGCTTTCACTAAAGCTGACCTAATCTACCTCGCTATACTGCCCCGCGGCACGTGCTGGTGGTGGGGCAGTTTTCGCGCGGGATCGGGCGGGGAGCAATCGCGCACCCCTTGATCGCACGGGGGTCGCGCGGGGGGACAGTCCCGGTGATCGGTCAATAAAGCAAAAAAGCAAGCCTGGCACCGAATGCGATGACGATCACCAGAACATCCGGGCACAGAAGAGGTCGTAATTAACATGAAAATTCCGCTTCAGGGCATCTTTGCTTCAATTCGTTGATAAAAGTAAGGGATTCTCGTGGAGAGACCAGCATCTTTCCATATCTGTATTTGATTTCTATGCAATCGCGGGATAGTGAGTAATCAAAAATTGTAAACCATTTACCTCGTCTGCATTTGACAGTACGGATATTATTCAAGGGTATTTTTTTGTGGATCGGTCCGTGATTGACCTCTAGGTAATTATCTGTTGTGATTGTATAATTGGTTCCATACCAATTCCAGATGCACCATACCAATATAGGTATTGTACCAAACACTACTCTAATCCAACCTGAAGCGTCCTGAAGCACATACCAGACAGATAACAATATAAGGCCAGTTGATATGACCCAATATACAGCCCCCAACCAAAAGTCTTTCTTCGGTGCGAAATACACCTTCTTCCCCCCTCCCTTAAAATTTATGCCGTAAATAGAACAGTGCATATTGTCAATACACAAAACTCCTACCAATATCATCCATACTATCAATATTTTATACGTTCCATTTATTGATAGCAAGCGCTCACTACACTTCGCGCGGGGAAATAGTCTCCGTGATCGGTCGTTGGTCGGCAACCTGTCCAACTAATCAAGCGGAGGGACAGTCCTGATGAGCGGACCGATCAATCACTGTCCCGGTGACCGGCCGGAAATCGGTCTATTCTGCTTTCTCTTTCAGGTTGCTAGGCAGCAGGAAAGAGAGCAGCAGGCAAAGTACCGCAATTGCAATCAAAGAGGTGAAAACAACATGTATTGCTGATATCAGCGAAGACCGTATGGTGTGCAGTGAAACGCCGCTGATAACGCCCACTTGATTATATAAATTGTTGGGGTCGATTCCTTTTACACCTAGATTATTAAAATAACCGATTATATTAAGGTTGAAGATCATCCCAAAAATGCTCACCCCGATGGTATTTCCCAGTGTGCGGACAAGGGAATTCAATGCTGTAGCAGCCCCTCTCTGCTCATAGCCCACAGCTGCCTGTATAACTATGGTCATAGTTGTGAAGGCTCCGCCAAAACCAGCTCCCATAATAAAATTGTAGACAATCACCAGAACCAGGGATGACTGGATACCTAAAGTAGACAGCAGCAGGCAGCTCAACAGCAGAATGGCTGAGGACAGGCCGATCACCGCCTGTTCACCATACTTGGGAATGGCTTTAGCCAGAACGACAGAGGCCAGCATCCAGGAAATAGACATGGGAGACATACTGAGCCCCGATATTGTCGCACTAAACCCCAAAACGCTCTGTATATAAACCGGCAGATAAACATCCGCCCCAATCAGTGCAGCAGCTGCAAAAAAACTGATAACATTTACTACTGTGCTGGTTTTAGTCAGTATAGAAAATGGAATCACTGGCTCAGCGGCTTTTTTCTCAACAAAATAAAAGGCAGCCAAAAAAATAATGGCCAGCGCAAACAAGCCCACTGATATCTTAAGAGTGCTTCCTTCCCAGCCGTTTCCCTGCCCTCCCAAGAGAAAACCGGTAAGAAGAGCAAGCACTGCCAGACTCAAAAGGAGAGTGCCGGAATAATCGATTTGAACCCTCTTTTTCTCTATTGTTTCATCATAATTCATTTGGAACAACATAATGGACAGTATGCCAAATGGTATGTTGATATAGAAGATCCAGTGCCAGGAAAGCCAATCGATCAGAAATCCCCCCACTAAGGGACCCATCACACTGGCAATTCCCCAAACCCCACTTAACCAGCCCTGCACCTTCGCACGCTCTGCCAGAGTGAAAATGTCGCCGACAATGGTATAGGTAACAGTAAAAATAGCTCCTGCACCCATACCCTGCAGGACACGGAAAGCTATCAGTTGGTACATGGTTTGTGATAACCCGCAGAGGGCACTGCCCACTAAAAAAATTACTATACCAACAGATAGTGTTCTTTTCCTGCCGTATAAGTCAGCCAGTTTCCCGTAGATGGGAGTGGTGATGGCAGATGTTAAAAAATATGCGGAAAAGATCCAACTGATCAAACCAACCCCGCTTAAATCCTTCACTATCGTTGGTACAGCAGTGGTGACAACTGTTCCTTCAACAGCACCCAAAAACATTGCTACCATGATAGCAATGACTATGTTCCTTTTCTTTATGTCCATCGTGTGACCACTTTCATTTTTGTATTAAATAAACATCTCTCAAGCCCTAATATAGCATAGATTACAAACAGATAGATACCCCACCAAGTGCACCGCCCGGAGAGTTCTAGCGATCGGTCGGCGGAATGTGACAAGGGTGTGACAAGGGGACGGGGGTCGTGTCATCATAGTTGGTCGTTGGTTATTAGTCGGACAGTAGACCTGTCCCCCTGATCGGTCGGCTTAAAGCAATAAGGCATGCCTAGCACCGAGTGAAGCGGGAACAGTCCCGGGTGATCGGCCCGATCAGTCAACCTGTCCCACTGATCGGAAGTGAGTCAAAGTACCTGTCCCCTTGACTCACTTGACTCATTGACTCGCAGGGCTTGACTTTCAGCTGGTACGCCATGAGGGAATCGAACCCCCAACCTTCTGATTAAGAGGCAGGTGCTCTACCAACTGAGCTAATGGGCGATTTAGATCGCGCGGGAGGACAGTCCGTCCCAGTGATTGGTCTTTAAATAAAGCAATAAAGCAAGCCTAGCATCAAATGTTTAAGCCCCGCAACACCTTGCGGGGCTTACCTTTTTGCCTGGTGAGCCATGGAGGATTCGAACCTCCGACACCCTGATTAAAAGTCAGGTGCTCTACCGACTGAGCTAATGGCCCATGTATTTTACAGATGCTATGTTACAACAGAATTGCTTTTCTGTCAACATCTTTAAACTGGAGATCTATGGTGAAAATCCCGTCCGCGCGGCCCCGCGCGTCGGAACAGTCCCGGTGATCGGATGTCCCCTTGATCCGTTGGTGATCGGTCCGATCACCCAACCTGTCCCACTGATCGGGTCCGATCAGTCAACCTGTCCCCCTGACCGGTCTGTTCGGTCGGGGGGGGTTAGCGGGTGGCGATTTGTCGGGCTGCTATGACACCGCTCAGTGAGGCCTGGGTGAGGCCGCGGGTGATTCCGGCGCCATCCCCTGCTACAAACAGGTTTTTCAGTTGAGTCTCCAGGTTACGGGAAACTTTGAGGCGAGAGGAGTAAAATTTGACCTCTACACCATAGAGCAGTGTATGGGGGGAATAGATCCCCGGAGCAACATGATCCATGGCTTTGAGCATCTCGATGATGGCCAAGAAGTGACGGTAAGGTAAAACCAATGATAGATCCCCTGGTGTTGCCTCTTTGAGTGTGGGAACTACCATTCCCTTTTCTATCCGCTCTGATGTGGAGCGGCGGCCCTTCATCAGATCCCCCAACCGCTGCACGATCACTCCACCGCCCAGCATATTGGCCAGGCTGGCCACATATTTCCCATATGTAATGGGCTGTTTGAAGGGCTCTGTAAAGGTTTTGCTCACTAGCAGGGCGAAGTTGGTGTTTTCGGTTTTATAGTCGGCATGGGTGTGCCCATTGACCGTCACCAAGCCATCGGTGTTCTCCATCACCACTTCCCCATAAGGGTTCATACAGAAGGTGCGCACTCGGTCCTCAAAGGTGGGTGATGTAAAGAGGAATTTCCCTTCATAGGTCAGGTCGGTGATCTGTTCCATCACCGCTGCTGACAGCTCTATCCTGAGGCCGATGTCCACAGGGTTAATAGCCCTTTCCAGCCCCAGGCGCTCTGCTTCTTTGACCAGCCACTCAGCCCCATTGCGTCCGGGAGCGCAGACCACATACTCGGCTGCCAACTGCTCTCCATCAGCGGTCCTTACACCCACTGCAGCTCCGTCCTTGACCTCAATCCTTTCTACAGCGGTTTTGGTCTCAACAGATACCCCCTGTTGCAAAAGGTAGTCCTGCATCTTCTGCAGTATTTCTTTGGTGCGCCCTGTGCCCAGATGCCTGACCGGGGCGGGTACCAGCCGCATGCCTGCCAGTGCTGCCCTTTTTTGTAATATTTCAATCTGATCAAGGTTATCCAAGCCGTATATTTTGTGCGGTGCACCAAACTCCAGGTAGAGATCGTGAATGTATTTAATTCCTTCTTCAAATTCATTTTGATCAAGGTAGGAACCCAGCATACCGCCGACCTCTGTGGAGTAGGCCAGCTTGCCGTCACTGAAGGCGCCGGCGCCTCCCCAGCCGGAAATAACAGCACAGGAGGCACAGCCGAAACAAGGGGCATTCTTTTCCCTTGAAGGGCATTTTCTGTCCTTCAAGTCCTGCCCTTTGTCCAGTATCAATATGTTCAGGCCCTTTTTCTGCCTGACAAGTTCCAAAGCACAAAAGATCCCCGCAGGACCAGCACCAACGATAATACAGTCGTATTTTTTCATATGTACCCCTCCAATACCCCTTGCATTTGGTCAATCTTCCTTCAGATCCGGATCTGGCTCCAGATCTTCACCCGGCCCTGGACCGAAATCGGGGGGTTCCCGTTTTTCCAGGTTGACGAATTTGGTGAATTCCTTCAAGAAAGCCAGTTGTATGGTTCCTGTTGGGCCGTTGCGGTGTTTGGCGATGATCAGGTCCGCCACTCCCTTATATTCGGAATCCTCATTATAATAGTCATCCCTGTAGATAAACATCACCATATCAGAGTCCTGCTCCAGGCTGCCGCTCTCCCGCAGGTCTGACAGCATCGGCCTGCGGTCTCCTCCCCGCTGCTCCACAGCACGGCTGAGCTGGGAGAGGGCGAGCACAGGGATGTCCAGTTCCCGGGCCAGAGATTTGAGAAAACGGGAGATCTCCGAGATCTCCTGGACCCGGTTTTCCGAACGCCTGCCGGTCTGCATCAGCTGCAGGTAGTCGATCACCAACAGCCCGATCCCATGCTCCAATTTGAGCCTGCGGGCCTTGCTGCGCAGCTCTAAAAGGGAGATGGCTGGGGTGTCATCGATAAACAGGGGTGACTCAGAGAGTTTGGCAGCTGCCTTCATCAGGCGCGGCCAGTCATTCTCCCCTAAATAGCCGGTGCGCATCTTCTGCTGGTCCACCAGGGCTTCAGCACAGAGGATCCTCTGCACAACCTGGTCTGCGGACATCTCCAAAGAGAAGATAGCAACAGGCACCTGGTATTTTACAGCCACATTCTGGGCGATATTGAGGGCCAGAGATGTTTTTCCCATTGAGGGGCGGGCAGCCAATAAAACCAGATCACTGGGCTGCAGCCCTGAGGTGTATTTATCCAGGTCATCAAAACCTGTGGGCAATCCGGTGATGCTCCCCTTCTTCTGGCAGAGCTGCTCGATCCTTTCCAGGGTCTCTACCAGCAGTTCTCTGATAGAGCGGTAGCTTTTGCTGATCCGGCGCTGGCTGAGGCCCATGATCATCCGCTCTGCATCATCCAGCAGGGCCTCACTTTCCACTCCCTCTTCATAGGCACGGGAGGCCAATTGGGTACAGCTGTTGATCAGGTAACGAAGCAGGCCTTTATCTGCCACAATATTGGCATAATGGCCTGCATTAACTGCTGTGGGCACCGCACCGGCCAGTGATGCCAGATAGGCGGCACCCCCCACCTTATCCAGGGCCTCCCTATTCTTCAGTTCCTCTGTAACAGTCACCAGGTCGA
>Ga0209537_1005299_pt1 | contig 10344 bp, 7 predicted proteins | sample BioPla4DNA1_FD_187698 | JGI IMG/M metagenome (GOLD analysis project Ga0209537, IMG submission 187698) | Biogas fermentation microbial communities from Germany - Plant 4 DNA1 (SPAdes) (version 2) | ecosystem: Engineered > Bioreactor > Anaerobic > Digestate | place: Bielefeld, North...
CCAGAGCAGAATTGACGGTCAGTGTATCCATTTCTCTTCTGTTCCAGCAGCCGGAGGTGAAGAGGAGTATAATAACCAGCAAAAAGAATATTATTTTACGAAAAAGCATAACCATGTTAGCTATTACCACCTTTCTTCAGGATAACAGCGATCAATAGAACCAATGCAGGTATCAACAGCTCTACTGCAGGCCCATAGTAGGGAAATATTTTAGAAAGAAAATTTATCAAACGCAAATGATCACCATAAAATAACCTGCTGATGATGATGGTAGATGCCAAAATCGGCAATAGGGTTACCCGGTAATTTCTAAGACCCAAGGTGGTGGCTGCGGCAATGGCAGCTGAGTGAAAGAATACCGCCATTTTAACGATCACACCGGAGATCCACATAACCACGATCAGGATTTGAATGCGTTCCAAAAATCGGGCTAAAGAGATATAGCGGGCGAGATCATAGGCGGGGTAAACCATATAGACAGGAATCAGATCACCGAAGACCCCGATTATTGCCGCTGTGATTATTCCCAATAAAGCAGCTGTTGTGAGCAGATAGTACACTGCGCTTTTATATACCTCCTCTTTTTTGTTGAGGTAGGGGTATAGCATGAGCAGCAGAAATATTTCTCCCCGGAAAGAGCCGGCAAGTGCGCTGCCTTTGATGACCGGCATGATCCCCTTTTCCAGAAATGGCCTGAAGTTATCAAGATTGATCCCCTCAGCTACTAAAAGAATGATGATTAAAATGGACAGCACCCAAACCGGCCATACCAGTTCATTCTGCCGGGCGATGACCTCAATACCCAGGTAGACACCGTAGATGGATGCCAGTCCGATCAGGATTTCCAGTGCCACGAGAGGGGTTTCCCTTAAAAAAGCCACATGAACAAAAGAAGAACTTTGGTTGAGGATGACACTGGTGAGATGGATGAACACCGCTGTGTAGATCCCACCTAAGAGTTTCCCGGGGATTTTACCTAGGATTTGGGGGAGGTACTCAGTAAAAACCTGTTGTGGAAATCTCTTAGCAAGAGCAATACAAACAATTGCAACCAGCAAACCGGAAATTGTAGCAATAAGGGGAGTGAGCCAACTGTCCCGCCCGGCCATCTGTATGATTTTAGAAGGGGCATAGAGAAATGCGGTAGCTGCTTCAGTAATGACCAATAACAGAAATAACTGCACACTGCTGATGCGTCCCCGGTCCAGCATTATTGCTTCCTCCTCCTGATAAATTTTTTCCCCTTTCTTGCAGGTGGATGGGGCCTCTGATCAGGGTTCTGTCGCTGGGGTTCTCTGTAGCCTATCAGGCGCGGACGAAAAAGCATGTTCCAAATAGGCGCCCTGATCACGGTATCTTTTAAATTATCGAAAGATAAAGGTGCCAGAGGGCTCAGATAGGGGATACCATAGGAACGCAGTGAACACAAATGATAGGTCAAAATGGAAAATCCGACGATAATACCGATCAGTCCAAAGGAGGCTGCCAGCAGCATAAAGGGGAACCGCAGGATACGGATGGTGTTGGACAGGGGTTGTGTAGGAATAACAAAGGAGGCGATGGCTGTAAGAGCCACCACAATCACCATACCAGGTGATGCCAATCCTGCGCTGACCGCTGCCTGTCCCAGCACCACTGCTCCCACTATACTGATGGTTTGTCCAAAAGTTTGGGGAAGGCGTAAACCCGCCTCCCGCAGTACCTCTAAAGATATCTCCATAATCAGAGCTTCTACCAAGCCCGGAAAGGGCACACCTTCTCTGGAGACCAATACGCTCATCAGCAGTTCTGTGGGCAGCAACTCCTGGTGAAAAGTGATAATAGCGATCCAAAGTGAAGGGCCCAGCAGGGCGGTCAGGATTGCCAGCCAGCGCATTACTCTGATCCAGGAGCTGAACCAGTAACGTTGGTAATAGTCTTCCGGGCTTTGTATTTGGGCGGTTAATGTACCGGGGATGATTAATACAATAGGGGTGTTGTCGAACATCAATCCGGCCTTTCCCTCCAGCAGGTTGGCAGCCAGTTTATCCGGCCGTTCTGTGCTGTCAAGGAGGCTGAACAGGGAAAATGCGCTATCCTGGATAAACTCCTCCACCTGGCCGCTGTCAATAATTCCATCAATTCTGATCCGTCTCAGCCGGGACTTGATTTCGTCAACCAAACCATCAAGAACATAGCCCTTAAGGTAGACCAATTTAACTTCTGTTTTGGTCAGTTCGCCTATTTCCAGGTTTTCCACAGCCAGGCGTGAGGTGTTCAGGCGTTTGCGCAAAAGAGCGATATTTGAGCGCACATCCTCATTAAAGGCATCATGGGGTCCTTTGGACACATTTTCTGTGACGGGCCCTTCAACCGCTCGACCTGCTTTTTCCGCCAATCTGACCAGTAATGCTTGATCCAGACCTTCGATCAACAAGCATGCCGCTCCCTGGTTGATCTCGTCTGTGATCTCTACAAAGCTATTTTTTTTAATTACCCTGCCATCGGAAAGGGCATTGTTGATCAGCCACTCTGTGGTAATTCCTCTAGGTGGCAGTTGTTCTATGGTCTGCAGACAGTGCATCAAGCCCTGCTGTAGACGGGTATGATCTATTAGGGTGTCCAAATAAATAACTGCTGCCCTGACATGTTTTTTACCCCTCCCGATCTTCAACCCGCGGACCATAAGGTCATCAGAGAGACCAAAGATTTCGGTGATTATTTTAATATTTTTTTCCAGATTTGAGGTTAGTTTGTAAGCCTCCTGGTAACCCGGATCCCCTGGTTTGAGCAAAGAACCTGTTGGCTCGCCTGCTATATGTTTAAGCAAGTTACCAAGCCAACGGAAAAAGGAAATCATGTTTTTCCCTGCTTTCCGTGTTGTGTTTCCAATGCTTATTATTCCTAACCCCGATTGTTTTCATGTGTTTCCCGTATATTTCCCAACATGGGTTGCATACTAAAAGGAGAAAAATTGACCGTTGGAAGGGAGTGAGGTATTTTGCCACAGAGGAAGTGCTGCGGTGTGACCAGAGGGCGTAGCGCCAGTCAACGAACTGATGGCCGTAAAAGGCGTGAAGTGGAAGTGGAGGGAGGTATAGCTGTGTCCCCTGTACCACTAACAATGGGGGAGAGGGTTACAGTAAAGTACCAAGGGCTGCTGGCTCAGTCCGGGGCGGAACAGGTTTATCTGCATAAAGGCTATGGCCCAGGTCACAGCTGGAGCTCTGTACAGGACCTGCCGATGCAGAAAAATAAGGGGGTATGGGAGGTCCAATTTGTAGCTGACAGTGCTAGCAGGCTAAACTTCTGTTTTAAAGATAATGCCGAAAACTGGGACAATAATAATGGCAGAAACTGGAGTCTGGAAATTCACTCCGGAGAAATTCCCTAATTTTTATCGGGATGATCCTTCCCACTGACTGGTAGATTCCCCTTCTCATAGAGTCCCCTGGTAGGCTTTCTGTGAGGGGATATTTTGTCTACAACAAGATATGGTAAGGAGATAAAGTAATGCGGATCTTAATGCTTTCCTGGGAGTATCCCCCGCGCAGTGTCGGGGGGTTAGCCCAGCATGTTTGTGACATTTCTATTGCTCTAGCGGCAGCAGGTGACGAGGTACACCTGATCACTGTAGGAACACCTGAATCCAAAGAAATGGAGATCACAGACGGTGTCCATGTTTACCGGGTGCAGCCCTATAACCTGTCTGCGCCCGATTTTATTAGCTGGATTTTGCAGCTCAACTTGAGCATGATTGAACGTGCAGTACCTTTGGTCAATTCTCTCAACAAGTTCGACCTGGTGCATGCCCATGACTGGCTTGTGGCTTATGCAGGGAGAGTCTTAAAACATGCCTATAAACTGCCTTTGATAGCAACAATCCATGCCACCGAGTATGGGCGCAACCAGGGACTGCATAATGATCTCCAGCGGTATATCAGTGATGTGGAGTGGTGGTTGACCTATGAGGCCTGGCGGGTGATAGTCTGCAGCCACTATATGGAGCAGGAGTTAAAAAGGGTTTTTCAGCTTCCAGATGACAAAATACGGGTTGTGCCTAATGGGGTGAATATGTCTCGTTACCAGCACAGGGAACCTGCGAACCTTTCTCGGGATTTTTTTGCATCCCCAGATGAGAAAATCGTATTTTTTGTGGGCAGGCTTGTTCAGGAAAAAGGGGCGCATCTTCTTGTAGATGCTGTTCCCAAGGTGCTCAACTACTTTTCACAGGTTAAATTTATTATTGCAGGTAAGGGCCCGGCACTGGAATATCTGAAAAACAAAGCCAGGGATATGAACGTTTATGACAAAATCTATTTTACCGGTTATATCGATGACAGAACCCGGGATTTCCTCTACAGAGAGGCTGATGTGGCGGTATTCCCCAGCACCTATGAACCATTTGGTATGGTAGCCCTGGAAGCTATGGCTGCTCATACCCCTGTTGTGGTTGCAGATGTGGGTGGGCTTGGTGAGATCGTCCAGCATGAAATAAATGGCTTAAAATGCTACCCGGGGAACCCCAATTCTCTGGCGGACAATATTCTGCGCCTGCTGCATGAACCGGATCTGGCGAAAAAACTGGCGGAACGGGCATATCAGGATCTGAGGGAATCCTACACCTGGGATGAAATTGCTTACAAGACCAGAGAGGTTTACACAGAAGTACATGATGATTACGAAGCAAGCGCCTGGAAGACCGATACCTCGCTGGCTGAGGTAGATCTGCGCAAGAAAAACCGGCAGGGAGTAGAAGAAATAGGGAGGTATGCAGTTCCTGGATATCTTTTAGGAAAAGAGCAAAGTGAAAGGACCGAGACCATTACTAAAGGGGGACGATACCATTGAAAGCAGTGATCATGGCAGGAGGTGAAGGGTCACGGCTGCGCCCTTTGACCTGTGCTTTACCAAAACCGATGGTGCCGGTCTTAAACAGACCCTGTATGGAGCATACTGTTTATCTTTTGCGCCAGCAGGGTATTGCTGATATCGCTGTTACCCTGCAATACCTGCCGGATGAGATCAAGTCCTATTTTGGTAATGGCAGTGGATATGGAGTTCGTCTGAACTATTTTATAGAAGACACACCACTGGGTACCGCGGGAAGTGTTAAAAATGCTTCCTCCTTTTTAGATGAAACCTTTGTGGTAATCAGCGGTGATGCTCTGACCGACTGCAATTTACAGGAGGCTGTTGAGTTTCACCGGGCAAAGAATGCCCTGGTTACACTGGTTTTAACAACTGTCACCTGTCCACTGGAATATGGTGTGGTGATCACAGATGAACAGGGAAGAATTGTCCGCTTTTTGGAAAAACCCGGGTGGGGTGAGGTATTCAGTGATACGGTAAATACAGGTATTTATATCCTGGAGCCGGAGGTTCTCGATTATATCAATGAACAGGAGATGGTGGACTTCTCCAAAGACCTCTACCCGCAGCTGCTGGCTGAGGGAAAACCCCTTTATGCATATGTAACAAAGGGCTATTGGTGTGACATCGGAAATGTTGAGCAGTATCAGCAGGCACAGTTTGATATTTTAGAAAAAAAGGGTACACTGGTTTCCCTTCCCGGTAAAGAAATATACCCTGGAATTTGGATGGAGGAAGGTGTTCGTATAGACCCCAGTGTGGAGCTTATACCACCTGTTGTTATTGGGGAGGGCACTGTTATAGGGCCGCATACCAGAGTCGGCCCCTTAACTGTGATCGGCAGGGGAGTTCATGTGGGACAGGGGGCATCTCTTAAAAGGTGTGTTCTCTGGGACTACTCCTGGATCGGAGATGGAGTTGAACTGCGGGGCTCAACAGTAGGTAAGAAAGCCCGTCTGCTTAAAGCCTGCAGGGCTTTTGAGGGCTCTGTGATCGGAGATCACACTGTTGTGGGTGAAGGGAGCGTAATTGAACCGGGTGTGAAAATATGGCCGGGAAAATGGATTGAAAAAGGAACACGATTGAGCAGCAGCCTGGTTTGGGGCAACTGCAGCCGTACACGGCTGTTTGGCAATATGGGGATCAGTGGAGAAATCTGCACAGAACTTACTCCGGACCTAGTAAGCCGTTTGGGGGCTGCAGTGGGTACCAATATCAAAGAGGGCAATTTCTCACTAGGCACTGATGGCCACCCCGACTCCCAGATGATCAAAAACGCTGTTCTATCAGGTTTGATGAGTACGGGCTTGCATGTGATCGATCTGGGCAGGGTAACCCTGCCTGTTCACCGCTATGGGATCCGTGCTTTTGATTTGCAGGGAGGGGTACATATTAACCGGATGGAGGGGAACAGGATCAACATCAGGCTGATCAACAATTATGGTTCTGATTACTCACGAGCAGAACAGCGCAAAGTGGAGGGGTTGCTCAACCGTGAGGAGTATCGTTTTGCCGCCAGGGAGGATATTTTGAGCCCGGAGTACAGACCAGGTATTGGCAAATCCTATCTCAATTTTTTGCTGCAATTCCTGGATCGGGATTTAACCAGGAGAAACAGGATTCGGATAGTGGTGGACTACGATAGCCTCCAACTGGGTTCTCTGCTGCCCGGTTTTTTTGATGAATTAGGGTGTGAGGTAAATACGGTCACCAACCACCGGCATTACCCACAGAACATTTCCAAACTCAAGAAAATGGCTATTCAACTGGGAGAAGTCGTAGAGGAACAGGGGGCACATTTTGGTGCAGTACTTGATTCAGCAGGTGAAATGTTGGTCCTGGTGGATGATCGTGGTGAACTGGTCGATGAAGAGAAATATTTAGCCCTATTTTCTTTGATCACTGCGCGGACCAATCCCGGTGCGATTTTGGTTTTGCCTGCTACTGCTCCACAAGCGGTAATTGAAATAGCGCGCGCTGAAGGGGCTGAGGTAAGAACCGCAAAAACAGCTCCCTGGGCTTTGATGGGTGAATTTATGAAGGATGATGTGTTGGCCTCTCAGCAGTACTTTCCCCAGTTTCTTTTCTATAATGATGCTCTTGCCAGTATGGCACTGCTTGCTCAGTATTTGGCAAAGGAAGGCAGGCCCCTGTCTATGATCCTCTCTGAACTCCCTGGTTTTGCTGTTGCCAGAAAAGAGGTGGGGGTTATGTGGGAGGAAAAGGGAAAAGTGCTGCGTCATCTGGCAGAAGCATCTGCAGATCAAAAGGTAGAAACAGCAGAGGGCCTCAAAATACAGCATCCTCAGGGTTGGGCTATGGTGCTGCCTGATGCAGATGAACCGGTGTGCAGGGTTTACAGTGAGGCATTTAACCAGGAGATCGCAGAATCCCTGACCGATATGTATGTGGAAAAAATAAAAGAAATCAGCTCATCTGAATAGGCAAATAACAAAGATGCACAGCAGCAAAAAAGACAGCGGACTTAAGATCCGCTGTCTTTAAGTATTTTGTTGACATTAACTTATACCGGCACTGCTGATTGTTCAGTAATGGGGCCAGGTAGCTCTGCAACATGATCTGATCTGTAGATCCGGTAGTCCATATCAGGGAAAAGATTGTTTTTTGTTTCTAGCCCATTGAGCCATCCTTCATCGATTTTATTTCCTTTAATATCTTCATAGAGCCTGGTAAAGTTGGCTATATGAGACTGGAAGCGCATTTTGGCATATTCCACCATAGTCCCGGTTTTCATGATAAATGGCCAATCACTGCTCTGTGCCAGCAGCAGTTCCCGGGCTGCTTGATTGAGAGCACGTTTTAGTATCCCATTTACCTCATGGTTGCTGTTAGCCAGTTCAATCATCCGCTCACCTGCTTTATGCAGGTGCCGCCAGATCCAGTCATTGGCGCCGTTGAGCCAGACTTCATGGTAGCCTTTCCATCCCCAGCTGGACTCACAGGGTGTAGATACCTGGTTGCAGGGGTAGATCTTTAAATAGTCTCCAGGTGTGATCAGATCAATGGTGTTCTGATCGTAGCGGATCTTTCTGATAAGGAAATCCAACCACTGAGGGCCCTCAAACCACCAGTGACCAAACAGCTCAGCATCATATGGGGCTACGATCACAGGTTTACGGTCCAACATACTGCTCAGCCATTCCACCTGCTTTTCCCGGTTGAACATAAAGTTTCCCGCATGTGTTGCTGCTTTTTCCAAGGCCCAGGGTCTCACATATGGTTCTTTATAATCTGTTGTGCTGGTGATCCGGTAGTATTTGATCCCTGTATGGGTGCGTATCTTCTCTTCAGGAAGGTAAGGCCCTATATAGGAAAGATCCAAATCATAACCGATATCCCTGTAAAAGTCACGGTAATCGAAATCACCCGGGTATCCTTCTTTAGCACTCCAAACCTGTTTGGATGATTCTGCATCCCTGCTGAAAGCCACCACTCCGGATGAGCAATAAACAGGTGCGTAATTGCCGTACTTGGGCCGAGGAGAAGCATAAAGTAGGCCATGGGTCTCTGTAATAAAGTACTTGATTCCGTATTTTTTTAGGATTTTGTCATCTCCCGGCTTATAACCGCATTCAGGCAGCCAAAACCCCAGGGGCTTGCGTCCGAAACAGCGTTCATAGAGTTCCACTGCTGCTTGAACTTGGGCGTTGATTACCTCTCTCTGTACACCCAACAGAGGAAAGTATCCATGGGTGGCTCCTGTAGTGATGATCTCCAGTTTTCCTGCATCCTGCAGCCTTCTAAAGGCTTCTACAAGGTTCCAGCGGTATTTTTCTGTAAAGAGGTAGTGGGCTCGGGAGAATAAGTCCTTATACATCAGTGCTGTGCCGTGAAACTCCGGTTGACTGCTTGTCCGGTGCACTTCTTTGTCTGCCAGTTCCATAAGCTTTTCCAGGTGTTTCACATAGCGCTGGCGCAGCAGTCCATCATTGAACATGGAGATCAGTGTGGGTGAGAGGTTAATTGTAACCCGATAATCAACCCCATCTTCAGCCAGCTTTTCAAATGTCCACAACAACGGCAGATAAGTTTCAGTAACTGCTTCGTAAAACCATTTTTCCTCCAGAAACTGTTCATATTCCGGATGGCGTACATAGGGGAGATGAGCGTGTAATATCAATGTAAGATAACCTTTTGTCATACTTCTTCCCTTCCAACATTATTTACCAGTCAATTGGGGAACTGATATATTCTTCACGTTTCTTTGCTTTGACAGCTTTTAGTTCCATTTCCTGAATAAATCCAGGAGAACCATGTATTTCTATGTGCTTTCCATATACTTTTTTTTCATATGCAGCAGGAAGCAGCCATTCCTCATCCACAATATCGGAGAGATCATCCCGCGGCATGGTAACCATATTGGAACGGGCTATAAATATGTAAGTTCCATCAGCCAGCAGCAGGCCCAGCTCTACCAGATAGGTGTGATTCGGCTGTCCTGTGTTGATATACCAGTTATTAGAGTAATCGTTGACCTGAATCTCTAAAATCTGCTGGGAATCAAAAAAATAATTATTGGTCACATCATAAACCCTGAGCAGCAGTTTTCCCGATAACCAGGCTTCGGAACCAAACTGCTGTTGGATTTTTTCTCTTACCGCTCCATTGATCTCCCAATAGGCAAAGATCCAGTAAGGGTCCCGAGCCAGGGCGACAATTTTTGTATCCCCGTATGACCAGGGGATAGCTGGGAGCGGATGAGGTGCAGATTCTTTTTGAGGTGTTTGTGGTGGCGGAGGTGTCACCTCCTCTGCTGCCTCCATATCACTTCCTTTTTCTATATGAAGGTTTTTTATGTTTTTTTGCTGTGCAGGATTCACCTTTTTCCCTAAGGCTCTCTTTCTGAAGGGTTTATTGTGAAACATCCAGGCTAAACCTCCTACAAATAATATCGCTATTAATAAAAGAGAAAGCTCCCATAGGACCATCTGGTGACTCCCTCCTTCTCAAAGGTGTCGCCGTCAGAAGATTAATTCTCTGGCGATTTGGAGAAAATGAATAATTGAAGACAAAAGCGGGTTCTATTGTATTATGTCCAATGTCAATTAGTTTATTGCATTGCTTTTAATCGCTAATGTAAGGAGTTTTGTGTATGCCTAGAGCAATTGTACTGGGAAATGGTGATTTGTTGATCAACCTAGACAAAAACCTCAATATGCGGGATCTTTTTTATCCGGTTGTTGGGTTAGACAACCATATAGGCGGCCAGCGCTGCAGTACCGGCTTTTGGGAGGAAGGAACCTTTTCCTGGTTATGGGAGGATTCCTGGCAAAAAAAGCTGGCTTACCAGCAGGATAGTTTGGTTTCCCTTGTTCAGGCCCGCAGTGAACAAATGGGTTTGGAACTGGTGATCAATGATGGTGTCCATTATTTTCATAATCTTTTTATCAGACAGATGACCATCAAAAATAATAAAAATTGGTCCCGTCGGGTAAGGATCTTTTTTAACCATGATTTTTCCATCAGCGGCAA
>Ga0209537_1005302_pt1 | contig 10340 bp, 10 predicted proteins | sample BioPla4DNA1_FD_187698 | JGI IMG/M metagenome (GOLD analysis project Ga0209537, IMG submission 187698) | Biogas fermentation microbial communities from Germany - Plant 4 DNA1 (SPAdes) (version 2) | ecosystem: Engineered > Bioreactor > Anaerobic > Digestate | place: Bielefeld, North...
TTGTCCCACTCCTTATCATACGGTCACCCCCATAAAAGTTTTCGTCACACTTTTATGGTAACCGTTTGGTTTGGTGTGGGTCAATTTCTGTCCGGCGCTATGGGTCAATTATACCCCGGCGGTGACAATATAAAATGAAGTTTCTACTATATTTTTACTTTTTGTGTTTTTTTGCAATTGAAAATGTAGCATAAGGTATATTTTGCCAGGGAATTTAAATTGACTTATAACGACGGTGCAAAAACAAACCCAAACCGACGGTTTCCGCAAGAGTACGACCAAAACTTTATAACCATCAAACAACAAACGTTATCATTTAAATCCTTATCGTGGTAACTAAGATAGTTTTAAATAATCTTTTTGGTTATTGACTATGTAATAATATTTCAATACAATAAATACGTTCCTTCTTCTGGATAAAGTAGAAAACAATTATATGATTTGGGAGAAGAATAGACGTTGCTAGACATTAACAACTGTTGGTAATAGTATAGGTGTTAGTGATAGAGGTTCTTAACTTTACATAGCAAGATGCAGTTGTAACTATAGTATTTCATTAGATGTTTCTGTTTTAGCACCGAATTATTGAATTAGGTCGGCGATTTCTGTTTTGGTAATTATCGGAGTGATTACCTAAACTGCTATAATAGAGGGTTATTAATGGATTTTATCGATATTAGCCAGAAATCATTGATTAAAATATTGTCTGCAGGCATAAGAAATACGCGGGTTGTCCCATCGTGCTACAGTTGTATTGATTGGCAGACCGTTGCTTATGAAGCTGACAGACATAAAGTTGCTCCTATTGTATACTACTCTGTGATGCAAAATTCTGATATCAAAATGCCAGACGATATAAAAGAAAAGTTAAGGAGAAAATTCCTTTTTGAAATAAGAGAACAAGAAAGAAACTATTTGGCATTTGGAGAAATACTTAAGAAACTGACTGATTCCAACATCTCTGTAGTTATATTAAAGGGTTTATTTTTAAGAGATCTTTATCATGAGCCATTGCTTCGATCAATGCGTGATTATGATGTTCTGGTCAAACCTGAAGATTTTGAAAAAGTCGCATTTATAATGGAGAATGCCGGATATAAAAAGGCATACAGGGAAGATAAGCATGCTGAATATTCGCATCCTCATTATATGTTGATAGAAATTCATAAGTCATTGATTCCAGCTGACCGATTTAAAAATTCATCTGAATTTGAGGAAAAGATATGGAAAAGTGTAATACCTGCAAAAGTCAGCGGAGTAGATGTACTTACGCTTGATCCTACGGATCATGCCGTTTACCTTGTTTTGCATATGGCTTTTCATATTGAGAGCTCTGGGATTGGATTGAGGCAGCTTTGTGACCTGGTTTTGTTCATTGAAGCGTATAGACATAGAATAAATTGGGATACGTTTAACGGATATATTAAGTTAATGGGTGTTGAAACATTCACCCAAGCGCTGTTTGAGGTATGCCATAGGTTATTTGATTTGGAGGTACCACATGGATGGGAGTGCGATGAAGGTCTGAAGGAAGTTGCAGACAGACTAATACTTGATATATTCGAAAGTGGTGTATTTGGAAATGAAAGTAATGACAGGATAACAGCCAATAGAATGATCTACTATTCTGATAGTACTGAAATTAAGACGTTTAGACAAAAAATACAAACCCTTTTATCTTTATTCTTCCCGAAGGCTGAGAAATTGGATATCAGATATCAATATGCCAGAAAACACCGCTTCCTTCTTCCTGTCGCGTGGATACACCGTTTCGCCTATAACATAATACGAAAGGACATCAGTATATCTGAAAAGTTAGCTGTATTCAGACCAAAGAAAGCATCGGAGATTTTTACCAACCGAAGCTTGCTTCTGCGTCAGCTTGGACTTATCGATTAATTATTTTCGGCATTATTTTTTTACTTTTTATAGTATGTTCATCAAAAATAAGGTATAATGTGAACGGATACAATAAATGTATAAATTACATAAAAGGGGTATGCCATGGAAATAAGAAGATATGTCCAGGTAGTATTAAAAAAACTATGGTTTATTATTCTTGTGACTGTGCTCGTTGGTGCAGCAGCAGGTTATATGAACTTTTATGTGTTTGAGCCTGTATATCAGGCGGAAACCACACTTCTTATCACAGGCTTGTCCAGCACTCTTGATACTGATACGAGCACGCTGAGTTTGGAGAACATTGCGGCCGGCCAGGTGCTGATTTATGAGTATTCTGCAATAATTTCAAGCAACCGTGTGACCAGTGCTGTACTGGAGGAATTAAATGATCCCAACATTACGCAGGATGCTCTGAGAAACATGATGTCTATCAGAGCAGTGAATGACACAAGGATAATAGCAATAACAGTAACGTACAATGATCCGGAAAAGGCAGCACAGATTGCCGATATTTTGGCTGATAAGTTCTCTGAAGCTGTAGTTGAGCTATACAAAATAGAAAATATTGATATCATAGACAAAGCCCAGGTACCGGTTAGTCCTGTCGGACCGGCCAGGGTGAAGAATACGGCGATAGCTGCATTTGCAGCATGTCTGTGCTCAGTAGGGCTTGTTATACTTCTGGACTTCCTTAATACAAAGATAAAAACCACTGAGGATGTGGAGAACTACCTGGGACTGAGTGTTATAGGCAGTATCCCGGTAAATGTATTGGCTAAGGGGAGAGGCAAATGAGTAAAAATAATAATCTGATAAATAAGATTACTCTGACCAATAAAGTAAGTGAGCCTGTAGAAGAGGCAATAAGGTCGCTGAGAACCAATATACAGTTCTGCAATACCGACAGAGTGGTTAAGACCATCTGTGTAACAAGCTGCATTCCGAATGAAGGAAAATCGACAACTACGATCAATCTTGCGATTTCAATGGCTGAGGCAGGCAAGAAAGTGCTGCATATCGATGCTGATATGAGGAAACCCAGACTGCATAAAGAAATTACATCCAAACACAATGTAGGACTTTCCAACTTCCTTTCAGGCATGGTTGAGCTGAAGGATGCCATCAGTGAAACGAATTATGACAACCTTCATCTCATCCTGTGCGGGCCTAAGCCTCCAAACCCGGCCGAATTGCTTGATACTGAACGGTTCAGGCTGATGCTCACGGCTCTTAAGGACGAGTATGATTATATTGTTATTGATACTCCACCGCTGGGGAGCATGATCGATGCAGCTATAGTTGCATCGCAGACAGATGGGACCATCCTGCTTATTGAATACAATACTGTCGATTATAAAAAGGCAAAAATGGTAAAGGAACAGCTGGAGAAGGCCAATGCCAGGATACTTGGCGTTATAGTGAACAAAATCCCGCGCAGGGAATACAAGCAAAACTACTATTACGATTATGACTATTACTACAAGAAAAATGCCCGCAAAGGTGAAGAGTTGCAGAATAATGCGATGTAAAGCGAGGGTCTGCTATGATCGATATCCACTGTCATATCCTGCCGGGTGTGGATGATGGCCCGCTTGGAATGGAAGAGACACGGCAGATTTTGGCTGAAGCTCAGAAAGCCGGTGTAAAGACTATAATAGCCACACCGCACTATTCACATGGACTATATGAAAATGGCATGGTCGGGCAGGTTTTCGACCGTGTTAAAACTGAGGCAAAAAACTACGGTATAGAACTTTACAGGGGATATGAGATAAAAATACATCAATATCCTGCCAGGATGCCTGATGATTACAGGGACCTGGATCTGGCCGGTTCAAAGTATATACTTATGGAGCTGCCATTTAAGGATTTCCCTTCGTATACATTTGATCTTATATATCAGCTCCAGATCAATGGTTTTACGGTTATTATTGCTCATCCGGAAAGATGCAGGAAGCTTGCCGCTGAAAAAAGAATATTCGAAGATATGTATGATAACGGCTGCCTCATGCAGATAGATGCAGCAAGCATTATCGGCGTAAATGGATGGGGAGCAAGACTGTTTGCAAAGGAAATAATCAGATCACATAAGGCGGCATTTGTAGCGTCGGATGCTCACGATCCCGAAGATTACTCAAAGTATTACGTTGAAGCATATAAAAGAGTTCAGAAATGGGTAGGCAGAGATGCTGCCGAAGGATTGTTTGGGAAAAATGCCCAAAAGATCATCGAGTGCATTTCTGGATGCATTGAAAATGTGACGGCAACTCCTTGATGTGCCTGTAAGTATATCAGGTATCTTTTTTTTCTGAAATTTTCCCATTCTCAATTATAAGTATCTTGTTACAGAAATCCAATGCGGCTTTCCGGTGAGTTATAATGATACAGGTTGGACGCGGATCGATGGACGCCAGTGATTTTAGGACATCAAGTTCTGTTGCTGAGTCCAGGGCTGATGTGGCTTCATCAAGTATCAGAACAGGCTTTTCTCCAAGCAGTGCACGTGCTATTGCGATACGCTGAGCCTGTCCTTCCGACAGACCGTACCCGTTTTCTCCTATTTTAGTTTCTGCCTTATCAGGCAAACTTTCAATGAAGTCCCATATACATGCTTTCTTCAAAGCTTCAGCTACTTTTTCAGATGTGGCATTGCTGTTTCCAAGCATCACATTTTCGCTAATCGTTCCCGAGAACAGCGTATTTCCCTGGGGGACATATGAAATCAGTGACCTTGTTGAGGTTCCCGACTGAACTTCTTCACCGGTTTTGGGATTATAGAACGACAGCTTTCCGCTTTCCGGTTCCAGCAACGACAGAATCAGCCGTGTGACTGTGGTCTTGCCCTCTCCGGATGCGCCCACAATGGCCGTGAATTGTCCCGGTTCTATAATGAAACTTGCTTTGTCAAATACCAGCGTATCCTTATCATACCTGAAACTGATATCCCTTGCGATGATGCCGGCAGAATCCCAATCCAGCTGTTGGCCTTCCGATAAGGTTTCTTCCTCAATGTCATACAGGCTTATAAGCCGCCCTGCTGATGCATACATCATAATGACCTGCGGTACCGTATATGCCATGCCGACAAAAGGATCCTGTATCCGTCCCACCAGCTGGAGATAGACCGTTATGGTCCCGAAAGTGGCATCGCCCCTGGAGAGCTGTATTGATCCCCATAATATCGCCAGCAGGAAGCCAAGCCAGTATGACAGCGTCAGAAGTGCGGATGAAACTGCAGTGATCCTGCTCCTTTTTATTATCCAGCCAAACTTTTTGTCAAGAAGCGAGGATATGAGGGAAATGCTTCCGGATTCCAGCCGGAATGCCTTTATGACCGACATGTTTTTAAGACGCTCCTGCAGGAAGCTTCTTGAATTGCTTTCCGTTTCCTGCAGCCTGAGATGATATTCTGACAACTTGCCGCCGCATACCCTGGTAAGGATCAGTGATAAAGGCCCCAGAATGAATGCTATGAGCGCCAGGTAAGGATCAAATATGATCAGGATGACAGCCGAAGCGCAAAGGCTGAAAATAAGCCCTATTATCGAAGGAACAGCAGTGGTGACCCCGGAGACCACAGTTTCGATATCGCTTGTCATTCTTGTGAGGAGATCCCCCGTATGGTATCTGGCAAATTCTGTCCATTTAGATCTCAGCAGCTTGACGAAAAGTTCCTTACGGAGTTTGTTAGACAGTGAGACCGATACCTTTGCGGAAAACACTTTCAGAAATGATCCTAGTAAAGTCTGCAGTATCACGATACCTATGATAGTCAGTGCGGATATCATCAGGCTTTCGATGTGGCCAAACTGAGCCGAATCAAACAGCTTTTTCGTTTCCAGTGCTATGACGACAGATGTAAGGGATGATATCGTACCGAGGATTACCAATAGCAAAAGGGAAAGAAATGACGACTTTGTTCTGCCGGTTATCCATCTTGTGTACTTAACTATTTTTTTCATTAATCCTTTACTTTTTTCTGACATGTCTGTAAACCTTCCTAAGCAGTCTGTAAACCTTTCTTAACACGCTGAATAACGGCAGCCTCAGCCACCAGATGAATGACAGCGCCTGCCAGAGAAAACCTGAGGCAGATATTTCCTTGCCATTTCTCAATATTTTTGTAGCCACTGCTATCAGCTGATCCGGATAGACAGGCCCTTCTATCCAGTAATGCGCGTCGCCTGCTATATAAAAGCAGTCCTTTTTTTTGAATACAAGCCTGTGAAGGATGTATTGACCGCTTATCCTTCGTATCAGTACGATCTGCCCGAAATGCAGGCTTTTGAAATCCGCGGCCGACAATTCAACACTGTCTGTATTTTCTCTCAGGAAAGGCATCATGCTGTCGCCTGTCACAGTGATGCGTACTTTTTGATTGTTGTGCAAAAGTTCATCTATTGCAGGGAAGAGGTCTTCAGACCTCACTGTTTTCAGATTATGCATTGGCGAACCAGCTCCGTTGCCATGCGGTCTGCCCTGCATTTAAGATGATATATGGGTATGGATCTGAAAATCCTGTCTGCATTTTCAAGGGCTCTGTCCATAAGGATCGGATTATAATAAGGTAAAAACAGCCGCGGAAGCAGCATGGGAATCGCTTCGGCTGCTGACAGGCTTCGTATTTCATTTTGCTTAGCCTGCTCAAGTATAACCACAGCATTTAATGTTGCACACAAATTTGATGAACTTCTGTCAGAACCGTTCCATGGTGTGCCGTATATAACTGTACTGCCGTTATTGTAACGCAGAGCAGGACAATCGTCATTTATGACAGACGCATGGTGATACTTCACCCACATGGCTGCATGAGTGGACTTTCCGGTACCTGAAGGAGCTGTAAAAGCTATTCCTTTGCCTTCAGAAGCAACCGATGAAGCGTGAAGGATTATACCGTCCGAAAGAATGATTTTATTACTGATGATAAAATTGCCCAGATATTCACAGAAAACGTCCCCGGCATGCTTATCTTCTTCGCGGTGTATGATGGTAATATGCGACCAGCTGCTGTCAGCTTCTATAATGTATGCCAGTTGGTTTATCTCTTTATGATATATATATATGACGGATTTCCCGCCCTCGTAATCTGTATCGAGAAAAATGCTGTCCTTACTGTTTTCAGGGAAAGCGTATTTCCGGACAGGAAAATTACCGGATGACTGAAATTCGATTTCAATATCCGGTTCTCTGCAGTAAACAGATTCAAAAGGCCTTAACCTTTTGAATCTGCGGTTATGTACGTTTGCAATTTTCCATTTCAGGCCTGCTATCTCGTATTGCAGCATTTTATCTCTGGTACCTCCGGGAGAATAAAGAACAGCCAGCTGTCACCACAATCTGAACGGCGGTTTAAATATACCGCAGAAGATAAAGAAAGGTGCAGATTTTCCGCAGACATGGGTCCAGAGATAGCAAGGGCTGGGTTTGGGCCAGTCGGGTATACCGCCGCCTCCGCAGCAGCCGCCGCCGCCTGGACCTGAAGTACATGCCAGACGTTCTTCCGGCCTCAGCTCAATAAAGTCTATTGAAGGCTTTGTGTAAGCTTTCATTTTTTGACCTCCTTACATCCAGATTCAAGCTTTATGTCAATTAGTTTTGTCCCCGGATTGTTCTTGTTTTTCTCTGCTTATGCGCGCCAGTTCGCACAAATACGGTGCGGGCCTGTCATAATAGCCGGTTTCTGTCTTCAGCTTAGCGGGACAAACATCGCAGTAGTCTCTTAAACTGCATTCTCTGCATTCAATGCAGGCAGGTATCCGAAGTAATCCGTCACACAGTCTGTCCCATGCATCCCTGAAATCATTATCGAGCAGATCTATTGCGGGCTCATTCATCATGCCGCATGGTACCATGATCCCTTCCCAGGTGATCCAGAAGCTGCTTTTCCCGACCTTGCATGTGAATGCACTTTGCTCTGCCGTATTGCTCTGTTTCTTATCAAGTTCCTCCATATCTTTGATCATCCTGGTGGCGCGCTGCAGTGTTTGCTGCGGCAGTTCACCAGTCGAATATTCTTTTCTGAGTCTTTCGGTGGTGTCAAAATACTTTTTGAGGAACCCCACCGTATCAGAAGCAGTCAGTCTGCAATTCTCCAGGGTACCACATGCCATCTGTGGGTACAGGTAATCGACTATGGTCAGCGGAAGGCCGCGCTTATACGAGAATTCAGCAATCTGCTCCATATCGTTCATATTGTCATATGTTACTGTCATCTTGAGCTCAAGGTTTATGCCCTCGGCCAGCAGCATATCGACTGCTCTTATGGTGCCTTCATAACCGGCAGCGTTGCCACACAGTTTTTCATATGTTTCTGCCGAGGCCCCGTAAAGAGTGATCTCCATCGAGGTAGGAGGGATCCTGCCGAGCCATTTTGCTTTTGTTTCGTCTATCAAAGAACCATTTGTGTATAATATTATTTTAAATCCCATTCGGGACAGTGTTTCATATATGTATTCGATATCACTGCGGAGAAATATTTCCCCTCCGGTAAGCACCAGATTCAGCATACCGGCATCCCTGGCATCTGTAGCCAGCCTGATCCACTGGTCGGCTGTCAGCTCTCTATCGACAACGCTTTTGTCCCTGCTCGGATTATGTATATAGCACATCTTGCAGTTGAAATTGCATCTCGAGGTCAGTTCGAATGCTCCATTCAACGGTATTTTTTTCAAGCCGGCCTGCATCGATAATTTTTCTATCAGGAGATCATAGGCTGTTTTCATTGCTGCAGCAATCCTTTCTCCTGTAATTGGCTTATGAACTCCTGGACATCAGCCCTTGCAGTTTCTTCATCCACATCGTATTCAGATAAAAGACCAGAGACGAGGTCCTCAAACTCTGCACCTTCGGCTAGCTTCTTCCAAAGGAATGCTCCTGTTTCGTTCAGGTTCATAAGGCCGTTAAACTCAACTACCATTTCTGCAACAGGGACAATGATCCAGGAACCGGCTATTTCCCGAAGGATCAGATTGTCTTTTATCTTCATTTGTACCCCCAAATAAACATTAATTAGAAACAACAATAGTATTATAAATCAAGCAGTAGAAAATATCAACACATTATTGGATAAAAATTACAACTAGTTACGGACAATAGTCTTGTTTGCGCTGTGTCTTGACAAGTTATGGCAGTGTTAATAAGATTATTATAACAAAATTTATGGTGGTATCTATGAAAAAACTGGTTATTTCCCTGATGATAATCCTTATTTCCATATCACCACTTTTCAGAGGCTTGTTTTTCAGCTATGAAACTTATGGATTCATGGCGGTACTTGCACTGCTTTGCATATTGTACTTTTTTATAGCCATAGCCAGGCATGAAACGGTCCGCCTGAATAAGCTTTATCTGATTGCCGGAATATTGATGCTGGCAGGTATCTGTTTCAGCTTTGCAAATGCAATGAACATAAGGGCGACTCTTGAATCATTATTTTTCCACATGGAGCTGCTGGTCCTGTTTATAGTGCTATATGACTATTTTTATGGAAGGAAGTTGCAATTCATGAGAGCTGTGATGCTGCCTGCTGTTGTGGTGGGGGCTGTTGCAGGTTTCGTCGGCATGGTGGCTCTTACAGGCAAATTCAATGTCTGGCATGTCACTACATTAAGTAACAGGGTCGGCTCCACCTTCCAGTATGCCAACACAGCATCGGTTTATTTTCTGATTTGCTATATCTTTGCAATCACGCTGGCTAATACATTCGAAATGTGGTATACCGGACCATTGATAGTCGGGCTTGGGAGTGTTTCACTTTTTGCTTTCTTTATGACAGGCTCGAGAGGTGGCTTTTTGACCGGTATTCTGATGCTGCCGGTTTTAGTAGCGATCCAACCCTCCGGTTTGAGAGTGCGAACTCTGGTGGCAATGGCAAGCTCAGCAGCATCCGTTTTTGGGGTGATGAAAAGATTCAACTCGGCAGTTGCAGCCAAAGACAATTTTGAAGCTGCAAAGTGGATCGTATTATCATTTGTGATTGCCGCTGCGGTTTACTCTGCTGCTGGTGCGGTAGTTAAGGCAGTATCAGAAAGGATACAGTTCAACCTCTCAAAGAGAGCAAAAATTCTGACGGCAGCAGCAGTAGTTTTAGTTTTGTTTATTGCGCTGGTAAATTGGGAAAGCCTTATACGCTTATTTCCTCCTGTAATGGCGCGAAGACTGGAACTGCTTTACAGTATGGGGCTGAAGGATAAAAATGTTCAGTTCAGGCTCGAGTTTGACAGAGATGCCATAAAACTGCTTGCATCCCACTGGCTTTTTGGCCTTGGGGGCGATGGCTGGAAGGCCTTGTATCAGAGCGTGCAGGATTTCGGATATACTGCGAATTATGTACACAATCACTATCTTCAGATATTCGTGGACCATGGTATACTGACGTTTTTGTCCTATACCGGCCTTGTGGTCATTAGTGCTGCGAGCTTTATATATTCATATCTTAA
>Ga0209537_1005306_pt1 | contig 10326 bp, 10 predicted proteins | sample BioPla4DNA1_FD_187698 | JGI IMG/M metagenome (GOLD analysis project Ga0209537, IMG submission 187698) | Biogas fermentation microbial communities from Germany - Plant 4 DNA1 (SPAdes) (version 2) | ecosystem: Engineered > Bioreactor > Anaerobic > Digestate | place: Bielefeld, North...
GTAGTGACGTAACTGAGTTTGACTGCGTTCTTGCGGAACTCATCGTCATAGCGCTGTCTGATTTTGGACATGATCAGTCTCCTTTGCTCTCATAGTACTATCTTATCATCATGTCCGGAATTGTAATATAGACCCACCGGTGCACGCATGGCGAGTGTTATGGCGAATGCTTCGTTGATCCCTGGACGTCTTCACACCACCACCTGGTCTGTGCCTAGAGCACACTAGGTCGCCGCCGGGTCTTTAGCATGGAGATTAAGCGATTCTGTTCGTGTTCTCGCGGCGCATGAGCACATCAAACGGGTTGATGGCCGTGCGTACTTCTAGGTGTCGTTCCACTCCAGTGATGAACAGTGCATCGCCAGGTTCCACCCTCACTTGCTTCGGCAGCGTTTCAGGCAGGTTGATCCTCCCTCGATCATCTACTCTGACAACTACAGACTTGTTCGGTCTGCTGGAATCTCTGTTTTTGGATCATGGAGCTGCTGTATGCGAAGAGTAGAAACTGGGAGGACAGGTGTCCGGTGAGCATGACACCGGCATTTCCACAAAGAAAAGACATGGGAGAAACGCTGTTCTCGCTTCAAAGGTGGATCAAGAAGGTCTTCGACCATTCAAACAACTCAATCCTGAGAAGCTGTTCAACCACCCTGAGGCAGGGTGGTCTTTTCCAGGTTACCGAGTTAGGAGGCTAACGTGCAGGCAGTATTTTGAGCAGGAAAACGACGCGATCATTGTCACACAGTATGCGCAACGTCGTCGATCCAGTGTTGGCGAACGCGCCTATTCGGTCCAGATTACAGCTTTCCTTGGTTCGACCAATTGCCACGCAGAACTCTAGCGAATTCGTGTTCTTGTGCCTCAGATCCACGATAGAGACACGATAACTCCAATCGTTTGGCCGATACTATTCGTGATGCTGAGTTCCGTTATTGTTCGTTCTTACTTAGGTATGGTGGATTCCGTATGGTCATCGCTACTCCATCATGCGAAACGCATTCTCTCTTGCTGTCTGAGGGTCCATGCGGCTTCGGTCCAGGGTTTCAGCTTCGAGGCTCTTTGATCAGCCATAACGCTGAAGTTCGCTCAATTCTGTCATGGGGAGCCCTGAATTCAGTATTTCACGTGTATAGCACTGCTCGTGTATGCATAGTCTATTTCTGGACAACAAGTGAGGGTTGTGGTAATATGTTACACACAAGGCAATACTTTTGGTTGTTTTGCCAAGGCCACTGGAAGGGGGAGATGGCCATAATTATTAGGAAAGAGTTTCCTGAAGTGCCCGCCTACAGGAGCGTTCAGTGGTCCCTATTTGCACGTTTTCAAGCTGTTTTCGAGCGGTGTCGGGACGTGGTCACCCGAGTATGGGGGATGGACCTGAGTATTCGAGATTGGTCTGACCTGTTCAGCGAGATCCTGCGGCTGTTAGAGCAGATGGACATGGCGGCTTATGGAGCGATAGAGACGATAATTACAGAGTTCGAGAGGCAATTTTCCATTTTGAGCCAGCTGACTGCAGACAGTGATGCTGGCGGAGAAGCTTTGCTTACTTTTGTAGGCGAACTCCCCGGGAACTTTAGGAACCTGCTTCGAATCCTGAGCACGCGAGCCTCCGTATTGGAGTTTAGTCCTAAAGAAGGGGACGATGGTGACCTGTGGTTAACGGGAGGAAAGTATAACGTTCATGTAGAAGAAACTGGCGCCAAGCCAGTTTCTTTTTTAGGGGTGATCGGATGAGCACGCAGGAAAGACAATTGAGCTCTTACAACGAGTTCATCAAAAGCCTCTCGTTGGAAGAAATAGTACTATTGCTATTGGAAGCACAGCGAACTTCGCATTCTCCCGCTCCGGGTGAATTAGAAGTGTCCTTAAAATCTGATTTCCATCTTCTCGACCACCCGGCGAATCAACTCAGAGCGAGAGCCGATTTTGACCTTAAGGTAACGGATTCACAGAAAGAGAAGGCCTTCGAAATCAGAATCCAATTTATGTTAACCTACAGGTCAAACATGGAGTACTCCCTGTCGGAGGAAGAAAAGCAGCTGTTTCTGTCTAGAAATGTGCCGGTTAACGTGTGGCCATATGCCAGAGAGCTGATCAGTACCATGACTACGCGGTTGGGCTATCCCGCTCTGTTAATTCCCCCGTACGTTGTCATTGGGTGAGCTGCCTATGCGGTATGAGTTTCACGGTTCGACCGGAGAATATTGTCCCAGCGAGCCCGTGAAACGGCTGGGGGACTATATTCTAGCGAATCCGGAGTTTCTGGCCACATTCAAGCAAATATGTGAAGCTGTCAAGCCGGGGCCGGTGAAGGACCCTCTAACGGCAATGCCTATGGTCTTGAGTATACTAAGGCAAGCCGAGTGTCTTTTCGGACAGCACACAATAGGACAGCTTACTGAGATGATCAAAGGTTTTCTGGTGAGCGATCTCAAGGATAGTGGCAACACTCGCGGTAAGTTGCTAGAGTATTTGATTTTCAAGAAAGGCCCTTTCTCGTTTGTGCCGAGCGACGCCATGGAAGTATTCCGTAGGTGTAGAGTATTAGCTTGGGATGGAACAGTTGTCGGCTCTGAAGCTAACATGGACTTGTGTTTTCTCATACGTAGTGGGAACATGGGGATGTTATTGAAACTGGAGTTGTTGGAATGCAAAACCACGTTGGAGACATTTCTGCAGAAGTCGGATTCCATAAAGAAACTGGATCACATGCGGGCACTGGTGGATTGCGGCATTTGCTCTCAATATGTAGTTGGTTTTGCAACTCTTTCTACTGTGAGAAATCATCTGGTTGATCTATTGACAACGAAAGGGTATGGATGTCTATCTGTTTTTGCATATGATGAAGTATACGGCCTGTTGACTACCAGATAACAGCAGTCCAAGACGGCCACCATAGGGCTACCGTTCAGTCCCGTGCCTCTGATGCGATAGTGATATCAGCAAAGATCAGAGATAGGAGCTTACTATCTGACTATGCCGTCTGACAGGGACTGTGTGGGCTTAACGGGTCCATCGTCTCCTTGCTAGAGGTTTGAGCCGGAGGTGATGGTGCCGCCAACAAGGTTCTAGCCCGAAACGGCTCAGGTGCTCGCTGCGTGGCCGTCAAGGATGAGACAATCGTAGTGCGAAAACCGCCTCAGGGGTCGGAATCGTCCTTTCCTTCTGCAGGGCCCATGACGCTTAGTGTGGTTTCGACCATAGTGTGGTGCACCTGATCGCCGGCGACTGGAGATCCTGCGCTAGGTATCAACAGGTTCTTGTTCCGTGTGTTGTTGGGAATCCGAGTACGATTACTGGTAGACGAGAGCCCTGGTTTTCGTGCAAGCTTCCGCAGGGTAATCCACCTCCTTGGAGAAAGTGATCTATGGAATGGAATTGGACTCCCGGGTCTGGAGCCCGCGGAGTTCCATTCTTGTCCGAGATCATCCAGGGAGGTCTTCCATGTCTATTCAAAGCATCAGACTCATTGCTCTAGATCTGGACGACACACTGACTCAGCACAAGACTCCGTTGGAAGAGCGCAATCGGCGCGCGCTGGAGGCCTTGCAGAGGTCGTACTCGCTGGTCATGGTAGTGGCCGGCACCTGCCAGCGGGTGTACAACCAGCTGGGACGCTTTCCCGTTGACATCGTTGGCAACTACGGACTGCAGGAATCAACGATTGAGCGCTGCGGAGACACTGAACAGCTGAAGGTCCTGAGAAATGTCAAGGTCGAAGTGGACCGCGACGAGATCGTGCGGCGGGCAGAAGCGATCCGATCCTTGACTCCCTACAAGGATTTCGTCGGCGAAACGGTGGAGTTCCATCCTTCCGGAGCCATTACTTTGCCCCTCTTAGGTACCAAGGCAGCAGCCCAGGACAAGCTGGCCTTTGATCCCAGCCGCGAGAAAAGGCTGCGCATCTATCCCCTGGTCAAGGAATACTTCCACGACTACAACGTATTCGTAGGCGGCACTTCTTCCTTCGACATTGTTCCCAAACCCTATGACAAGTACATGGCCCTCAAGGCCTATGCCGAGAAGAAGGGCATCGCGGAGAGTGAAATCCTCTACGTCGGCGATGATTTCGGCACCGGCGGCAATGACGAACCGGTGTTGCGGGCGGGTATTAGGTGTATTCCCATCACAGATTACCGCAAGTTTCCAGAGCACCTTCAGGAAATCTTGGCAGGGTCTGGATTCGCAGGCTGAAACCGGTTGTTCTGCTTGTTCCAGTGGCAGCATAGAATATATGACAAGGCTCCCAGGGCCAAGAAAATGGACATGGAGGCACCTGTGGTGAGCTAAGAGGAGATAACCATGCGGCAGATTATCACCATTACCCTGAACCCCGCCTTCGACATTCACTACGAGGTGGAGCGCTTCGAGGCGGGCAAAGAAAACTACAGTACAAATAAGATCGTGAGTATCGGTGGAAAAGGGCTGAACATCTCGCGGGCTTTGGCCTTGCACGGTAGGGACAGCCTAGCGGTGATCGTGTTGGGTGAGGAAGGTTCGGTTGAGTTTCGGGCTGGGCTTGATGCGGAGGGCATCAACTACCTGGCTTTCCCTTGCCCGGGGGCAGTACGCCAGAACATCACCATCCATCCCGCTGAAGGACCCGAAACCCGGCTCAGCCTGGACACCTCCCGCTTAGATATCTCAATTCTCCATGAGATTAAGCAGGCCTTGACTCCCCTCATTCAGCCTGGTTCCTTAGTCGCTTTTGGTGGCAGGGTTCCTCGGGGCTTGCCCCTGGAAGCGGTGAAGGAGTTCTTCCAGGCCTTACAAGCGCGCGGCGCTTGGCTGGTATTGGATTCCAACAGCTTGTCGCTCCAGGATTTGGCTGAGATCAAGCCCTGGCTGATCAAACCCAACGAGTACGAAATCGAGGCCCTGCTGGGGCGGGAGATCAGGACCGAAGAGGAAGTACGCCAGGCCGCGCAAGAGATCCACCAACTGGGGGTGGTCAACGTGTTGATCAGCCTAGGAGAGCACGGCCTGGTCTATGCCGGCCCCGATGTGTGCTGCCGCGTCCATGTACCCCAGATCACCCCCGTGTCCACCATTGGGGCCGGTGACAGTGTTTTGGCCGGTTACATGTTTGCCTACGCGGAAGGCTTGGATCAGCAGGAGATCCTCAAAACCGCAGCTGCCTTTGGCACGGCAGCATGCTTAACTCCCGGCACTCAACCTCCGCAGCCGGAGGTAATCGCGCAGCTCAAGGCAGAGATGGCAGTGGAGTGCTTCTAGGCTGCGCGCTGGGTGAGAGCAAAGCCCTGGGCTTTCCTAGGTAGGATAGGGTCAGATATTTAGGGCGCTGCCTCTGCTTTTCGGCAGAGTGCAGCGCCTTTTGCGTCCGCAATGCCGTGACTCCGCTCCGCTCTACTCGTGCAAAAGCTTAACCTTGCCCGCCTATTTGTTGAAAAAGAATTAGATCCTTGCAGAAAAGGGGACATGTGTCCTTATTTAGTATTTCTAAACATGCTATATTGTATCTAAATGGGGGGATTCCAAGTGTCTGAGGATGTCTTGGTGAAGATGCTTGGCTCATTAGCGCTAGAACGACCGGTGCGCGCACTTCTCGATCTGCTGCAAGGAGAGGCCAAGGGCCTTCCCCAGTGCTGCAACTTGGTCACGGTGGAACCGGAACGGCGCTTCGTCACAGCCGATGATCCCGTGGAGTGCATCTGGATCCTTCTGCAGGGGAAAGTGAAGGCCAAAGAAGAGTATCCTTCCGGTGATGTCTACGTCTTCCGTAAGTTCACCGCCCCCGAGGTGTTTGGGGAGATGGAAGCGCTGGCAGATCTGGCGACCTTCAGGGCGACCTTGGTCAGTGAAACCAAATGCACTTTTCTGGTGCTGCCCGTACCGGTGTATGTGGAGATCCTCAAAAGCAACCCCCGCTACCTGTACACGCGCGCCAAGTTCATACTCAAAAACGTGCTGGCGGTACAGAAGAGCCATCGGCTGTATATGCGCTTGGAAGCAGCCGACCGCATCAAGCTCTACTTCGTCCAATACTACCGCATGCATGGAGGAAAGGGCCAGTGTCTCCTGCGGCTCACCAGGCAGCAGCTGGCCGATGAAACGGGCTATTCAGTGAAAACCATCAACCGGGTGATCAGAGAGCTCAAAGAAGCCCAGCTCATCACCCAACGTGGGCACACCATTGCCATCGATCACGAGCAGTACGAAAAGCTGCTGGCTGGTCTCGACGATCTTGTGACCGCCACGGCTTTAGATGCCATGCTCCCGGTTTAACTCTTTGGAAAGGGGAAGTGGATTATGGGAGTTTTAGAGATCATCAAGTCCCAAAGCCTCACCTACGAGCAGAAGGTCAATCTGTTGGCCCAAGCTGCCGAAAACACAGTGCAGGTACTGAACGTTCCAGAAAGAACCAGACAGTATTTCGCCCAGAAAGTGATTGACGATCTCGGGGAAGGGGCCGCTCCCTATCGCCCCCGCTACATCCTACCCGACTACAAGCGCTTCCTGGAAAACGGCAGCGAGTTCCTGCAGCTCAATCCTCCGCAGGATCTGGACGAAGCCCTCAATGCCCTTTTGATCCTGTACCGGCATGTTCCCTCCATCACCACCTTCCCTGTGTACTTGGGCAGCCTAGATGAGCTGATCGAGCCCTATACAGAGGGAGTCAGCGATGAGGAACTTAAGAAAAAACTGCGCCTGTTTTTGACTTACATCGATCGCACCATTACCGACAGCTTCTGCCATGCTAACCTGGGTCCGCGGGAAACCCGCACGGGGCGGATTATCTTGGAGCTGGAAAGGGAGCTGCAGCACGCGGTGCCCAACCTGACCCTGATCTATGATCCTGAGGTTACTTCCGATGACTTTCTCCAGGAGGCGCTGTATACCAGCCTGTTCTGCGCTAATCCCGCCATCTGCAATCATGTGGTCAACCGCGGCACCTATTCCGTCGGTTACGGGGTAGCCAGCTGCTACAACGTACTGCCCCTGGGTGGGGGCGGCTTTACCTTATCCCGGGTGATCCTGGCCCGGGCTGCGCGGCTGGCCACAAGCATTGACGACTTCTTTGAGCGTGTACTCCCCGATGTGCTCACCGCCATGGCCGAGTACATGAACGAGCGCATCCGCTTTATCGTGGAGGAATCGGGCTTCTTTGCCAGCTCCTTCCTGGTGAAAGAAGGCCTCATCCACAGTGACCGCTTCGTGGGCATGTTCGGCTTTGTGGGACTGGCCGAAGCCACCAACATATTGCTGGAAGGCACCGGCAAACGCTACGGCCATGATCCAGAGGCCGACGATCTGGCGGAGCGGATCATGATGGCGCTGGACGAGTTTGTGGATAAGTTCCCTGCCCTCTACTCGCCTTTGACCGGAGGCCGCTTCATGCTCCATGCCCAGGTGGGCCTGTCCGATGATGTGGGGATCACGCCCGGTGTGCGCATTCCTGTTGGGGAGGAGCCGGAGAACCTTGCCGATCAGCTGCGCCATGCGGCCCGCTTCCAGAGGCTGATCACCACCGGCTGCAGCGACATCTATCCCATGGAAACCACCGCCCGCAATAACCCCCAAGCTATGGTAGATATTGTCAAAGGCGCAGTGGATCTGGGCCTACGCTACTTGGCCTTCTATGAAGAGAACAGCGACTTAGTGCGGATCACAGGCTATTTGGTTAAACGCAGTGAGATGGAGAAATACCGCAATGAGCAGGCGGTGCTCCAGAACACCACCCGCTTTGGCGTGGATGCCTTTGCCGTCAACAAGGGGGCAGAGCGGAAGGTGCGCGGAGTATGACCTCCGCGCCCATCAACAAGATTATCCCCCACAGTCTGGTGGATGGCCCGGGCAACCGCACGGCCATCTTTCTCCAGGGCTGCAACCTGCGCTGCCTATACTGCCACAACCCGGAAACCCAGCAGCTGTGCCGCCACTGCGGCCTCTGCGTACTGGAATGCCCAGCAGGGGCCTTGCGTATGGTGGGTGAGCAGGTAGTCTGGGATGAAGCCAGGTGCGCGGGCTGCGACACCTGTATTTCCCTCTGCCCGCACAGCTCCTCTCCCAAAGTGAAATACATGACGGCAGCTGAGGTGTTCGCGGCCGTGGAGGGAAACATCCCATTTATCCGCGGCCTTACCGTTTCAGGAGGGGAATGCACCCTTTATCCAGGCTTTCTAACCGAGCTCTTCCGGTTAGCCCAAGCCCAAGGCCTTTCCTGCCTGCTGGACACCAACGGCATGGTGGAACTGGCGCAGTTTCCCGCACTGATGGATGTGTGCGATGGGGTAATGCTGGACGTGAAAGCCTGGGATGTGGAGGTACACAGCGCCCTCACGGGCAGCGGCAATGAGCCCGTGAAAAGGAACCTGCGTTTTCTGGCCGAAGCAGGTAAAATCGCAGAGCTCAGGGTGGTCTGCCTCCCTGGGGAGGTGGATGCGGAAGCTGTGATCCAAGGCATCAAGGATACCATCGGCTCGCAGGTCAGCAGGATCAGGCTCAAGCTGATCAAGTTCCGTAAATACGGGGTGCGGGGCAGATTGGCCGAGAGTGAGAGCCCTGCTGAAGAGTATATGCAGGCACTGAAGGCCCAGGCGGAGGCCTTGGGCTTTCAGGATGTGGTTATTCGTTAGCGCTAGAGTCTGGTAACTACAACAGGAGAGGTGGTCCGATGCTCAAAGCTTACATTGCCAACCCCTACATTTTCAGTCCGGCAACGAAAGAATGGTACGTCAACACCATGATTCCCGTGGTGGAAAAGCATGTCCAGGTGATCAACGCGCCCACCGCCGAGCCCCTTGTGGACATGTCCCAGATGAGCGATGCGGAAAAGAGCAGGTGGATCTTTGAGCACAACGTCCAGATGTTGGCTGAGGCTGACTTCGTAATCTGCGTCAGTGACGGAGTGCAGACCGATGATGGCACCGCCTGGGAAGTGGGTTATGCCTGGGCCCAGGGCAAGCCTTCCATCGGTGTGCGCTTTGATGTGCGCGATGGGTGCCGGGAGAAGTTCAGCAAATTCACTAACCTCATGATCGAAAACTGCTGTGTGGGCTTTGCTTATACCTTGGAAGAGCTGGATGCAGTTTTGGCCAAATTCGTCACCGAACGAGAATAAGGAGGATGATTGAGTGAAGAACCTGCGCACCCCCATCAAAGTGATCATCGATACTGACCCCGGTGTGGATGATGCCTTTGCCATTCTCTATGCGCTCAACAGGCCGGAATTTGAGGTGCTGGGCATCACTTCCATCTTTGGCAACGCCGGGATTGACCTCTGCACCCGCAACGCCTTAGCCCTTTTAGAGCTGGCAGGTAGGACTGACATCCCTGTGGCCCGCGGCCTCGCCAATCCGCTGGGCAAGAGTCTGGCCGAATGGGAAGAGATCAGGCAGCGCTTTCCCCGGGGCGCCATGAACGTGCACGGAGATAACGGTCTGGGTGGAGCGGAACTTCCGGAACCGCAGGTCCAGCCCATTGATCTGCCGGCCATGGATTTTATCCTGGAGACTGTCAAGCGCTATCCAGGTGAGATCGTTCTGGTTCCTTTGGGACGACTCACCAACGTGGCCGCGGCCATTATCAAAGATCGCGCCACCATGGAAAAGCTAGCCGGCATCTGCCTCATGGGGGGAACCGTGCGTGCGCCCGGCAACAGCACCGCGGTGGCGGAAGCCAACATCTATGGCGACCCGGACGCAGCGGATCTAGTGATGACCTTGGATGTACCCAAGGTGATGGTGGGTTTGGATGTGACCATGAAGGCCATCTTCCATGAAGCGGATACCCAACGGCTGAAGAGCTTCAACACCAAGCAGGGCAACTTCTTGGTAGAATGCAGCCGCCATTACGACGCTTTCTACCGGCATCATAACCCCCATTTAGACGGCTTTTCCATCCATGATGTGCTGCCCTTTACGTATCTACTCCACCCTGAGCTGTTCGAAGTGAAAGATGCCTATGTGCGGGTGGAAACGCGCGGGCGCTTTACCACGGGGCAGACGGTGGCGGATCTGCGCGCCTTTGCCAAGGACAAGCCCAACTGCACCGTGTGCCTAGATGTGGACCACCGCGCGGTGATCGAAGATTTCCTAGAAACCATGAGCAAGAGCAAGTAAAACCTTTCGATTTTGAGCTTGGCAAAGAAGCAAGATCTCGTCTTTTCGACGGGCTTGCTTCTTTTTTTGTTTGGATCGGAGAATAAACTAAGCTGCTTAGTGCTGAAATGTGAAATTCCACAAGAATAGATTGCTAATGTTGACAAACGTAAACTCGTACAGTATTATGATCTCACCGGAACCGTTAACGGTAGGGTTTTCGTTACGGAAATGTAAACTTCGCTGGGTAATGTTTACACGA
>Ga0209537_1005308_pt1 | contig 10318 bp, 10 predicted proteins | sample BioPla4DNA1_FD_187698 | JGI IMG/M metagenome (GOLD analysis project Ga0209537, IMG submission 187698) | Biogas fermentation microbial communities from Germany - Plant 4 DNA1 (SPAdes) (version 2) | ecosystem: Engineered > Bioreactor > Anaerobic > Digestate | place: Bielefeld, North...
CAGTAATTTAGTAAATTAGTAATTCAGTAATTTAGTAAAACGCGAACGGAGGAAATAAAATGAAAATACCAACTAATCTAAAACATAAACCAGTTATTGTATCAGAAAATTACGAAAATGTAGATGGTAGATATGCTTATAAATCAGAAGCCAAAGGGCTTTCCTTGGGTTTAGCACAGTGGAATGACAGAGGTAAGGTAGATATTTCAGCAAAGGTATGGAGGCATACTGGAGATAAATGGTCAAGGCAGTCTGAAGAGTTGCCCCTCCATAGGGTGCTGGACCTGGCTATATTAGTGTGTAGAGCAGAACAATATTTTAGAGAGGCTTATCGTCATGAAAAATTGTATGACGAAGAAAACCCAGTTATTGACAGAGTGGGATTACAGGGAGATGCTATGACTATTGCTGTCAGTACTGACAACGAAAAAATTGATGAGGATATCCAATTGTTTAGACAGGCTTTGAGTGATGATAGTGAGCTCATTGGAGAAAGGCTTAGAACATTATCAAGGATATTAAAAGAAATGGGCTATTAGTTTATCTTGATATATATTTTTAATATAGATAAAAAGTAGGAGAGTTTCAATGGATAAACAAAGACGTAAAGAATTACGAGAAGAATTTGAGCAGATAAAAACCTATATGGGTGTATACAAAATAACCAATACTGTTAATGGTAAGATTTTTATAGGTTCTAGTCCAAATCTAAAAAATCGATGGACAACCATCAAGTGGCAATTAGATATGGGAATGCATGTAAATACAGGGTTACAACAGGATTGGAATGAGTTAGGCGAAGGAGCCTTTGTTTATGAAATTTTGGAGAAAAAAGATGCTGATAAATCTCTTGATGCAAGATGGGAAGTAAAACAAATGGAAAAGGCATGGTTGGAAAAGTTACAACCTTATGATGACAATGGATATAATAGGAGAAAACTAAAATAAATTATCAATAATAGAGAAAGGCATTAACAGTAATTATGAAGTAGATTATTTTATGTCGAAAAAACATAAATTTTTTGACAAATTTTATAGAATGCTATATAATGTCTAAGGCTCAGACATTACTGTCATGTAATGGCTGGGTCTTTTTCTGTGTTTTAGGTTACATATTAGTAATAGTAAAGTAAGTAAAAGGAGCAATTAGTTTAATGTTCTTAAAAAAAATTGATATGGATATGTGTAATGGACCTTTGTTTAGCAAGATATTGATCTTTGCCTTACCTATCATGGCAATGAATATCTTGCAATTATTGTTTAATGCTGCTGACATGGTAGTAGTTGGACGTTTTGCAGGCAGTGAAGCCCTAGCTGCGGTAGGCGCCACAGGCGCCCTTATTAATTTAATTATAAACTTGTTTATGGGATTATCTGTAGGTACAAGTGTTATTGTAGCCCAGGAATATGGTGCCCATAGGCAGGATGATGTAAGTCGGGCTGTTCACACTTCCATTGCTATAAGTATCATTGGTGGGCTAATTGTCATGGTGATTGGTATCCTATTTTGTGAACCCCTACTCATAATGATGGGTACACCCAAAGATATTTTAGATCTATCAGTATTATATATGAAAATTTACTTTATCGGCGTACCTGCTAGCATGGTATACAATTTTGGTGCAGCCATATTACGGGCTGTAGGGGATAGCCGCCGACCTATGTACTATCTAACTATTGCTGGTGTTGTCAATGTTATATTCAATCTATTCTTTGTTATAGTATTTGATATGAGTGTAGATGGTGTAGCATGGGCAACAGTTATATCTCAATTTCTGTCAATGGTATTAATTATCATATGTTTATATAGAAGCCATGGTCCAATAGGCTTTATACCCAAGGAATTAAGGATTGATAAGGATAAACTAAAGGACATTGTAAAGATTGGTTTGCCCGCTGGACTGCAGGGTATGCTATTTTCCATATCCAATGTGCTAATCCAATCGGCGGTAAATTCATTTGGTTCTATCATGGTGGCTGCCAGTTCTGCCTCAGGCAATATTGAAGCCTTTATTGGAACTACAATGAACGCTTATTACAATGCAGCAATTACCTTTACGGGACAGAATATGGGAGCTAAAAAGTATGATAGGATTGATACCATTGCCAAGGTGTGCACAGTATTAATTTTCGCTACTTGGATTATTATGGGAGGAGCTATCTTGCTTTTTGGCAGATCCCTACTTAGTATATACACTTCTGATCCAGAGGTAATTGAACTAGGCATGCTGCGCACTAAGATAATGATGGCTGCTTACTTTACATGCGGTATAATGAGCGTATTTCCTGGTTTGACCCGTGCTATGGGATATTCAGTTCTCCCTATGATTTGTACATTAATAGGGGCATGTCTCTTAAGAATTGTGTGGCTGGTAACATTCTTTGCCTGGTATCCAACAGTAATGATGCTCTTTATCTGTTATCCCATAACTTGGGGAATAGCAGGACTGGGGCAGGTAGGCTGCTTCTTATATGCACGGCGTAAAATTCGCAAGACTGTTGTTATAGCACAGCCCATCCATAATTATTTATAATTATTACAAGGTGAAATCCCATTTTTAATGGCATCTACTAGTTTTACCATATCTTCTGGCATTGCTGATGATAATTCTATTCTTTCATTTGTAGTGGGATGTACAAAGCTAATATAATGGGCGTGTAGTGCCTGTCTTGAAATTAAAGAGGTTTGGATGTTGGAATAGAGGGCATCCCCAATAAGGGGATGCCCTATTGCTTGGCAGTGAACTCGTATTTGGTGAGTTCTACCGGTTTCCAGGGCAAACTTAACTATAGCTGCCTCTTGTAAGTCTTCTATAACACTATAGTGGGTTACAGATGGTGTACCATCTTGAGATACTTCCCTCAGGATAATAGAATTAGGACACCGGGCAATGGGTAGATTAATTGTCCCTGCTTGCTCAACAGGGCAGCCATGGATGATTCCTATATATTCTCTTTTGTATTGGTTTGTCATTATCTGTATTCTCAACCTATCATGGACATAGGCATTTTTTGCAAAGACCACAACTCCTGTCGTATCAATATCCAGTCTGTTGACAGGCCGGATTTTGGTTTCAAGTCCTTTGCTTTGAAAGTAATACATAATCCCATTGGCAAGGGAATTATCCTGATGAACGCCTATTGGTGTAATAACCACACCAGCAGGCTTGTCTAATGCTATAATAGTTTCATCCTCATATAGAATATTCAAATCCATTTTTACCGGCTTTATATTTTCAGACGTTTCCTTAAAATCCATATGAACTTCTATAATATCATTGGTTTCTAAAGTATGCATTACGTTAACCTGGATACCATTACAAAATATTAATTTATTGCGTTTAAGTCTTTTTATCATTCTATTAGAAAGCTCAAATTCTTCTCTTAGTATGCTATATACAGTTCTTCCACTGTTTTGATGGTCTACAATATATTTAAATTTCATGTATGCCTCCCTGATTAAACATTTATTAGCATCACATTAGCTCATTATATTATCTTACATATAAAAGTCAAGCAAAGCAAAAATACTCAATTATAGTCATTACGTCTGCTTTTTGCTTATTCGTTTAAATAAAACTAACAAAATGATATTGGCTAAGTTAGCAATAATAGAATAATTTTTATGATGCGATGATATATTATATCATATTTTTCTTGACCAATATGGTCTATTTATGCTAAATTGATATTAGACCGCTGTGGTCTAATACTTCATTAATAGCTGGAGGGAAATACCATAATAGAAAGGTTTTTGAAGCTGGATTTAGAAAAACAAAAGAGAATACTTAAGGCTGCATATCAGGAGTTTGCAGAGCAGGGGTATGAAAATGCCTCGACTAATCGAATAGTAAAAGAAGCAGGAATTGGAAAGGGAATGCTTTTTTATTATTTTAACAGCAAAAAGGAGCTTTTTAATTATTTGTTCCATTATGGAATAGAATTTATAACCAGAGAGTATATAGAAAAGATAGATGAAAATGAATCTGATTTTATTGAAAAATACAGGCATGTCTCGCAAATAAAATTAAAGCTTTATAGAGATTACCCCTACATTTTTGACTTCTTTGGAACCTTTTACATTAAAGAAGATATAGAACTATCCCAGGAGATGAAAACCAAGCTTGAAAGCTTAAAAGTTCTTGGCTTTTCTAAGATATTTAGCAATATTGACAAATCTTTGTTTAGGGATGATTTAGAACCAGATCTAGTTATTAGGCTCATTAATCTAACTTTTGCAGGATATGAAAATGAACTAATAAATCGTTTAAAGAGGGAAAATTTACAAATGGCTGATATGACATCTTATTGGGATGATTTCCATGAATTCTTAGATGCACTTAAAAAGGTGTATTATAAATAAGGGGGTTATACCATGGCAATTATAGAAGTTAAAAATTTAGTGAAAAAATTCGGGAATTTTACAGCTCTAGGTGGAGTTAATCTAGATGTAAACCCAGGAGAAATATACGGTTTTATAGGTCCTAACGGAGCAGGAAAAACTACCACTATACGTATACTCCTTGGTATTTTAAAAGCAACTTCAGGTCAAGCTACCATATTCGGTTTGGATGCTTGGAAAGATGCTGTTGAAATTCATAAGAGGGTTGCATATGTACCGGGGGAGGTTAACCTATGGCCCAATCTAACAGGTGGAGAGGTTATAGATTTATTTGTAAAACTTAGGAGGACAAATAATAACAAAAGACGTCGGGAAGAACTGATTGAAAGATTTGATCTAGATCCGTCAAAGAAATGTAGAACCTATTCAAAAGGAAATAGACAAAAGGTTGCATTAATAGCTGCTTTTGCTTCAGACGCAGATCTATATATATTGGATGAGCCTACCCCTGGTTTGGATCCTTTAATGGAGAGAGTTTTTCATGAATATGTGTTGGAGGCAAAACAGGAAGGAAAAAGCATATTTCTTTCTAGTCATATCTTATCTGAAGTAGAAAGATTATGTGACAAGGTAAGTATCATTCGAAATGGTAAGATAATAGAATCGGGAAGTTTAGAAGAATTACGTCATTTGACTAGAACCAGTGTAGTACTTCAAACAAAAGAGCCTATTGATGATTTAGATAAGCTTAAGGGAGTCCATAATGTAGAGAAGAAAGACAACTCGTTATACTTTCATGTAGATAGTGAGCAATTGGATCAAGTGATGAAATATATAAGTCAATATGGGATTGTTAAACTGGAAGTTGCTCCGCCAACATTAGAGGAGTTATTTATGAGGCATTATAAAGGGGATGGGGGTGAGCTGTGATTGTCCAAGAAGTTTATTAATACTAGGAAATTAATGGGTTTTATCCTGCGCAGAGATCGTATGAGAATGTCTATCTGGGTTATTTCTATTGTTATATTTACAGTGCTTATAGCTAGCATATTACCGGATTTATATGCTACTGGTGCTGACAGGCAGCTTATGGCTGAGACCATGAAAAACCCTGCTATTACGGTAATGATAGGACCTGGTTATGGACTAGATAACTACACTGATGGAGCGATGATGGCTCATTTTATGCTGCTGTTTTCCGCTTTAGCTACAGGTATAATGGGTATATTGTTTGCTACTAGGCATACACGGGAAGATGAAGAAGAAGGCCGAATTGAGATGATCCGTTCTCTTCCGGTAGGCCCCCTATCACCGTTGACAGCTAGCTTTTTATACATAGCTATAGTTAATATAGTTATATCCTTAGCAGTAGCTTTTGGTTTATACCCTTTAGGTCTAGAGGATATGGATTTAAATGGCTGTTTACTGTACGGAGCTTCGCTGGGAGTCATAGGTATATTTTTTGCAGCATTAGCAGGACTATTTGCCCAGCTTACATCCAATACTAGAGCCACAATAGGATATTCCTTTGGATTTCTTATTTTAGCTTATATAGTAAGAGGCATTGGGGACGTGGAAAATGAAGCCCTATCCCTTATATCTCCACTTGGGCTGATACTCCGTACTCAGGTCTTTGTCAATAATTATTGGTGGCCTGTCCTATTAACTTTAGGCATTTCCATGGTAATATTTGCTGTATCTTTATATTTAAATTCCATTAGGGATTTAGGAGCAGGGTTTATACCAACTAGGCCAGGTAAAAGAAATGCTTCTAGATTTCTATTATCACCCCTTGGCCTTTCCTTAAGACTACAAAGAACTACTATCATTTCTTGGACAGTGGGTATGTTTATATTGGGACTATCTTATGGTTCCATCTTGGGGGATTTAGAAGGCTTTTTAGATACAAGTGGTATAATACAGCAAATGATACCCCAAGCTGAAGGTTTAAGCTTAACTGAACGATTTATGACTATGCTTATGACTATTTTAAGTATACTAGGTACAATGCCCCCTATTATGTTTATACTAAAGCTTAATAGTGAAGAAAAAAAGAATAGAACTGAAGCTTTGCTGTCAAAGGCCATTTCTAGGAATCAAGTATTGGGAAGCTATACCTTGATTGCAGTGCTTGCGGTTCCATTAATGCAACTTATTTCCATAATTGGTTTGTGGTCTGCCGCTGTAGTTGTAATGGATGATGCAATATCCTTTAATACATTTTTTAAGGCAGGTTTTGCTCATATACCTGCCATGTGGATCATGGTTGGTTTAGCAATATTACTAATTGGATATTTACCGGAACACACAAATCTAGCTTGGTTATATTTGGGATATGCTTTTTTTGTGGTATATCTAGGTGATATGCTACAATTACCTGACTGGCTAAATAAGCTATCACCGTTTGGACATATTCCTCAAGTGCCTATTGAGGAAATCAATATGGCAAAAAGCTTATTGCTTATTCTTGTAGCGGTAGTCTTGATTATAGTCGGATTTATAGGAAACAATAAACGGGATATTCACGGATAGTGAAAACAGCTGGGGAGAATCTTCTCCCCAGCTGTTATTTGTGATCATGCTCCTCTGCTTCTTTTTTGGTCCTATGGACAGTGCCGTGGGGATGTTCTGGAGGTGCATAGATAGAATATAGTTTAAGTGGAGTGTAGCCTATATTTATTACATTATGCCATTTGCCAGCCGGGATAACTATTGCGCAGCCAGGGTATACCCTTTTTTGGAAATTTAGATTATCTTTTTTATCTCCCATCATAACCAAAGCCTGACCCTGTTCTATGCGTATGAATTGATCTGTATTAGGATGCATTTCTAAACCTATATCTTCTCCCATATTAATGCTCATTAATGTTATCTGCAGGTGTTTTCCTGTCCACAGGGCTGTACGAAACGTATTGTTTTGCTTGGTAGCTTGCTTAATGTTAACTACAAATGGGTTTGGTCCGTAGTCCTTAAGTTCAATATAATCTCCCCAATGATCTGGATTAGAAGCAGGAATCATAGCCCAGCTAGGTATAGGATAATTATATGGATTATAGATATTTATTCCATTATAAGGTCCATAGTGCCAATAATTCATTGACCTTCATTCCTTTCATATAGTAATCAATATATAATATGATATAACTTTGTACTAGGTGATGAGAACAGGTAAAATAATTTGATTGAATACCCATGTTTTTACTAGTATAATATAAATGTCGAGTGTTTTTTGTATATACGTGTAGGGAATGGAGGGATATATATGGGGAAATTTAAAGAATTGTTTGCTGCAAAAGATATGACAGAGGGCACCCCATGGAAACGGATTGTGGAGTTTGCTGTTCCAATGCTCATTGGAAATGTAGCTCAGCAGTTTTATAATACTGCTGACTCTATTATTGTTGGCAGATATATTGGTGATAATGCCTTGGCTGCAGTTGGCAGTGCCGGTCCTGTATTACATCTCATATTTATTTTGTTTATGGGTATTGCCACTGGAGCTGGTATTATGGTATCCCAATACTTTGGTGCTAAGGATCGGGAGAGACTATCTCGCACCATTGGAGTATGTATTACCTTAACTGCAATTGGTTCTTTAATTATTATGGTACTAGGTCCCCTTATTACCCGGCCTTTACTTAATTTCCTAAATACCCCGGATTCTATAATTGAATGGTGTGAAGATTATTTGATTATTTTTTTCTTAGGTAGTCTAGGCTCAGCATATTATAATATTTTATCAGGTATTTTACGAGGTTTAGGGGATTCTGTATCAGCACTTGTATTTTTGCTTATTTCCACAGCTCTTAATGTGGTGCTAGACATATGGTTTGTAGCTTCGTTCAATATGGGTGTTCCAGGCGTGGCGTTGGCTACTGTTATTGCTCAAGGTATTTCAGCGATTCTTTGCATGCTAAAACTAATGAGAATGAAAGAAGCCTTTGATTTGAACCTAAAAATGCTGGTACCTCTTAAAGAGTATTCTTTTAGACTTATTAAATTGGGACTACCAGCAGGAATAACTCATACAATATTTTCATTGGCAATAATCGCTGTTCAGTCGTTAACCAACACATTTGGTGAAATGGTTATTGCTGCCAATGTTATGGTTATGCGCGTGGATGGATTTGCCATGATGCCCAACTTTACTTTTGGAAACGCTATGACAACTTTTACTGGTCAAAATGTTGGTGCTGGAAAGTTGGATAGGGTAGATAAAGGGACACGAGATGGTTTGCGAATGGCTGTGGGAGTTGCAACAGTCATAACAATAATTATTTTATTACTTGGAAAATATTTGATGCGAGTTTTTACAGACACCAAGGAATTGGTAGATTTGAGTATGTATTTGATGCGTATTCTTGCTATAGGATACATAGCTATGGCAATCACCCAATCTCTTTCAGGGGTTATGCGTGGTGCAGGGGACACTGTAACACCTATGTGGATTTCAATAATTACCACAATAGGATTGAGAGTACCTACAGCTTATATACTTGCTCACTTTACAAAAAGCGCTGATTATCCAACAGGAAGACCGGAGTCAGTTTTTGTATCCTTATTAATTGCTTGGGTAAGCGGAGCTATTATTACCACTATCTTTTTCAAAAAAGGTAAATGGAGAAAAAAAGCTCTTACTAATAATGCCCTTGACGTGTAGTACACGTTAGGGGCTTTATTTATTAAAAACATGGTTAATGTCTTACATTTATACAATAATAGGTATAAAATATGCCTATATATTTTTAAATTTTTGAAACATATATTGTACACAACACGTCTAATATAACAAAGGGACTATGCACTTAAATATATACATAACACATATTTTATGTGAGAAAGGAATAGGCTTATGGAACTATTAAAAATTCAAGGTCTAACCAAAGTTATAAAGAAGAAAAAGATACTAGATAATATTTCTCTAACCGTTAATTCTGGAGAGATTGTAGGTTTTCTCGGTCCTAACGGTGCCGGTAAGACCACTACCATTAAGTTAATTATGGGATTATTCCGTATTACAGAAGGAGAAATAAAGATTTGTGGCCATGATATTGTTGCAGACTTTGAAGCAGCTATGGCAAATGTAGGAGGTATTGTAGAAAACCCTGATCTTTATAGGAGAATGACGGGTAGGGAAAATCTAGAGTATTTTGCTTCCATGTACGACAATGTAGATAAGAAAAACATCGATGACGTTGTGGAACTGGTAAAAATGTCAGAGCGCATTGATGACAAGGTCAAGACATACTCATTAGGTATGTGTCAGCGGGTGGGTATAGCTCAAGCCCTTCTCCATAATCCCCGCCTCTTGGTGCTAGATGAGCCTACTAATGGTCTTGACCCTATTGGCATCAAGGAGTTACGGGATTTATTAAAATACCTTGCCAAAGAGGCAGGTGTAGGCGTCTTTATCTCCAGTCATCTGTTATCTGAAATGGAGCTAATGTGCGATCGTATTTATATCATTGATGAAGGTGTTATTATTGGAGAGAAGACCATTCATGATAATGGCGAATCCCAAGAAGAGTTAATATTTGAATACACCTTTGTTACAGACGACAACGTAAAAACCTTTAGTTATTTCAATAAATTGCAGACAAATTGCAGGATGGAAAAGGATGGGGTAGTTGTTGTCATGAAGCGCAGTGAAATGCCTAGCTTAATAAAAGAGCTTGTAAATCAAGGTATCGGCATTTATGCTGTAAACCAAAAGCACAGAACCCTTGAGCAGGATTTCATATCTATAACTACAGGATCTAAAAAGCAAATTCGCTAAATTATATTAGTAAGAGAGGAAATTGCCATGAGTTTTTTAAGACAAATAAAGGTTGAAATTAAAAGTATACTTAAATCAAGGTTTTTATTAGTTATAGCTATATTAGTTGTTGCTTCCAGTGCTGTGCTGCCTGTCATAAGCTTTATTGTAGAACAGAATAGAAACAGGGACGGCGGCGGGGGTGGTATTGTCCGACCTTT
>Ga0209537_1005310_pt1 | contig 10316 bp, 7 predicted proteins | sample BioPla4DNA1_FD_187698 | JGI IMG/M metagenome (GOLD analysis project Ga0209537, IMG submission 187698) | Biogas fermentation microbial communities from Germany - Plant 4 DNA1 (SPAdes) (version 2) | ecosystem: Engineered > Bioreactor > Anaerobic > Digestate | place: Bielefeld, North...
TCCTATTGCTTATAATCCTTTTATGCAATTTTGACATATACACAGCACATTTTTCTATATCCCTAGTCCTCATAAACCAATCCAGTAAAGATTCTCCTTCTAATCTATCATAGATTATACCTAATTTCCCCTCATAAGTAACAAGTTCATAGGCCTTAGGTTTTAAAAAATCCATATTCCATATTAGACTTGCATTTTTGAATTCCTTTTCTACCGACTCCTTTGGAAAGCCTTTATGAAAAAGTTTAAGGACTTTATCCTCCTCCCATTGGTATACAGTTGCAGTATTACCAATCCCAACTACTTTTCCTATTCCCATATACTCCCTCCTATTTAACTTTATAGTATTTTAATTTCCCTAATATTACATTAGTAATCAAATTATATATACCAAGTCCATAAAAGTATTATAATATAAGTGGTGATTCAATTGTCTATATCAAATAAACTAATGGAAAAAATTAAATCCATCCCTAACAGACCTGGAGTATATATCATGAAGGATTCATTGGGAAATATAATTTATATCGGTAAAAGTAAATCATTGAATAAAAGGGTAAGGTCTTATTTTCAGAGGAATATTGATTTTAATAAAATAAAACAGCTGGTCCTCAATATCCATGATATTGAGACAATAATAACAGATACCCATTTGGAGGCACAGATATTAGAATGTAGTTTAATAAAGAAATATAAGCCTATCTATAATAGCCAATTTAAAAATGATAAGAAGTATATATACTTAACAGTTGAAGAAAATAATAGATATAATCCTTTAGCAATTACCCTTGAAAGGGAAAGTAATTTTAGTTTTGGACCTTATAGGAGTAAAAATTCCCTGATGGAATTGGTCAACCTCCTTAAAAATCTATACCCTATCAGGAAAGATAAAGATTTATATGACTTTAATTACCATCCACTACCAACCAAAATGGACGAAGGTGAGTTTAAAGAAAATAGAAAATCCTTAATAGAAATATTGTCCCATGAAAAAGCTATGGAGATTTTTATTAGCTTAATCAATAATAAAATGGAAGAAGCCTCTTTACAATTGCAATTCGAAAGGGCATCTTATTATAGGGATCTCTTATCCCATTTTAATTATCTATTTAATTCCAACAGAGGGGATGTTACTAAGGGAAAAGAGATTCTAGCAGGAGAGAAGTTGGATGATGGTTATAAATTGTTCTACATTGTAGATGGCAATTTAATCTACAAGAAGAAGTTTAATGATATTGATGAAGATAATATAAAAGACTTTATTGTCAATGTTAAAAGGGATAAGCATCTAAATGACTATATCTATAATGAAAAGAGCAAGTTGGATTTTAAGACCATAATAAATAGGGAGCTAAAGACCAACCCTTCTATTGTAGTCCAATACCTTGATGAAAATATGGACTTATCTTTTTTAAATGATTTTTTAAATCAACTGGAAACTACAAAATAATTTATTGTTAATAAAATTTAAAGGGTATATAGATTAGGGAAAGGAGTGTCAATATGGCTAAACTTTTTACCGCTATAAAAATCAAGGATTTAGAATTAAAAAATAGAATCGTCATGGCCCCCATGTGTATGGTGGAAGCTGACAACGACGGATATGCTAAAGATTGGCATGTAATTCATTATGCCAGTCGAGCCATTGGGGGAACTGGCCTTATAATACTAGAAGCCACCGCAGTAGAAAGTAGAGGACGAATTAAAGATAGGGACTTAGGCATTTGGGATGATTCCCACATTAAGGGATTGGAAAAGATAGTAAAATATTCTAAGGAATTGGGAGCTAAGATGGGAATCCAGCTAGCCCATGCTGGCAGGAAGTGTAGAGTAGATTCAGAGCAAATAATAGGTGCATCTCCTTATGCCTTTGACAATACCTATCCTACCCCAAAGGAGATGACTAAAGACGACATAATGACGGTAATAAAAGCCTTTAAAGAAGGTGCCAGAAGGGCTAATGAAGCTGGATTCGATGTAATCGAAATCCATGGGGCTCATGGATATTTAATAAATGAATTCCTATCACCCCTTACTAATAAAAGAACAGACGAATATGGTGGAAGTTTGGAAAATAGGGCTAGGTTCTTAAGAGAGATAATAGTTGAAGTTAAAAAGGTATGGCCTGAAAACAAACCTATTATACTAAGGGTTTCTGCTGAGGACTATATGGAGGAAGGAAACCACCCAGAAGACCTAGTAGAAATAATAAATCTGGTAAAAGATGAGGGCATAGATATAATAAATGTAAGTTCAGGAGGAGTAGTTCCCGCTAAGATTGATTCTTATCCAGGATATCAGATTCCCTATGCTGAAACCATTAAGAAGGGTACTGGATTGCCAGTCATAGCTGGAGGTCTTTTATCTGAGCCAAATATGGCAGAAGAAATCCTTAAGAATAACAGAGCCGACTTAGTATATTTAGGTAGAGAACTATTAAGAAATCCCTATTGGCCTTTGCATGCTGCAAAAGAGCTTAATGTCGATATAAAGTGGCATGGCGCTTACAATAGAGCAAAAATTTAACCCCAGAAATTCTGGGGTTTTTTCTAATTTCTCTATGATATCTGTTATATTTGTGCTATAATATACTATGCATGTGAAGTTTTGTTTATTTAAATGAAATGGAGGGATGATATGAGAAATTTAAAGAGATTATTATCAGGACTGCTTGTCCTTGTATTAGTTTTGGGTTTATCTATTAATACATTGGCAAATGCTCAATCAGACATAGTTCTATTATTGAATGGTAGGAAAATAAGTTTAGAAGATAAAGCCTTTCTAAACGATAAAAACCAGCTAATGATACCACTGCGTAAGATAGGAGAAGAACTTGGTTATGAAGTCATATGGGAGGAAGATCGGAGCATAACTCTATCTAAAGATAATGACACAGTTCATTTGAAAATTGGAGAATCCAAGCTTTTAACCAATGGAGAAGAATTCGATCTAGAAACTCCACCTGTATTAAAGGAATCTAAAAGCTATGTGACTGCAGAACTGTTAAACAAAGGACTAAATTTGGTAGCCGGCTGGAATGGAAAGCATAATATCCTTATGCTAAGGCAATTGAAAGATAATGAAGAAGATTTCTTTGCCATAGATGAAGGAAATAAAGAAAAGCAAGAGGAATTAACAAAATATATGGAATTCCTTCAGAAATACCACAACTTCAATGGTAGTATATTGGTAGCCAAGGATGGGAAAATCCTTCTTAATAAAGCTTATGGATTAGCAGATATAGATCAAAACATTGAGAATACACCCCAAACTACCTTCGCCATAGGTTCTATAACCAAGCAGTTTACAGCCATGGCTATTATGCAGCTAGCTGAAAAAGGGCTATTAAATGTAGAAGACAAACTTTCAAAATACTTCCCAGACTTTCCAAATGGAGATCTAATAACTATCCATAATCTATTAACCCACACATCAGGCCTTTTCAATTATACCAACTTAGATGAATTCCTTGGAATGGATATTAACAATAGAGAGCCTGAAACAGTAATCCATTTGATTAAGGACTTACCCTTAAACTTTCAGCCTGGAGAAAGGTTTGAATACTCCAATACCAATTATGTACTATTAGGAATGATTGTGGAAAAACTTTCTAATATGCCCTTGGAAAAATTCTTAGAAAAAAATATTTTCAAACCACTCAAGATGGAGAATACAGGCATGTATTCTATAGAAAATTATCAAATTCCCGATACAACTCCCCATGTTGGATTCTTAGAACTAATCCCTGTAGATGATGAACTAGTATTGACTCAAGCTTATGGTGCAGGCAATATGTATTCCACGGTGGAGGATCTATACCGATGGGATAGGGCCTTAAATACGGAAAAGTTGGTCAATAAGGAAACTCTGGATAAAATATTTGAAAAATATATAACTATAGATGAAACAAACCACTATGGTTATGGCTGGATGATTACAGAGGACCATACAGAAAATAGGATTCACCATGGAGGAAACACCTTCGGATTTACAGCCAATATAACCAGATATCCAGAAGCAGATTTAACTATCATAGCCTTAAGTAATGTAGGGGCTTATGATTTAGTAACATTAACTGAGGATTTAAGCTCCATAGTCCTAGACAAGGAATATAATATGCCAGAGCTTTTAGAAGAAATAGAGTTAGAAGACTATAGCATATACGATAAATACGCAGGAAGATACGAATTATCCGAATTAGGCGAAACAACTTTTATAAATATAAGCAGGATCGATAATAGGCTATTTGCCCAAATAACAGGTCAACCCGCCTTCGAATTATTGCCATTATCAGAAAGCAGATTTTTTGCAAAGGAAGCAAATGTTAGAATAGATTTTGTAAAAGATAAGACAGGAAAGGTTGAAAAGTTAGTGCTTGAGCAACTGGGTATTATACTTAATGCAAATAAGATGGAAGATGTAGAGGAAAAAGAAGAGATAGAATTAGATTCTGACCTATATAAGGATTATGTTGGAGAATATGAATTAGCCCCAGGCTTCATCATGACTATTACCGCAGAAGATGATAAACTCTTTGCTCAGCTTACAGGTCAGGACAAATTTGAAATATTCCCATCCTCTGAAGACGAGTTCTTCTACAAGGTAGTGGAAGCTAAAATTCACTTCCAAAGGGATGAAGAAGGGCTAGTAACCCATTTAATACTATATCAAAGTGGCCAGGAAATACCTGCTGTAAAATTGAATAATTAATAGTAGTGGAAAACATCAGGGACTGAGTTTACATTTAAAACTCAGTCCTTTTAGTTCGCAAATATAGCTATATATTAATATATTACTCTAAACTTGAATATATGTTCGAAAACCGTTATAATATAATAAGTCACCTTATAAATTTCGACATAAGAGAGGAGCTTGTATGACAGGGCAAACCCATGTAGCAATTGGAATAGCAACAGCCTTAACCTTATCCATGGATCAGCCTATAGAAAATAAATTGATTATGATATTGGGTTCAACGATAGGTTCCTTAACTCCTGATTTAGACCACCCTAAGGGTAAATTAAATCAAAAAATATTGTTGGTAAATAACGGATTCTATAGGACCCTTTTTTATATATCCTTGGGATTTTTTCTTTACTACCTATATTCAATTAAAGGTGAAAAAGCCTTCTTACTATTAGGCACCATGGCCTTCCTAATTGGAATATCCAGCCATAGGGGTTTTACCCACAGTATATTGGGATTTTTAATAGCTGGGTCTTTGGTAAAATCAGGGGCTATAAAATACGGACTTCCACCCTTATATTCAGGTTTTATTGTAGGTTATCTAGCCCACTTAATAGCCGACTTCTTTACCCCAAGGGGAATAAAATTGTTTTATCCTTTTGGAATAAACGTTTCAGCCCCTATCACTATAAAGACTAATGGTAGGATTGAAAAGGCAATATTTCTAATAATAAGCCTTTATTCTATTTCAATGTTGGCCAAACATGTGTATCTGGATTTAAACTTAAATATTAGCTTATAATTCCAGTTTTTTATATTTAAAAGGGTTAGGGCCTGTAGTAGGCCTTAACCACATACTAAAATACATCCCTTATTACCCTCAAGGCATTTTTATAGAATATCTTATCTATTTCATCCTCCGCAAATCCATTATCCTTTAATGCATATATTAGCTTTTCTATCTCACCAATATTTCCTATCTCCCCATTAGGATTACAGCCATCGAAATCTGAGCCTATAGCTAGAACATCGATTCCTCCGACATTTTTGATATGCTTAATATGATTTACCATATCCTCTATTCTGGCCTTTTCTGAATCGCCCAAAAAATTTCTTTCAAAACATATGCCCATTACCCCTCCAGCTTCTGAAAGAACCCTTATCATGTCATCTGTAAGGTTCCTAAAATGATTCTTAATATGTCTAGAATTGGAATGAGATGCTATAAAGGGTTTTTTGCTTATGTTTGCCACATCGTAAAAACCCTGGTCTGAAAGATGGGAAACGTCTATTAGCATCCCTAATCTATTCATCTCATAGACCACTTGTCGACCGAAATCTGTTAACCCCTTATTCCTATATGCTTCCTTAGTGTTTGGGTATCCTATATGGTTTACATTATTCCAAGTTAGTGTTATAGACCTTACACCCAGTCTATAATAATTTCTCAGATTATATAATTTCCCCTTTAAGGCTCCTCCTTCTTCAATGGATAAAATAGCAGAAATCTTGCCTTCCTTATCATTGTTAATAATGTCTTCATACCTTGTAGCTAACTTAATATATTGATAGTTTTTATCAAGTTCTAAATGGAATTTATCCATCATTTCCAAGCAAATATCCACCGGGTCTCTTTGGCTATTTAAATCTATCCATAAGGCAAAGAATTGTATCAATGAATTAGCTTTTTTCAACTTTTTAATATCTACTCCAAAATTGTTTTCATATAGGCCTAAGTTCTCTTTATCCTTCATCAATCTTAGAACTGTGTCACAATGTAAATCAATAGTTCTCATCTATATCAGCTCCAGCTTTCTTAATTCCTCATCTACTGATTTTCTTAAAATTTCCCTCTCATCATGGGTAATAAAAGCTGCATCTATAGAATTTTGTATTATCCTTAGTATTTCATCAAGGCTAAAGCCTAACTTTTCAATTAATAGTTTGTATTCCCTTTCTAAGGAAGTATTTGAAACGGTGAGATTATCCGTATTGACTGTTACCTTCAAGCCTTTTTCAAAGAATTTCCTTATGGGATATTCTTCTATAGATCCTACCGATTTAGTCTGCAGATTGCTTATTGGACACATCTCTAAAAATATATTTTTCTCCTTTAAGAGGTCCATTATCTTAGGGTCCTTTGCTGCAGCGATGCCATGGCCAATCCTTTTAGCATGGAGTAGTTGAATTGATTTTGGAATATTTTCCGCTATCCCCGTTTCTCCAGCATGGATTGTAATATTATATCCCTTTTCACAGGCTAATTTAAAAGCCTTCTCATGGATTTCAGGAGGAAAATCCTGTTCATTTCCAGCCAAATCTACCGCCACTACTCCCTTGCCAATATATTTAGCAGCATTTTGTATTACTTCTATGCTCTTTTCCACCCCTTCATGTCTCATACAAATTAAAATAAGATTAGACCATATTCCAAAGTCCTTCTTAGCCCTTTCCATTCCCATTAGCGTCGATTCAACAACCTCTTCGAACAAAAGGCCTTCTTCCATGTGAAGGTAGGGAGCAAATCTTATTTCTACATATTTTACCTTCTGCTTATCTAAATCCTCCAATAATTCGTAGGTTATCCTTTCTATATTTTCTCTTTTCTGCATAACTCTTAATGGATATTCAAACTTTTTTAGATATTCCTTTAAAGACTTACAATCATCCCTTACCATTACCGCTTCCTCAAATTCTTTATAATCCCTAAATTCCCTAAACCCCTCTTTTAATAGCAGTTCGTACAAAGTCTTTGGTCTAACACTTCCATCTAGATGGCAGTGAAGTTCTATTTTAGGCAGTGCTTTTAATATATCCATCATACCTATTTCCTCCTATTTGATTCAAAATAAAATAACAATTCCTCTTTAATATATTTCGACTTAAATACTTAATACCCTCTTTTTTATATATAAAAATAGCTTGTATAAAGTAGTATCCTTTCACTTGAAAAATATTACTATGGCTTTGATACAGATAAATGTAAGGGGAATGTTATCATTTGCCGGCGGTCACTACAGATTTGGAAAGAATAGCATCTTCATTCATTATTGGACCCTTCAAACACCCACATTCAATAAATTGACGTAATGAAGTGTAACAATATGGATAGGAGCATGGTATATTTATTAAATCAAATAAAAATATCGGATTTAAGTATCAATTACTTATATCCGATATTCATTACTCCTTATCTAAGTCCAATAGCATATTCTAATTACTATTCTGAATCCACCACAAAGGAGATCTTGACATTTAATCGGTAGTTTACTACTTTATCATTTTCAACAATAGCCTGCATATTGCTTATATATACGCTCTTAATATTTTTAATTGTCTTTGCAGCTTCCGTAACTGCCTCTTGAACTGCAGCTTCCCATCCATTTTTTGATTCAGCAAGTAGCTCTATAACTTTTACAACAGCCATCTAATCCCTCCAATCATTATCCTTTGTCATCCTTAGTATAACCAAAAATGGAATTGATATTACTTTTCATGAAAAAAGCACCTATCCTTTTAGATAAGTGCTTTTAAATATCTTTGTTTAAAACTATATATCCCTATTTAATATATTATAGATTAATACGGCTGCTTCTTCTCTAGTTAGATTGTCCTTTGGCCTAAAATATCTTGCTCCACTTATAATTCCTAGACCTCTTGCCTTTGCTACATGCCCTCTTAAGTTTGTAGATATCTCATGGGCATCTTCAAACTCTAGCTTATAGATATCCCCTAGGTCGTATAATGGCTCTAATCCAAAAGCCCTAATTATATACTTTATGGCTTCCTCTCTCGTTACCTTGCCATCCATATCCTTTTCCTCTTCCTTTAAGATGCCGTCAGAAATAAGCCTTTCATAAAGGTAGGTTGTGTCTTCATATATAGAATACATATCCTTAGTTTGAATTAATAGTTGGAAAAACTCCTTCTGGCTTATCTCTTCTTTTGGTTTAAACTCCTCCCCCTCAAATAATATAATGTGCTTTTGCATTTTTTCAATCTGTTCCTTAGCAAAGCTTTCCTCAATGTCCTTATATTCTTTAATGACCTCGTTTTCTATTAATCCCCATCTATTATCCACTAGCTCTGCCTTTTTAGCATCCACTATCAGGTGCTTGTCTTTAAAATTATAAACTAGCCTGATATCTTTCTCCTCTTCTCCATCTCTCTTCCTTTGATATTCTAAATTCAAATCCCTGCCTTCTAATAATACTTCTTTAGCCTTATCCTCTCCTATTATATTATCCGGTGATATGAATTCAATATCGCTCCAGCTATGATGATAGGATAGAACATTACCTGTAACATTGTCTAATAATATATAAAACCCTTCATTTTCCACTCTAATACCATTCATTTTCCTAGCAAACAAAAATTCCGATATATTTCTATTTACATAGACTGAATTACCACCTTCATATTCTACATATTCTACTTCCTTATATTTTTCAGGGCTAATATTCTTTATAGTTTCTTTTGCTATGTTAAGGAGTTCTTCCTTGTTATATTCAGCTACCCCTACCCCTTCTGGCCCAAATCCAGGGTCGGAATAGTCTAAAATCTCTCCTGTTTTAGCGTTAACTCTCGCACTTATTCCACTTCCAGAGTTCCCTACATATTTCATTACCAATACTTCCCATATATAAATATCCTTTTCCCTATTGCCCTGTAATTCATGTCTCTCTAATTCATAGTTTTCTCCTAAGTTAAATGTAGTCACTAGCCTTTCATTTACCTCTTCCCTGCTTATTATCTTATTGGAATTCACTAACCTATCTTCCTCTTCAAAGGCTATGTTTTCCATACCTTCGTATAACGCAGTGTTGTAAACTGTAAAAATAGGTCTGTATGAAGTGCTTACCATCTCCTTGCTTTTAGCATCCACCGTCTTATCGGTATTCAAAATGTTATATCCTAGATATGCCTCATTATCTTCATCCTTTAATTTGTAAAATAATTCTAAGTCTATATTGTCTCTATATATTTCCTTGGCTTCGGCCTTTGATATAATCCCCTCTAAATCTGGAAATTCTACTTCCTCATCCCAATTGATATAAAAACTAGATACCTCACCAGTTTGAGTATCTACACTAATATATACATTATTTTCAGCAAATTCTATTCCATTTTCTTCCCTAATAAAATGATAACTATAGCCTGCTAAACCTAGCAATCTATATGTAAAATGGAGATTATCATCGGTATACTTTATCTTGTCCATTATATCCGGGTATAGTTTATTGATGAAATCTTTGGCGATCTTTTCTCCTTCTTCCCTAGTTATTGTAGGGAATTTATAAATTACAGGCCCTTTATCGTAACTAACTTTATCCTTCCAATAAGATTTTACATTTCCCTCTTCATCAATTTCCACACCAACTCTTTCATCATTTCCATGCCAATTTAGACTAATAGTCTTCTCTCCATAATGGTCGAAATTTTCATATTGGTGTATGAGTTCATAATGATCACCTATTCCTAATAGGTCCTTAATCCTTTGAATATTTTCACTTATAACATCCTTTCCAGCAAATCCAACAGACGGTATAAGTGCCATTAGTAATACAAATACTATCACTAAGAGTATCGGTTTAAATTTTATCTTTTCCATATTATCCCTCCTATCGCTC
>Ga0209537_1005313_pt1 | contig 10308 bp, 8 predicted proteins | sample BioPla4DNA1_FD_187698 | JGI IMG/M metagenome (GOLD analysis project Ga0209537, IMG submission 187698) | Biogas fermentation microbial communities from Germany - Plant 4 DNA1 (SPAdes) (version 2) | ecosystem: Engineered > Bioreactor > Anaerobic > Digestate | place: Bielefeld, North...
TTGTGTCCAGAAATGAAGAGTAAATTAAATTCTTCTTAACTTTAGTGCTCAGTTATATATTACATAAATACAATAATTTAACATATGCTTTATTTCTTTTTTTGCTAAAAGGTTAATCCAAAAACATAAAATTTTTGTTTTAAATTGTGCCATAAATTCGAAAAAAGCCTTTTCTTTATATCACATCCTTGCTATAATAATTACATCAGGCGAACCTGACTTGTGTTGGTTTCGCTATTTGTAGGATGTCCTCGTCTGTTAATCTGCGTGTGCGAATCGCTTCTAACAGTTTCGAGGATATTTCTTTTGCTGTTTTTTTCACTAATCGAAATATACTCAAACCGTTCTCAAACAATTGCACCAGTATGTCCGCAATTTGTGTTAACAGGTAATGATTCTTCATTGCATTATAGTTATGGTTGTTTGCATGTTCAATGTGGTATCGAATATTTTTTTGCGTGTTAAATCCCTGATTTTCAATTTTCCACCTGCTCCTACCTACAGCAAGCATGGCACTAGCATTTCTTTCCGTAATCCGGTTACTTGTAATAAACAGATATCTTCTTTTTTCCCCTCTTTTATCTTCTACTGTTCCTTCAAAAACATTTACCTTTCGATTATTATATGGGATTTCATTTACCCAACTCACTTCTTCGTCTTCACATCTGCCTTCTATGGCCTTGATTTTGGTATATTCATCAGCAATACTTTTTATCCGACCTTCTTTGAACCGGAATAAATACTTCCACTTGTACTCATCACATAATTTGAAAACAGGTTCTGCTGCATATATACTGTCGCCAAGAATACAAATCGGAAGTCGGGGATATATCCGCTTTATTTTCTCTGCCAATCGGTAGAATGCTTTTAGTTCGCAGTCCTGTTTCGTAACATCCTCTGACTCATTTTCAATAAACTCCGTTCCAATACTTAAAACCATATCACCCACTACAAGTTTGGCTTCAAGAACATGATGCATATATATTGTTTTGCTTTCTCCTGTTTCTTCATTGGTAAGTTTTCTCCTAAGACAGTGTTCGCAATGCTTTTCGTCAAATTTAAACAACCCGGTTCCATCAAAAATAACTCCCCAATACTTCCCATTCATTCTATAGCCCTCAAAACATCTTTTCTTTAACAACTCTTTTATCATGTATGTCCGGATCTTTTCCAACTCTTCTGGGGGCAGTTCCTCTAAAAAATTATTTATCGTATCGTAATGAGGCAATTCTTCCAACTCAACACCCAAGGCCCGTTCCAAATTCTCAATAACCAAATCTTGATTGAATGCGTCTGTCATACTTCTCATCGATTTAAAGTTGAATGCATTTTTTAAAATCATCATAAACAAAATCACTTCTGTGTCATACTTTTTGTAGCTTTGATGCCGATGATCGGTTACCTTTTTTAACCACAAACCCATACTTTTAAAAAAATGTTCTTTTATTTTTAAGAACTTGAAAAAATAATTTGTATTGCCCTCTAACTTCCTTTTGTCTTTCCTTGTAATCAATTTTAAACCCCTCCCAAATGTGCTGTATACAGCATGATTACATGTTATATTATACTGGCATATTTGACGCTTACATCTATCCTATCTCCACAACCCCCACAAAAACAAACATTATCTAACCTGTCAACTCAACCCTATCACTTTTAGGGCAGTTGATATGTTACCTCAAACAATAAAAATAAGGGTTTCCTGACATTGCCACATCCGGCAAATTAGCCTGGAGAAAATCTAAATGTCTGGAAACCCTTTATTTATAGCATTATTCAGTACTTTTATTTTTCAACCCTTGACATCAAAACTCAACGTGAGATGTTCCATTGCAAATGTACACTATTTATTTTACACCATGCCTTTCGTTCCTGCAAAAGAAGGATAGGATACCGGCAGCCAGAACAAGCGCCCCGCCTGAGCCAATCAATATCAGCTGGAGTGCAATCCTATCAGCTAAAGGACCGAATACAGCCATTCCTATCGGCATAACACCGGAATACAAGGACCCAAACAACCCAAAGACACGCCCTTGCATGGAGGTTTCTGCTTGCTCTTGAATGATAGTGGTGGTCGCAGTTTGCGTCATGGTCACTGCTATACCATATAATAACATGATGAGAAGATAGAATATGAAGCTCTTTGACAGACCCATAACAATTTCCAAAAAACCAAACAGAAAAATACCCGTAAGGAGAGTCCTTTCACGATTCTTAAATCCTCCCCAAGTACTTATAAGAACACCGCCAAGAGCCATGCCCACAAAACCAATAACCTCAATGGCTGTCAAATACCAATAGGCTTCACCATAGGTGCGGCTGACATAAAGCTTGGCCAGGAAGGGACCGGGAACGGATAAGAAAATAAATAAGCCAAACACAATGAGCAGTTTGCGAAGCAGTTTGTCCATAAAAGAATAGCGAATGCCTACCTTCATGTCATTGAAAAGTGACTTTTTCCCACTCGAAACCTGATGCGTAGGAACTGCAACACAGGCCAACAAACCAATACCCGCCATTGCCGTGGCAACATCCACAAAAAGTGCGGATCTCATTGATGCCACCGCCAAAATGGCTCCCGCTGCGGCAGGGGCCGTAAACTGAACCACCGACTGCATGGTTGCATTAATCCCGTTATAGCGCATTAGCTGATCTGCCGGAACAATCTGCGGAATAACCGCACTAACAGCAGGGGATTGAATACCCGCACCCAATGAACGTATTAGCGACATAGTAAGAAGAGCGCTGAGTAAGACAGGCTCATGGGTAATGTATGGCATGGCAATCCACATGGCGAGCGTAGTCACGGCAATCCCCGCATCTGCGGCAATAATCAAAAGCTTGCGGTTATATCGGTCAGCCCATACCCCTGAGACAGAGGAAAATAAAAATTGCGGCATATAGGCACATATGGTGAATGCCGCAACCCAAGCACCTGAGGATGTGTGAACCGTGACATACCAAACAACAGCCATCTGAACCAGCGCAGAGCCGAATAAGGTAATACACTGACTTATGAGGAAAAGCAGCGCTTTTCCCTTCCATTTATTGTTTAACGCATTCATCAATAACCACCTTTCTTTTTAACGGCATGGAGCTCAATATATCCCCTTTCTCCTCGCGGCTCGAGCTGAATGCGAGGATTGCTTTTATCCCAAACATAACCAATAATTGAGGGATCATATTGATTTATTGCGTACTGTACTGAGGCGATTGCCTTCTGATAGTCCTCTTCGCAGAAGGGCTCTCCTTGAAAAGCCAGATATTGTGCCTATGGAAGGGTTATCACATCAAACCCGTTGGGGATCACGCCCTTGTAGTCCATAGAAACCTCCACACCCATGACATAGGTGGATGTATTCGGCTTCTTGTAGGCCTCTGGCAGCCACATACACACCGGTTCACCGCACAGGGAATCCATGCTCATCAGAATTCCCCATACATCGCAGCCCACCTCTTCACAATACTCAAAATAGTCCTCTGCTTTAACACCCCTCTTAATAATACATTTGCGTTCAGGCTTGCTGATGAGCTGCACAAATACACTTTGTACTTCCTTCACTTCCACATACTCCTTTCTGATTTCTTTAAATTTGACGCCATAGGGGATAAAAAGAGGAATGGGCGTTGGTTGACGGGCATAGACGCTGGGATTAAAGCCGAACTTGCGCTGGAAGGCACGCTGAAAGCCGTCCACACTGCCATAACCGAGCTCATAGGCCAATTCAGCTACATTAACATTACCGGCTTTTAAACGGATTGCCGCCCTTGAAAGTCGCAAGCATCGTATATATTCGCTGGGTGTAAGGCCGGTGTATTCCCGGAAAATCCGATAAGAATGCCAGGGGGAATAATGAGAAACCCTTGAAAGATTGGCGAGCGTTATTTCCTCATCAATATGAGTCTCTATGTATTCCTGCATCCTCTGGACTGCCATTAATTGCTCCTGTATCTTTATCACCTCCCCTATTGCACACTTATCTTATCAAATACATTTTTGGTTTTTCTCGACTTTTTTTGCTAACTTCATTTTGCTGATTTTAAAAAAAGGCGGTTATCTAATCAGGTATCTCAACTATTAATTTTCAGGGTGGTTGATATGTTCCCGTAGACAATAAAAATAAGGGTTTCCTGACATTATCGCTTCCGGTAAAGTAACCATGAGAAAAGCCCAATGTCTGGAAACCCTTTATTTATAGGCATTTGTGCTCCTCTATTTCTCAACCCTTGACATCAATACGCAGCACTCCACATGGCTTGAATTGATGGAATTGATGTCTGTTGAGCCATTTCAGGAACCATCTGTACGTGGGAACATGTCAATCTGTTTTTCTATGATTTTTGAAAAAGCGTAGTTCGAGAGAACATGACCACTATGCAGTCCTTTAGGCTTTTTTATGCTTCAGCATTGAATTCTTTTTATCAGTTTATTTTGGGGCACAAGCAGTGTACCATTTCCCTCATACTTAACATGGCTATTCATCGGTTTCAATTTTGCCTTGTTCATCTATTATAATGAACTAGTGAATTCTCGCCTGAGCATGTATCTACTAATCGCGTCTAATTTCTTGGTACGTCTTAATTTCCCTACTTAATCCATTGCCCTATGGTAACAGGTTCATTTCCAAGTATAGAAGCTTATCACCTAACTTTATAATACATTAAATTCTCTGCCTTAATATTTCTTTTTATGTTTATGAGACACAAATCTACTCCTTTTTACACTCAATACAATTTTTACTATATTCGTTTTTTACTAATATGCTGCCTAATATAATCTGTGACTTCTGTGATTGGATCTTCTGAACTAGTTTTAAAAACAACTTTTTCATCCAGATCACTCACAATAAAATAGTTCTTTTCAAATCTCACATGCCACTCTCCAACACGCAAATAACGTTCTGCCCAAGTCCCTAAAAAGCCTTCAAATGTTGATCCAATTCCATACTTTTTTAATACTATGTTTAATGCAGCTATAAATATTTCATAATTGTAGCCACTAGATGACTTATTAGGTATGATGATCATCTCATCGCCAACTTCACGCAATCGTAAATGAGATGTGCTCATCCATATGAATAATTCAGGAAATGCTATCAAGCAATAACGCCAATCAGTTTTCTGAATGTTAGAGTTTGATATAATTCTATTTAGCTGTTCTGAAATATCTTCATTTAAGTTTAGTGAATCAAGCAGTTTTTTTACGATTACTCCATGGTTTGAAAACAAGCGTTTCATTCCTGGCGTCCTCGCTGGTTCATCAGGTCTGTCAACACATAGCGTTTTATACGCACCTACTGTTAAAGTATAATCCCCGAATGTCAGCAAAGCTCTTCGCAGTAAATTACCATGTTTAGGTTCGGTTTTATTAAACAATGCAGATATCTTATTCCAGTAATCCTTAAAGACTTCAATATCTCCGTTTGATTCATAGAACCCTGCATAGTACAATGCAGAGCGTATTTGCCCGTTAAAATATGGATGCTCTTCTGCTTTGTAAATAATCTCAGCATAGCTTTTATTTTGCAAAATAATTCGTGCCTTAATCTGTTCTTCTACTATTTGCTCTTGAGAGAATCCTGTTACCATAACATCTCCAGAAAAATATGAAAGCAAATCATTCCAGTTATCAGCAAGCTTATTAATCCCTTCAATAGCACGGCGATATGGCTCCAAATCATCAATTCTAGTATTTACAGTCAGGTTTTTGATAATCCTCAGCCATTGTGTTAAAAAACCGTTGTCAATGCCTTTAGCCTTATGGAGATAGGTAGTTACAGCATGAAATAGCACTCTGTCTGAATAGGTACGACTGTCAGACAAGGCATTGAAAATCAATTGGTAAGCCATACTATCCTTATTATTACATAGGAAGTTAAGTGTATAATAAATAGTTTCAAAGATCTCCGCATCAACTTTTTCAAAGTCAAATGGATTCGCCCAGTTACTGTCACTTGAAATCATTCCTTTATTCATAAAGAGCACACCAAAAAAAGTTAAATAAGCTACGTCAAAATTCTCTCTTGAGTTTGACCAAAATAAATCAGTCCAAATACCATCAAAGTTTAGCTCAACTTCATCTACGAAAGGCAGATTTAGTTTTCTCTGTCTTCCTATCAACTGAGCTTTTAAATTCTCAAATGAGGTAAGAGGCTTACCACGTGCATTAAGTTTTATATATAAACTATCTTCCATTCCAAGATCATTCATCTTCAAAAACTTAAATGTAATAGGAACATAATCTGACGATATAAGCTTTTCTGCAAGGTTTTCAACATCACAAAAAGTTTCTTTTATTGCATCAAGCATAACAAGTACAGATTGAATTGTAGGATCATATTTCCACATTGAAACAAACCAAGCTGAATCTTCTATTTCTTTGGAAGGTGATAGTACAGATGTAAAAACTTCTTTACGATTTTTAATTAGTTTTTCAAAAAAAATACGTGAGCTTTTACGAGTTTCATATGTAAATTTAGTCAAAAGTTCTGTTTTGCTATCATCATTATTAAAAGCGTAAAGATGTAAAAGGAAAAGTGTTGTTAGTCGCTGTTGCCCGTCTAAAGGTATAAATTTATCTCCTTCCACTTTGCCATACACAAAATTAAGATCAAGAGGTTGAGTTTTTCGCAGAATAGCAGACTTCACGTCTTTTAATAGATTATAACGCACCATATTAGTATGATCATCTTGTCTGCCCTGTGCATAATCACGCTGTACAATCGGGATTTCAACCTTATATTCCTTAAGTAAATCAATTAATGTTTCAATAGCTTTTTCACTCATTTCCCAAACCTCCCATCAAAGAAGCATTTTAGAGTATACTCCATAGCATTGATATAGTCCTTCTTATCATCGTTTCCCCAAATATCCATATCACTTACATCCTTAGAATACACTTTTAGAAAGATGTTTTTTGTACATAAAGGCACAAATAAGCCTTTTGACTCACGCTCAATAATAATTTTTCTTTTTTCGGCAAAAGTAGCATTTTGATAGCTGCGATTTGTTTGTGAATCAAGAAGAGTAAGATTACCTAAACTGTCATCTGCTTCGTCAGTTTCATCAGCAGTTGCATGAATATGTTCAATGTCCCATTTTATTTTTGCTCCTGTTTCTCCTTTATATATATCAAAAGGAAAACGGTATTGTTTTTCGCTTTTACATACCAATGTTGCTATATTGAAAAGCAAAAGCAACTTCCTAATTCTTCTCCGATCACTTGGTGTATCGTAAGATATGTTGGGCAAATCATCATATTTGCCTGTTACATCCTTCGCTTTATCAATCAGAGCTTTCATGATGTCACTTTTGCGTTTTCCACGTGTTAATTTAAGTATATCGGAAATATTTACTCCTGACGATATCAGATAACCAATTATGTGGTACTTATCCAAATCAGCATACCAATCGCGAAATTCTGCATACAGTTTTTCAACATCATCCCATAATGTCTTAACAAATTCTTCTTTATAAGGTGTTTCCTTCATCATTGTTGAAAAGACTAAAAATGAAAAATAATTCTGCTTAGTATCTATAGGATTTGTTAACTTTGCATTCTTCTCACTTGCCAATAACTCAAATAGCAAATCAATACGTGTACCACTTCGCTCTTTTTCATTTAAAAAATACCAAAATGAATCATCTCGCAATCCTTGTTCTATTCTATCCCATGCGACTGAAATTTCAGTTTGTCTTTTGTATATATCATTACTAAAGTTATCCTTATTTAATAATAAAGCTTTTATTAATTCAGCATTTGTCAATGGTATTCTGCCTAAGTTTACTTTTGTAAATATTTCAATTGGTTTGCTAGTTGACGGTATCTCATACCAAATAAAAAAAACATTTTTTCTTATTTTGGTATTTAATTCCTGGATAGAAACAGACTTATCTGTTTGATTATCAAGCCATTTATTCATTACTTCATAGGCAGTTGCAATATGAAAGAAATCAATATTCTTTTTCTTGTCTGAATCACTTGCACTTTCATCTGATAAAGATTTCAAAAAATCTGCAGTACTGCCCCTAGTTTCGTATTCAATTTCAAAGGGAGGAGTTGCAGAACGGATTTCTTGCTCAGCGATTTTCATAAAAATGTATACTGTAGTAAGACGTTGTTGCCCATCAACTACTTCATATGACCCGTCCTCCCGATACTTTACAATCAGTGGTTGGAGACAGTATCGCTTACCACCTTCAGTTGGAAATTCATTAATATCATCAAGCAATAGTTTTACTTCATCTTCTGTCCAACGGTATCCACGTTGATATGCTGGTACATAAAACCTGTAACCTTTAAGCTCACCAATTGTTTTAGTCATGATAGTCATATCAAATACCCCCTTTAGCTTTTTAAATTATAATTTCGCCTTATTCTGAAATACTGCAGTGTGTCTTTAATGTATAAAACCTTACTAACTAAAATTCAGTATTGATCATTATTTCTCTGTTCTCTGTTTTAATCTACCAAAAGTGTTTACCATTCGACAAAATGAATGCCAAATAATAATCTACATCCAGTACACTAACAAGGCAATTAGTTACGAATATATCAAACTTTAGCTACTTTTAATATCCAATTCCTCTCTTAACCTAGACAAAGTTTAATATACTATTTTAAATGCCTCCATTTTTTATACATTATAAATAATTGGGTTGGCTATTACAAGTAACTATAAATATATTTCTAAAATGTATAGACGAAAGGCATCCCCGTCTCATATTATACAGATTTATACGCAGGATTCACATCCATCTTGTCTCCTCAACCCTAACAAAAATGCCCGTTATCTATTCTGTCAACTCAACCCTATCCATTTTTGAGTTCAAATTTCACCCCAAAATACCCACTCGATATGTTTCCTAGAGCTCAACACTGACCTAAATTCGACAACTAGTTTTTCATCAAATACTGTTATCTTATCAATAAGTCTCCTTACTAACTGTTCATCATACTCCTCCAATTCATAAGATTGTTCATCTAGAAATCCAACCATTTCTACGATGCGCTCTCGTTTACCTTCACGCTCAGCATTCTCGGTCAGTATGTTTTGCTTGAGTTCGCGTAGGCGGTAAATCTCATCCGCATTTTTTGATAGTCTGCCTTTGCATTGACCAGTTGAAGAAGCTCTTGCTGCAGCTCATTTAGCCTACTTTCTATTCTTTGGATCGTATGATCCTTATCCTCATTTAAAACTGAAGCAATATTCTCCTTCAGAACTGTGAGGAAGGTGTTTTTACTTCCTAACACTTCATTTATTGCCTTCACTACGGCATCTTGTAAGGTAGTCTCATTAATAGTCCGTGAAGAACAATCAGAACCTCTTTCCTCAAGTCGGCTGACACATCTCCAAATGATGGATCTACACCCTCTGTTGTTCCAATGTACCCGGCGGTAAATGTCTTCACACCGTTTGAACCAGAATTTTATCGCGCGTGACCCCACTCCCGTTTCCGGGGTAAAAAGTGATATAGATTTAGGCACCCCTACTCCATCAACTGCAGAAAATCTCAAAAGTTAAGCAGTTCTTTGAATTTTGTGAGATTTTTTGCATCTATTTTAAGCCGTTTTTCGGCATTTTTTCAAACGAGGTATTAATTTTTCAAGAACAAAGTGAGTGTATTCAATTTATTTGTCAGTCAAGCGAACAATCTGACAATTGACCGTTGTCCTGTCCAATAAAGTCTGGCAAAGGTGCTTGTCTTCGGCTGCATCTATCCATGCAGACAGTTCACGATTGGTTATAAAAATAATGCTTCTGGTTTCATTAAGAAAGGTAACTGCCCGGTAGAAAACCTGCAGTTCTACCCTGGTTGGTTCTAGATAGAATACATCATCAATAATAATTAAGTCACAGTCCTGCATATAGGAAAAGTTGCTTCTGCTTTTGAATTTGTAGCTTTCTTTTCTAACACTACAACAAAAGTATCAAAAGCGCATAACAGGTTTTATGCCCATTGCTTATTTTGCGTTAATGATTGTATTTGAGCCAATCTTTATCATCCCTTTCAGCTTAACAATAATAAAAATACCCTGTTCCGGTCTTTTATAGAAACCAGGCAGAGAACAGCAACACGTTTTTTAACTGTTTCATGCTACCACTCACTAGTTCACTTTTGCACCTTTGTCAATATAAATCGGTATCTTTAAAGTTTCTCCCGCTTTTATAAAGTTAGGTTCGGTAATGTTGTTAAGTTCCAGAACCTGTTTAGCATACCATTCATAATTCATTCTGTAATGTTCATTCATAAAGTACGGGTTGATAATATCAACCAGCGTATCTCCTGATTGAATGGTTACCTCAC
>Ga0209537_1005314_pt1 | contig 10305 bp, 10 predicted proteins | sample BioPla4DNA1_FD_187698 | JGI IMG/M metagenome (GOLD analysis project Ga0209537, IMG submission 187698) | Biogas fermentation microbial communities from Germany - Plant 4 DNA1 (SPAdes) (version 2) | ecosystem: Engineered > Bioreactor > Anaerobic > Digestate | place: Bielefeld, North...
TAATGGATTATATAAATTGGTACAATAACCATAGATTACATGGCTCATTAGGTTATCTAACACCTATGGAATACAAGGAAAAACAACTAAGTTTAAATGGTTCTAAGGATAAAATTTCCTGTGAATTTGCATCTGTTTAAAAAGATTATTTTTTGGTTCTGTCAAGGGCGAGCGATAGCGAGTTCATTTACCCTTGACAATCTCAAGGCGGACTTTTATAATCGTCAAGGCGAAATTGAAAGTAATTTAAAGCAATTCTATAAAACATTGTGCTATTTTTTCATGTTTAGTTTACAAAGCCTATTTTTCTCCGTTGTTAGACTACCTATAAGGAATTGAAACATATCCAAAAATAATTTTAGATGGGATAAAAAGAAAGTTGTTAGACTACCTATAAGGAATTGAAACGAATTCTGGAAAAAAGGAAATGAACTTCATATTCAAAAGTTGTTAGACTACCTATAAGGAATTGAAACAAACATCTATAATAAAATCTTTTCTATGATGATTAGGTTGTTAGACTACCTATAAGGAATTGAAACGTATAGCTCATGCAGGTCATATCCTGCAATCATAGCGTTGTTAGACTACCTATAAGGAATTGAAACCCCTCTTTAAAGCCTTCTACTTGTTCTGTATAGGCTTGTTGTTAGACTACCTATAAGGAATTGAAACCTGGACATACTTCTGGTGTGTATGCTGTTGCTGTAGAGTTGTTAGACTACCTATAAGGAATTGAAACATGCATGCCATAAAGCAATTTGCCCTGTGGACAACTGGTTGTTAGACTACCTATGAGGAATTGAAACTTGATTGGTTTGGTTTTTCCCTGCAGACTGTGTTTCTGTTGTTAGACTACCTATGAGGAATTGAAACATCTTAAAGACCAATAGTAGCCGCTGCCGATACCGTCAGTTGTTAGACTACCTATGAGGAATTGAAACTATCATCTGAATTAACTAATAATAAATCTTTATCACCGTTGTTAGACTACCTATGAGGAATTGAAACTTGGGTGAAGGGGGTGAATATGGAACAGCCCAACCAGTTGTTAGACTACCTATAAGGAATTGAAACTTCTATCTCTTTGAAGCACACCTAACTCATTTCTTCCTGTGTTGTTAGACTACCTATAAGGAATTGAAACGGCTCTTTGGGGTTTGTATATAAATTACCTGCGTCTGGTTGTTAGACTACCTATAAGGAATTGAAACTTTGATCTGTCTCTGGATTATATATATCCTCCCAATCGTTGTTAGACTACCTATAAGGAATTGAAACTGTTTTAGAAAACTCCTTTTTATATGTTTACTCTATTGTTGTTAGACTACCTATAAGGAATTGAAACACTTTTAATAAGGCCATATAAAAAAGATGGCCATTTAGTTGTTAGACTACCTATAAGGAATTGAAACGCTGATGGAGAAGTAAAAATTAAATCAAAAAAAGATGGTTGTTAGACTACCTATAAGGAATTGAAACTCAAATTGCCCATTGGAATGGTTCATCATGGGAATGTTGTTAGACTACCTATAAGGAATTGAAACTTGTTTAATTTAAGATCTAAAGGACAAGGGGTGTTTATGAATTATCCCTTGTCCTATTTATTCCAACCTTAATCAAATTTCGATATTATTTACTATAGTCTAAAATATGTCCTGGGAAATATTGTCGATAAATTATAAATAACTTTGATAGATTATACTTGGAATATTCCATGGGTTAAAGGTTTTGACTAAGTGAACTAAACAGGAGATTCCCATAGCAATTTTTGCTGTTGGACAATCTCCTTTCTTTTTTATAAAATTTATAGGGATGGTTGTTTCCTGCCTTACAAACAATCATGAAGTTGCTAGTCTACCTGGGAGGAGTTGAAACATACTTTTTCCAAACCATTTATCATTATAATTTTGTTCCTATTTATTAGCTTACCTGTAAGGAATAGAAAAATAGCTTTTTCATATGATGATTTACCGGTTTTATATTTCTAACCAGTCTCCTTTCAAGTAATAAAAACTTATACAAAAGGAGAATTATAAGGCAAGGGATTGTTCTGAGTAGCCAACAAGGATGGCGCAAAAGACAGAAAACTCACCTTTGACAAAAAATAGTGGATGTAGTAATATCAATGTGTAGGTGTGTTATTAAATTACCTACAAGGAGTTGAAACTCAATTCTACCTTTAAGGAATGGAAATTTCCATTTATTAACAGGTCGGTGAAAGCCTACCACTCTTGTTTACTAGTCTACCTATAAGGAATTGAAATGTTCCATCGCTTGCATCATAACTACTGGATTGAAGTCGTTATTAGCTTACCTTTAAGGGACTGGAACAAATATTTTTTAATGTTATCCTGACCTGCAAATTTAGGTTATTATCCTACCTCTGAGGAATAAGCTTACTTAACATAAGATACATAAAAACAAGGGTACTATCCCTTGTCTTATTTATTTCAGTTTGAAGGTTTTATACAAACTCATCCAAAATTTCAAGAGTCAAGGCAAGGACTTGCCTTGACTCTTTTTTATATTTACAGACTAGTTCCAATTCTTAAGAGTGAGTATGTAAAAGTCAACTTTTCACCTTTTCCTCCCTTTAAGCTACAATTATCCTACCTAGGGAATTTCTAAGGTACCTTAGATATTTGGGAGGATGTATGTATAAGGAAATAGAAAAGCTTTATCTAGAAGCTAAAGAAGGTGATTTAAAGGCTAAGGAAGACTTGCTCTCAAGGCTTGCCCCCTTGGTAAAAAGCTCCATAAAAAAGTACTACAACAATCAAAGGGAATATGAAGATTTAATGCAGGAAGGCTATGAAATGATTCTCAAATCCATTGAAGATTTTGACCCTAAAAAAGGGGTGCAGCTACTAGGATATATAAAGACTATGTTAAGATACCACTATTTAAACAAGCACAGAGAAAAAACACCTTTTTCATTAAACAAACCCTTGGAAGAAGGGGAAATGATGGATCTTATAGCAGGGCAAGAGAAGGATCCAATGGAGATGCTTATTGAAAAGGAAGAATATGTACTGCTCAAAAAAGCACTAAATACACTAACTCCCAGGCAGAAAAGGGTCCTGGTGGACTTCTATGTAAAAAATATTCCCATAGGCCAAATAGCTAAGAATATGAAGGTTTCCTACAGGACTGTTGTTAATACAAAGATGGCTGCTCTTAATAAATTAAAAAAAGAAATAGTAAAATAGTATGCCTCCTTCTATATAAGGAGTAGAAGGAGGTGAGAAGATGGCAGTTGTAGATGTAAAAAACAATACAAGGCTAAAGATTGAACTGGATGGAGGCTTTGAAGGAAATAGGCATGTTCTTAAATCCAAGACCTTTTCCAGAATAAAAACTGATGCAAATAATGAAGACCTATTCCAAGCAGCCCATTCATTGGCAAGCCTTCAATCATTACCTTTATACAAGGTAAAGAAGCTTGAAGAGATCGAGCTAGTGGAGGAGGTTTAGTAAACATCTTTTTTAAGGGAAAGGAGGTGGCTAGATGGACAGAGCAAAGCTGGAGATGGAATTTTTAGATTCTACTGGCGGCAAGTTTAAAGTAACCATAGATGATCCTAGAGAAGATATAACAGGTGAGGAAATAAAAACTGTGATGGAGGATATAGTTGCCAGGGATATCTTCTATACCAATGCAGGAAGTATAGTGGCAGCCAATGCAGCCAGGATAATTACAACTACAATTCAAGAAATGGAGTTCTAATAAAAAGCTTCCTATCTTGGTTCAAGATAGGAAGCTTTTTCAAAATAGATAAAAGGAGGATAGAAATGGAAGAAATGTATAGCCATATAGCAAATTTAGGCTTTCCTATAGTTATATCTATGTACCTTCTCATAAGAATAGAAGGTAAACTGAATCAGCTAACGGAAAGTATAAATGAGCTGGCTAAGGTTATATCCAGTATTAAATAAATATAAAAGGTGCTATTTTGTATTTACTGAGATCCTTCCCTTGGGAACTTCGCCTCTAAAGCCTTCACTACATTCAGGATGACAGTTTCAGGATATGAGATCCTTGGCCTGGGGCTCAGGGAGAAAGTTTATCACCCTGGGCCTTACAGTCTAAGAAAGACCTGCCAAGGGTATCCATAAGACAAAGAACCCTCCCCTGTCTTATATGATGCTCCTTCTTGACATGGGAACACATGTTCTAGTATAATATTTCCAGGAGGGGTTGCTGATGGAGTTTGAGAAAATAATACCTGAAGGAATAATGGCCATTCTACCAGTTTACATTCCTATGAAGGGTAACTGCAGCCAGATACTAACCTATAAGGGGCAAACATATGAAATAGACAAAACCATAAGAACCACTTTATCCAAGCTTAGTAAAATCTACCTGGTAGACCTTAAGGCTGCAAGGAAATACTATGGAAACATATTAAATATAAAAAATCTGATACCCATACCCTTTGACAGGGAAAATATATTTATCCCCATAAAGGTAAGGAGGCCTGTATGCAGAAATGATGGATCCATAGGCTATGTGAATATTAAATATATAGATAAAGTATATAAAAAGGAGGAAAGGGCTATTATTCGATTAAAGGATGAAAAAAATATTGAATGCCTGTATTCAATTGATACAGTCAACAAGCATATTAAAAACGGGTATATTATAAAAAGGCTTGCAAGGCCACAAACTATGGAAAAAGAAGCAGGATATTTACCAGGGGAATACAACAAGCCTGCCACTAAAGGGGATATAGCTCTCTTGATTAGCGAAATATTAAGGATAAGGGAATCAATTAAATAGGCAATATGGTATAATAGTTAAAAGACTATAGCAAAGGAGAATTATCTTGTTAACAATAGAAGGCGTTGTAGAGGATATTAAATTTAGAAATGAATCTAATACATATACTGTTGCAGTGCTGGACACACCTGATGGGAAGGCTACCATAGTAGGATACATTCCCATCATAAATATAGGTGAAACCCTAAGGGCAGAAGGGGAATGGGTCTATCACCCATCCTACGGAGAACAGTTGGAGGTAAACAGGGTATCTATCGTTGTACCATCAACGGTAAATGGCATAGAAAAATACCTGTCTTCCGGCCTTATACCCTTCATAGGGCCTAAGACTGCCAAAAAGATTGTAGAAAAATTTGGTTTGGATACTCTGGACATTATACAGTACAATCCTGAAAGGCTTAAGGAAATAGAAGGTATAGGGGACAAGAAGCTTAAAAGAATTGTAGAGGCCTTTAGGGAACAAGGGGAAGTCAGGGAAATAATGATCTTCCTGCAACAGTATGGCATTACTCCTAATTATGGCATGAAAATATACAAGGAATATGGCAAGGACACTATAAAGGCCATATCAGAAAATCCCTACAAGCTGTCTGAAGATATAATAGGTATTGGCTTTAAGACTGCGGACAAAATTGCTCAAAATATGGGCATAAGCAGGGAATCTCCCTACAGAATAGAAGGGGGCATCAGATACACCCTGAATGCCTATGCCTCCAATGGCCATGTATATGTGCCCAGGGAAGAGTTAATTAAAAGTGCAGGCAGGCTTCTGGATGTTGATGAAGCACTGATTGAAGACTCCCTTAGGGAAATGGCCCTAAAGGGCACAATCCAAACCCTAAACTATAATGAGGAAATAAGAATATACTATACTCCCTTCCATGTGGCAGAAAACAATGTAAGCAAGAAGCTTGTAGAACTGTCTCGGGTTCAAATGGACAATATAGACATAGACATTGACAGGGCCATAGAAAAAATAGAAAGGGAAGACAATATAAGATTTGCCAACAAGCAAAAAGAGGCCATAAGGGAAGCCATAAAAAATGGCATAATAGTTATAACAGGAGGGCCAGGAACAGGGAAGACTACCATCATAAAGGCCATAATAAAAATATTCCAGGAGGAAGGTCTGAAGGTGAGTCTGGCAGCACCAACAGGCAGGGCAGCCAAGCGTATGACTGAGACTACAGGCCTTGAAGCAAAAACCATCCACAGGCTTTTAGAGTATTCCTATGTGGAAGAAGGCATGGCCTTTGGCATAGATGAGGACAATCCTCTGGACACAGACCTGCTTATTATAGACGAAGCCTCCATGATAGATATACTTTTAATGAATCATTTACTTAAGGCAATAGTACCAGGAACCAGGCTGATACTGGTAGGGGATGTGGATCAGCTTCCATCTGTTGGCCCAGGCAATGTACTAAAGGATATAATAAATAGCAATGCCATAAAGGTAGTAAAGCTTGATGAAATATTCCGCCAGGAGGAGGATAGTTTAATTGTAGTAAATGCCCACAAGATAAATAAGGGGGAATACCCAGTCCTAAATAAGGGAAAGGACTTCTTCTTTATAAGGGCCAGGGAGCCTGGAGAAATAGTTAATATAATAGTAGAATTGTGCAGGGATAGGCTGCCAAAATACTATGGTCTGGATCCTATTAATGATATACAAGTCCTGACCCCTATGAAGAAGGGGGAAGTAGGTATTAACTCTTTAAACAAGCATCTACAGCAGGTTTTGAATCCAAAGGCAAAACACAAGGGGGAAAAGCAGGTAGGTGAAGAAATATACAGGGTTGGAGACAAGGTTATGCAAATCAAAAACAACTACTCCATTGAATGGGAAATAGTCCGTGAAGGCATGGTGGTGGAAAAGGGAGAAGGCATTTTTAATGGGGATTTTGGCAAAATAGTTGATATAGATGAAGAAGATAGAATTATGAAAGTAGTATTTGATGAGGAAAAGGAAGTGGAATACAGCTTTAACCAATTAGATGAACTTAAGCTATCCTATGCTACTACAGTGCATAAAAGCCAGGGCAGTGAATTTCCAGTGGTGGTAATGCCCATATACTGGGGGCCACCCATGCTCTTAACCAGAAATCTTCTATATACAGCCATTACAAGGGCAAAGGAACTGATAGTTCTGGTAGGGGATGAGAACTATCTTAAAAGAATGGTAGACAACAACAGGATTACCAAAAGGTATTCCAGTTTGGATATAAAGATAAAGAGCGTACTTTCCATCTTTTAGGTGATAATATGGGAATATTTAAAAGCCTGTTAAATTTCGTCTTTCCAGAGGAAAATATATGCCTGTTTTGTAAGGACTACAGGGTTGAGGGGAAGTTCCATATCTGCAGCAGTTGTCAAGGCTTTATTGAATTTGTACACAGAGAGATAAGTAGTCCCATTCCCTATGTGGAAAAGGCCTACTATTCAGTCCTATATACCAGGCTTATAAGGGAAAACATACATGCCTTCAAGTTTGAAGGCAAATCCTACTTATACAAGGCCTTTGGGGATATACTACTGGAAACAATTTATGAAAAAGGCCTTCATGAAAAGGTTGATTTAATTGCCTTTGTGCCCATGAACAGGATGAAGAAGGCCCAAAGGGGCTATAACCAGTGTGAGCTTATGGCCAGGTACCTGTCTAAAAAGATGGACAAGCCTTTACTTAAGGATAATATAATAAAGGTGAAGGTAACAAAGGAACAAAACAGGCTAGGCCTTACAGAAAGAAGGACAAACCTGAAGGATTCATTTAAGGCAGTAAAGGTAGAGGATTTTAAGGCTAAAGAAATACTTTTAATAGACGATATTATAACTACAGGTACTACTATGAAGGAAATAAGCAAGGTCCTAATTAATAATGGGGCAAGGAAGGTTTATGGGCTGGCTATAACTTCAAGCATGAAGATTTGAGGTGGTTTTGTGGATATTAGAAATTGTTCAAGGTGTGGAAGGATATATGTTTATGATGGCTTTAACATATGCATAAAATGCAGGCAGGAGGATGAGGAGGATTTTCAAAAGGTAAAAAAATATTTGGCAGAGCATCCAGGAGCCAATATAATGGAGGTAGCAGAGGGAACAGGAGTAGATTCCAAAAAGATAATAAATTTTCTAAAGGAAGGCAGACTGGAGATTGCAGATGATAGCAATATAATTTTAACTTGTGAAAGATGCGGTAAATCCATAAGGACAGGCAGATTTTGCAACCAATGTGTCTTGGATCTGGAAAAGGAATTAAAAGGTGCCGTAAGGGACAGTGGCCTTAAACAGCAAAACTATAAGGCTAAGGAAAGGATAAGAATTATTGATAGAAGGAATAGGGATAAATAAAAAATAAATGTTAAAGTATCACCCCATTTTTCCGATAATAGTATTAGCAGGAAACAATGGGGTGATTTTTTATGAAAATTAATAAGACCAATAATATACTTGGTATCTTTTTCAATATAGAAGCTAATAAGGTAGGTAAAAATAAAGGTTCAGGCAAGAAGGATAGGCTGGAGGTTTCAGAGCAGGCCAAGGATTTCCAAATAGCCTTGGATAAATTTAAGGCCTTGCCAGATATAAGGGAGGAAAAGGTAGAAAGGCTAAAGAAGGAAGTCCAGGCGGGCACTTACAATATAGAGGGAAGGCGTATAGCAGAGAAGATATTGGAAGGTATAGAATTAGATAAAAGGATATAATGGGGTGGCAAAATTGACCTTTAAGGATGAGTTAATGGAAATATTAGAGGAAGAGATTAAGGAGCTGGAAGGTATAAGGGATCTTTCCTACAAAAAAACAGATATTATCATGAACAATGAAGTAGAAGCCCTCCAGAACATGACTAAGGAAGAAGAAAGGCTCATACTTAAAATTGCAGCCTTAGAAGATAAAAGATTAAAATTATTTGATTCCTGGGGAGTAGATAAAAATACTCCCTTTTCTGAAGTTATAGCTAAAATTCCTGAGGGCAAGGAAGAGCTAACAGAAATAAGGGACAGGCTAAATAAACTTTTTTCAGATATTAAGGCCAGAAATGATATAAATAATGAATTAATTAAGGAAAATATAGAATGGATAGAATTTAACATGAATTTAATTACCCAGGCCAGCAGTCCAGCTACCTATGGAAAGAAGGATAAAAACAAGGAGCCTAATAAGAGCTTTTTTGATAGGAAGGTGTAAATATGAGTTTTGGAGGATTGTATATTTCCGTATCTGGAATTAATGCAAATAAAAAGGCCTTAGACACTATATCCCACAATATATCAAATGTAAATAATAAAAATTATGTAAGGCAAAGTGTTATTCATGCAGAGGGTAACTATGTCCAAAATCTGCTTAAGGGATTTCAGTTAGGTACCGGAGTTACAGTACAGCAGATAAGGCAGATAAGGGATGAGTTTTTAGATTTAAGGATAAGAAATGAGAAGGCAGCTTTTGGCTATTACACTGCCAGATCAAACATACTGGAGGAAATAGAGACAATATTTAATGAAATAACCAGCAGTGGATTACAAAGTGTCATGGAGGACTTTTGGAATGGATGGGCAGAGCTATACAAGGAGCCGGAAAGTCTGACTATAAGGGGCTTGCTCCACGAAAGTGCAGTGGCATTTACAACTACAGTAAACCACATAAGCCAGCAGCTTGATAATTTGCAGCGTAATTTAAATACAGAAATATTGGATAGGGCAAGGGAAGTAAATGAAATATTAGAGGATATAGCCAGATTAAACGAAAATATTAAATTGGCGGAAAGTTTCCACAGAGTGTCTGCCAATGACTATAGGGATGAGCGAAATGCAAAATTAGATAGACTATCGGAGCTACTTCCTATTAAATACTATGAAAACAGCCGTGGGGAGATAGTAGTATCCTTGAATGGCAGGGATTTAATTAATGGAGATTATTTCAATCCCATAGAAATAAGGTTAAATGAGAAGGGACATGGAGAAATATACTGGTCAGATACTAAGGAAAATATAGAGCTAAAGTCTAGGGGAGAGCTGGCAGGCTTAATAGAAGCCAGGGATAATTTAGTTGTCGAGTATAGGCATAGATTAAACATACTGGTTGGAACCATAGGTCAGGCTATAAACACCCTCCATGGGGCAGGTAAGAGTCTGGACTATAATCCTGCAGGTCCAAATGAGGACACTACAGGCATAGCTTTTTTCCAATTTGACCCTGACAACCCTGCAGCCACAATAAGGGTGAATCCTTCCTTGGCTGATTTTGATAAAATAGCAGTTTCCTTAACGGGTGCCAAGGGGGATGGTGAAATAGCCAGGGCCATATTAAGCTTAAGGGATATGAAGTTATTTGGAGATTATGAGGAGTATTTTGGAGAAGAAGGAGAGTTATTAAATATACATGGAGAGCTAGATGCTATAGAGGATGGAAATAGTATTGGCTTAGATGATTTATTAAATCCCTTAAATGAACTGTCTCTTCCTATGGACACAGATGAATTCTACAGGGATTTAATACTAAGCCTTAGCCTTAAAAGGGAAGAA
>Ga0209537_1005318_pt1 | contig 10303 bp, 6 predicted proteins | sample BioPla4DNA1_FD_187698 | JGI IMG/M metagenome (GOLD analysis project Ga0209537, IMG submission 187698) | Biogas fermentation microbial communities from Germany - Plant 4 DNA1 (SPAdes) (version 2) | ecosystem: Engineered > Bioreactor > Anaerobic > Digestate | place: Bielefeld, North...
CTCTGTAATGCCCTGCTTACTCCCACTTCAGGAAAACTTCTTATCAATGGTAAAAAGCCCGGTGTAGAAACAAAGGCTGTTATATCCTACCTCCCGGAACGCAGTTATTTCAACGATTGGATGAAGGTATCAGAAATAATTGGGTTCTTTAGGGATTTTTATGAGGATTTCAATGCACACAAGGCCTATGACATGTTGAAAAGCCTGAACCTGAATCCCAATGACAAGCTGAGAAACATGTCAAAAGGCACCAAAGAAAAAGTTCAGCTGATTTTGGTTATGAGCAGGGAAGCCCAGCTCTATCTTCTGGATGAACCAATCGGGGGAGTGGACCCTGCAGCACGGGATTATATACTTGATACAATCTTGCGAAATTACAACGAAGATGCAACCCTGATCCTGTCCACCCATCTTATTGCTGATATTGAAAAAATACTGGACGAAGTGATTTTCCTGAAAGAAGGACAGGTAGTTATGCAGCAAACCGTAGACCAAATTAGGGAAGAAAGCGGAAAATCCATAGACTCTTTATTCAGGGAGGTATTCAAATGCTGAGGAAACTTATGAAATATGAAATCAAAGCTACTGCTCGCATAATCATTCCCATGCAATTGGCATTGCTTATATTTTCCATCATTAACAGGCTGATAAATCCTTTTAGTTCATTAGAAAAGGCAAACAGTTTTAACCTGCAAGTATTCATCAATGCAATGAGCATATTTATTTACTTTGCTTTAATCGTCGGAGTTATTGCCATCACGCTGGTAATAGTTATACAGCGATTTTACAAAAACCTGCTGGGTGATGAAGGGTATCTAATGTTCACCCTGCCCGTAAAAGTTAATCAGCACCTATTAAGCAAACTCATTACTGCTGTTTTCTGGATGATCGTCAGCGGCCTTTCCCTTATATTTTCCGTTTTAATTATCTCCTGCCGCAGCGGCTTAAGTACGGAACTGGCAGAGTTATATAAGGCGCTTAAAAACATGTTCGGAACAACCGGCCTGATCGGTATAGGCTTATATATCTTGATTGCCCTAACTCACGGCATTCTGGTTATCTACAGCTCCATCTCCTTAGGCCACCAGGTAAACAATCACAAAATCATAGCTTCCTTTGCAGCCTTTTGCATATTATATTTAATTACACAGATAATTTTAGCCATTTTACTGCTTTTACTTGCTTGGTCTTATGGCTTCTTAGAAATAGGAGCAGCCGATTTGCAGTTTGAACCTGCAATGCTGTATAAAATTTTGCTGCCAGTTTCAATAGTTCTGATTCTGCTGGGAATAGGTCATTTTCTTCTGAATAATTATGTTTTGAAGCACAGATTAAACCTGGAATGATTTCGCGGAAAAGCAGATAAAAAAAAGGAAGCTCCGATATTTTCGGACACTTCCTTTTTTATTCAGGGTGTATCAAATTTTCTTTTGGTATTTATATATATATTTTGGCACACAGTTATTTTTTCAGATCAATAATATGAACTGTGGCAATGCGGTCTATGGAACCAATTGCGAGGGTATCTTCCGCATTATTGAGAACAATGCTGGAAAGTTCATTGGAAGCCGTTGTTCCATAGTAGCCGTGGGTATTGTAGTTTATAATACCCAGCTGTTTTAAGCCCACTTCATCATCGTAGTAGAACACATATCCCATGTCCTCAGGATCTCCAGCAACGCCCCAGAGCTTGGTTTTTGCCTTATTTGTGCACATGCATCTTATAGGACCGTATGCTGCAGCATGTCCCAGGGAATAAACCTTATCATCCGGACTTACAATAGCCAGAAGCGCATCCATGGTGCCGACTATTTCGCGTCCGTTATTCCATTCCACAGATGCCGAAGCCACTGCACGATAACGGCGGCCGGTTGCTTCAGGCAGCTTTACATTCCTGTTAAACTTCAGTTCTCCGGGTTTTATGTTCTTAAGCAGCCATTCCTTATACTCAGGATCAAGCTCGCTGAAATTCAGCCGCTCTATAACATCACGATATTTAATCTTAAATACATAGGAGGCTGTTTCTGCACATAAAGAGGCGCCTGTCAGAACATGCAGAATGTCATCTTCGTCATAGCACATGCCTATTACCTTGGAATCTTCAATGTTTGTATGAGGTACTTCTCTCCAGATGCGGACCGGGTAGCAGTCTTCTATTGGAAATGCCTGGTAAGGATTATTTGCTGTTACTTCCTCTCCTGCTCTTTTCTTTTGTCTTATTTCACGCTGTTTCTTTTCTTCTTCTGTCAGCGGACGAGGACGCAAACGTTCATCCTGTGACACTGGACCGGGCTTATACATGTGTTCTCTGAATTGAGCCAAATCAATACACAGTATGCATGGACCATCTGCACCAAAACCACGTCCCATATCTACACAGTAAAGTATGTCATTTTCTGCATCATAATCCATCTCTGTGGTCAATGCGTGGGCTCTTTCAGGAGTTCCTATTACCCCCAGGCACTCCGGTTCTTTTCCGTTTTCAATGTCCCAGCGCATCAGATAATTCAGACGGCCGTAAGTGATATCTTCAGTTTGAATAGTTGCTGTTACATACAGATTGTACCACAGCACATTATACTTATCAAGAATAAAGGCGTCACAGTTATAGCATGAATATTCGTTAGGAAGCTCATGCAGTCCGCCCTTGGGTATTTTGCTTCCCAATTTTGTAATCTTAAGTGTTTCAAAATCCAATTTAAAGAAGTCATCTGCACATAGATTTGCTGTATACATGAATTTGCCGGAAGGATGGTTTCTTCCGTTTACCATATAACGATACCAGGTGTTGTTCTTATAATTACCGGGATATTCCGGTACCCTGAAATTCAGGTCTTCCAGTTTGTTCAATTCTGTGTTGATGCGGAAATAGTATCCTGTTTTTGTACATCCGTAAATGTTGCCGTCTGCTCCTAATACCAGTCGGTAGCAATACAGTTCTGCGGCCTTCCCCAGATCCGTTACTTTCTTTGTGTCCAGATCATAGCTGTATACATGGCCCCGCATAAAGCCTATCATATATAATCTGTTGTGTTTGGGATCGTACTTGGCTCCGTATATGGATTCACGCGGAACAGGAATGCCCCAGTTTTCCGATTTTCCTGTCTTGGGATCATATACTAATATATGTGATCCCGGGAAGCCTTCCCATACATGGTTATGATGTCCGAAGGGCATCCATTCGGGATGATGTTTTGCACGGTCTGTTGAATGGGTGGTTGCAATGACCCTGCCGTCGGGTAAGAAGTTTATGGATGTATGCAGTTTACTGGCAGGCAGATTGCGGGGATTCGGCAGGATGAGATCTCCCGCGTAAAAACATTCAACAATTTTGTTCTGCTCCCTGTCATACCTTACAAGTTTTGCATGATCACTTCTTCCGGCTTCAGACGAAAGTGTAAAATACATAACTCCGTCAGGACTTAAAGCTCCGTCCCAGCAGGTGTTGAAGTTTTCATTGCCTTCAGCTTCCGGATAAGCCTGCTTTACACCGGTCTGGTTGATCAGACGATAATAATCGTCACTGAACCTCTCGAACAAATAGTTCGACATAGTTCTGCACCCCTCTTTTTTATTATTTATTTAACGCTTGGCACCTATGTATTAAGAAATTTAGATGCCAGCATTATAAACAAGGATCAGGAATGTATCATTCTGCAAGTCTGGTGGTCTGACGCTGAGCCATTACCAGATTATAATAAATGCCTTTTTTCTTAAGAAGTTCCATATGAGTACCTGCCTCAGCTATTCTCCCCTTATCCAGAACCAGGAGCCGGTCCGCATTTCTCAAGGTAGACAGTCTGTGGGCGATGGCTATGGTGGTACGTCCCTGGACAATCCGATTCAGGCTGTCCTGTATTATGGATTCCGTTTCCACATCTAATGAGCTGGTTGCCTCGTCAAGTATCAGTATGGATGGATTTTTGATAATAGCCCTTGCTATGGCCAGCCGTTGTCTTTCTCCGCCTGAAATGGAATGCCCGTTTTCACCAATGACAGTGTTATAACCATCAGCCGTCTGCATAATGAATTCATGGGCATTGGCAGCTTTTGCAGCAGCAATTACTTCTTCTATTGTAGCATCCGGCTTGCCATAAGCTATATTATCATAAATGGTGCCGGCAAACAAAAATGTATCCTGAAACACCACCCCGATGCTCTCATGAATATGATCCGGCGACATCAGCCTTATATCCACACCATTGATACATATTTTGCCGGCATTCGAATCATACAGTCTCATAACCAGATTAATCATGGTTGATTTACCCGCTCCGGAACGACCGACAATACCAATCATTTCCCCGGGTTTTATCTTAAAATTAATGTCTTTAAGAACCGGCTCATAGGACTTATATCCGAAAGTAACGCCTTCAAAGGCTACCTCTCCAGCGACCGGAATATTTGTTAGATTATCAACTGAGGTAATATCCGGCTCTTCGTCCAGTATTTCAAATATCTTCACCATACTGGTCAAGGCATCCGCCAGCCAGCGGGGAAAGGAAACAAACCAACGAAGAGGCGCATATATATAGGTTATATACATGGTAAACTGTACAAGCACACCAAAGCTCATTTCTCCGCTCAGAATTTTTTGACCGCCGACGTAGAGCACCAGAAATTCACCGATTCCGGTAAAAAAGGTTATGGGCGGAAACAGACAAGCCCATAAGGTTTCGTTATCGGAGGACACCTGGGCAAGTTCCCTGGTGGCGGCTGCAAACTTGTTGATTTCCATCTCCTCTTTACCAAAGGATTTAACGGTTCGAATTCCTTTAATGATGTCGTGAAGAATGGATTGACATTTGGAATTCTTGCGCCACTGCCGTTCATAGCGGATATGGATAAACCGCCAGAAACGGGACAGGGCTATAGAGACAATAGGGATGGGCAGGAACACCAACAGGGTAAGTTTAAAATCCGTAAACAACAATATGGTAAATACCACAATAAAAGTAATGCACTGTTCCACTGCCCAGCGGCCCCCGTCTGTAATAAAACGCTTCACATTGGTTGTATCCTCCATTACGCGGCGGATCAGATCTCCGGGAGTTCTTTTTGAAAGGGAGCCCAGGGATAGTTTTTGTATCTTCTCATAGACCAGATTTCTCAGATGGTTAGCGTATAGAACGCTTTCCTTGTTAAACACCCTTGAGCTGAATATATAAATAACCTCACCAAGGGCTCTTGCCAGAAACATTCCTCCTGCCAAAAGCAGAACCTGCTGAAATGTGCCTGTCATGGGGCGCAAATGTCTATCAATCAGCATACGGCTGAAAATAGGCACCAGAAGGTACAGCAAGGATGACATAGCTAAAAATACCTCTGCTGTAATGATCTTTCCGGCAAAGGGCTTCATTAACTGAAGCGCCCTTTTCAGGACACTCATCTTATTATAGCAAAAGATACAAAAGGACAATTCTTCCACTATAGGTCGTTTGCATTTTTCGCAGATCAGCACAGCTTTTTCTTCAGGAGCTGTATATTCCCCGGTTTGAATGTAGTAGTTTACAACCTTGCAGAACTCACCGGCCGCTTTCATAACAGACATGGTAAACCGGCACAGAATGGTTTCCATGCCATCATTTTCTGCAGCAAACAGGAGGCCGCAGCCTACACCGGGAATTACTGCCGCTTCTTTTATATCCCTGACGGATATGGTCTTAAGTTTATGGCCATCGACATAGGAAGTTATATTTCCTGTTTCATCAAAGCGCAGAATACCATTAGCAGGCTTCATATTTAAATCCAGGTCATATACAAGTTCATATGATTTTAACATGAATATTTACCTTTCTCATCTCTAGAAGAGGTAGGGTTCCAATCTCTTCAAACTTTTTTTATCCAGTTTGCTGAGGGACTGGATAATATACCTGTTGCCGTCCACATCAAAAATTGCCAGTCTGTCCTCATCCAGCATTCTGATATTCCTTGTTACATCTTTTACTGCACAATTCTTAACAAACTTTTCATCTTCATTTCCGATAACCAGCTCCAAATATACATAACCCAATTTATCCTTAACAGATTTCACTTCGTATACACTAGGACTATAATATCGATTGTTTAATTCATTAACCACTATATCACACTGCTGTTTGCTTAAGTCAGAAAGAGAGCGGATCATGCCGATCTCTTTATTGTCTTTATCGAATACGGAGATGTATTCTTCCGGATGGCTGATAGGAAGTGCCCGCCTTAAAGAAATTCGTTTATAATCCTTATCATAGTATCTGAGCCCGGTAAAACCGCCCGGAGTTACATAAAACTCTGCCTTTTGAAGGTCGAGCATTCCTATGTCTATTGCATTTTTCAGTGTGGATTTTTCTTTCTGAATTTCTATCTTTTCAAAAGCGGTTTCCAATAAAAAAACCCCCTATAATATTCTGACATCTCAGGGCCCAATAACATTCTTTCAGGCTTATGCTCAGCCTTCCATGTTTATTACCTTGAGCCCTTCCAGCTGAATCTTATAAAGCTTATAGTATTCTCCCATTTTTTGCAGCAATTCTTTATGCGTGCCCTTTTCCACCACTTTGCCGTCGCTGATAACTGCCAGGCTGTCGGCATCGCGGAGGGTGGAAAGCCTGTGGGCGATCGATATGGTTGTCCGCCCTTTCTGCAGTTCTGACAGGGCTTTCTGGATCTTGGCTTCTGTTTCAGTATCCATGGCGGCTGTAGCCTCATCCAGAATTAAAATGTCAGGATCCTGAAGAATAGTGCGTGCAATGGAAAGACGCTGCTTTTCTCCGCCTGAAAGATCCTGTCCTCCTGCACCGACCCTTGTTTCATAGGCATCAGGCAGGGACATGATAAATTCATGAGCAGAAGCAGCCTTGGCTGCCCTGATTACATCCTCCATATCCGCATCTGGTTTCGCATATCTGATATTATCTGCAATGGTGCCTATAAACAGGTAAATATCCTGGGATACAATACCAATGCTCTGCCGCAGCTGCGATAAGGACAGCTGCCTTACGTCATAACCGTCTATGGTTATGGATCCTTCCTTGACATCATACAACCTTGCAATCAAATTAGCTATGGTAGTTTTACCGGCCCCGGTTTTACCCACTATGCCCAGCATCTGCCCTGCTTTTACTGACAGATTCAGGCCTTTTATAATCGGAACAGCAGGATCATACTCAAATACCACGTTCTTCAGTTCAATATCGCCTCTGATCTTATCTAAAACTACCGGATTTTCCGGTTCCACAACATCGGGTTCAGCGTCAATAATCTCAAATACCCGCTGGGCTGAGTCCACACAGCGGGCCCACCAGTTGGAGACCCATGACATAAACTCAAGAGGTCCATACAGCATGGATAAATAAGCTATAAATGTCAACAGAGTACCTAAGGTAATTTCGCTTTTTAATACCATATTGCCGCCAATGGCTGTGATAATGACCTGCCCTAAGAACATAAACAGATATATTAGGGGAAACGCAGTATATTCTGTATTGACTGCCTGCATATCTATTGCTGCCTGTTTGCTTCCCACTTCCGAGAACCTCTGAGCTTCTGTTTCCTCTCTGGCAAAAGCCTTTATAACTCTCTGCCCGTTGACGGAGTCGCTGACCATGGAGTTTAGCTGTGAGTTATACACCCAGTTCTTATGATGAAAATGTTTGAATATGCTCCAAAGAATTCTGAATAAGATTATGGCTATGGGTATGATGGCAATGCAAATAAGGGCCAGCTTAATGTTTAAAACACACATCATAATGATGACGCCCGTAAAAGTTAATGTATTGACAACAACAAAGGGTAAGCCGTCTACAAAAAACCAGTATATATTATTGGCATCCTGATTAATCCGGTTCATAAGGGATCCTGTGCGCTTGGAAGTATAGAAGCCAATGGACAGCCGCTGCATTGCTTCAAATATCTTCATCTTAAGATCCTGAACTATCCAGGGCACGATTTTTGCCAACACAAATGAATACAGGGTATTCAGCCCCACGCCTACGGCCCTTACCAGAAATATCAGCAGTACGGCTGCAAGGACGGCGCCGTAGTAGCTGCCTCCCTCTGTAAGCACATTATCAAAGAAGAATTTAGTGCCAATCATAGGCGAAACGGTAGAAAATGCCGACCCCAGAAGCATGGTAATAAAAATCATTGCTACTTTATCACGATAATGAGTAAAAAAGCTCATTAGCCGTTTGGAAATAGATATCCTGTCCATACAGTCGGGACATATTTTTCGCTCCGGTTCAGGATATCTGCTGCCGCATTTAGGGCAAAACAAATCTTCATTTATTGCAACATCCGTCAGGGGGTCAAGCCCCTCCCTGATGTTTTTCACCACTTTACAAAGTTTCTCCACATCGGACAGAAAACCAATTGAAAACACCAGCAGAACTTCTGCTTCATTATCCCTTTCGCTGCATAACCGAACAGTTGACAATAGGAGTTCACATGTCAGCTCACCAAGCTGAGAAAGAGAATAGGTTTCGAATCTGTTAGCCTGGTACACAGCGACAATCCTGCGGGCACCATTGGTTCTTACCACCTTTTCCCTACCAAAAAGGATATACATGGTATCCCGGCTGACTGCTATATATACATCGGTATTATCGTATTCATTGGCAGAATCGGCATGAACTCCGTAAATCAGGCTGGAAGTATACACGCCTTGATCCCGGAAAGCGGAAAGCATATATTCAGGCACATAGGTGTTCATAAAAGGTTCTATCCTTTCTCCGGCTGAATCTTTAAAACTTGTCTTAAACTTGCCTTCATTATTATATAACATGCAGAGTAAAAATTGAAATGATATATATTTTATTGCTACATCATAATAACACAAAAAGAAAAAAGATGCCATAAAAGATATGAATGACAGCATCTGTGAAAAAGCAGACGGAAATATTCATTTCCATCTGCCTTATGTAAGTTGCGTTTATGCAGCTCTGTCTATATCGGTCCGCATATCACTGAGCAGCCTTATCCGCAAACTCCTGTACTCTAAGGGTGTCTCTTGTCGACTTGATTACTGTATCAGTATTTGCATCAGTGGGCTTGCCGCTTAGCTCATCTATAAATTCGCTCAGGCAATTTCCGGTTTCAGCATCCGGCACCTTAATGGTTTCAGCAGAAGGTTTTCCATCAAGCGCAACAATAATTTCATCAGTGCCGACTTTAAATTCCATAACGCCTTTTGTTCCCCAAATAGTAAATCTCCAGTAAAATGGAAGTGTATAACCTGAAGAGTTTGGTGCTGAATATGACACATCAGCCATTAACCCTGCCCCGTTTGACAATTCCAACATAAACTGGGCACAATCTTTGAAATTAGGTTCTTTAACTGCAAAAGCATTCCAGCAGCGTGCTGCTATAACTCTTTTCATAGAAAGACCTGTAATATACTCTACAAAATCAATTCCATGAATAGCTATATCATTAATTGTACCGCCATGCTTTCCTTCTTCAAAATACCATCCTGCCCTTGTTCCATACAGCAAGGGATGCTGTCCGCTGAAAAACAGAGCATGGATTTCCCCAAGCTTGCCTTCCCTGATAAAATTACGAACCGGCTGAACAATTTTATGATATCGGAGGTCAAGCATACAGCCGACCTTTAGGTTCTTTTCCTTTGCAAGTCTTTCAATCTCATCCAGTTCCTCAAGGGATGTACATAAAGGCTTATCTGAAATAACGTGCTTTCCGGCTTTCAAGGCTTCAATGGCACGGCTTCCACGTATACTGTAATAGTCACCTATTGCTACTACATCAATTTCATCTTCTTTTAACATATCCTCATAGCTGTCATGAGTAAAACGAATCCCCAGATCTGCCTCTGCAGCAGCCCTTGCATCAGGATCTGCTTCAAAAGCTGCTGCAATTTCCACATCCGGATTCTTCTCAGCAAGTCTATACAGTGAATTAATATGCCCGTGTCGGAACCCGGCAAAAGCTATCTTAATCATAATTCAGACTCCTCTCCGTTAAATTTGAACTTTTGCTTTTTGCGTTATAATTATCCGCCTTCTATTTTCTCATACTATATACATTACATCAAGCCTTGAAATGCTGTCATGATATATGTGCTATTTCGTCATAGATCGGCTTCAACTGAGGGTAAAAGGATCGGAAAATATTATAGTATTTTTCATATTCTTCATGTGTTGTCTGATCCGGCGCTGCCTGCCTGTCAAATGCCGGATCAACAGCCGTATCAAAATCTTTGAATATACCTGCTCCTATACCTGCCGCAATGGCCGCTCCCAAAGATGTGGCAACTCCGGGGGATTTATGAACCTTGACAGGCATATTAAAGATGTGGCATATCATTTCA
>Ga0209537_1005321_pt1 | contig 10300 bp, 10 predicted proteins | sample BioPla4DNA1_FD_187698 | JGI IMG/M metagenome (GOLD analysis project Ga0209537, IMG submission 187698) | Biogas fermentation microbial communities from Germany - Plant 4 DNA1 (SPAdes) (version 2) | ecosystem: Engineered > Bioreactor > Anaerobic > Digestate | place: Bielefeld, North...
AAGTCTATGCTGCAGGTTTGGATGTTGTATCGACAGAACCGATAAAGGCTGATAATCCACTGCTCAAAGCAAAAAATATTTTCCTAACACCCCACATAGCCTGGGCGCCGAAAGAATCCAGACAACGCCTGATGGACATAGCTGTAGAAAATTTAAAAGCATATTTAAACGGTAAACCGATAAATGTAGTAAATAAATAATCTGTTCAATATAATCGATGAACTTGGTTTATACACAAGGAGGTAATATTTTGTTAGGGCGAATAGCTAAAAATAAAGAAATCATACTAAGTGTCTTCTTAATATTGTTAAGTTTAGGCTACTTTTACAGCGCCACAACAATAAAAACCATATCTAAAAGCCTTATCAATGCACAATTTGTTCCCAAAATATTAGGCGTAGGACTCTTAATATTAAGTATCGCAGAGTTCATAGATAATCTCAGAAAACAACCGACAGAGAAATCCACCACTTGTGAAAACGCTAACGATCCTTCAGAGAGATTTCAAATTTTTATTCGCATCATTATTACATTAGCGTCAATGGCAATTTATATAACACTTTTGCGACCTGTTGGTTTTTTATTAATGACATGCATATATATGTTTGTTCAAATTTCAATATTAAATCCTGCAAAGAAACTTGACATATTCAAAACTCTTGCATTTTCGGTAGTTTTTTCGGTTGTTATATATTTTCTTTTTGTTCATGTTTTTAAGATAATGCTGCCTCGAGGGATTTTGAGTTTTTAATTCACTTGCAGATAATATTAAGCTAAATAAATTTCTTCAAAGTTTAAGGATTGGAGATGTTAAAAATGCAGCTATTTTTAGAAGGTACTAGATTGCTGTTATCAGAGCCTACTTGCTTTTTGTGGATTATTTTTGGGGTTACAGTTGGAATAACTTTTGGTGCAATTCCTGGTTTGACCACAACAATGGCTATTGCAACTTTTGTGCCACTTACTTATAGCCTTTCACCTGTACAAGCAATGTGCACAATAATTGGGCTTTTTGTAGGCGGAATTTCAGGCGGTCTAATCTCTGCAATATTGTTAAACATACCCGGAACTCCTTCTTCAGTAGCTACGTGTTTTGATGGCCGACCAATGGCATTGAAAGGACAAGCTGATAAAGCAATAGGTGCAGGCATACTATTCTCATTTTTAGGCACACTTTTCAGTATTGCTGCTCTTGTTACTATAGCTCCCATTCTAGCAAGTATTGCAATTAAATTTGGCCCCCATGAGTATTTTGCAGTTATTTTTTTCTCGCTGTCGCTAATTATAACCTTATCCTCTTCATCTCTAAGAAAAGGCTTAATAGCAGGTATTTTAGGTCTTATGTTAGCAACTGTAGGATTAGATCCCATTGTAGCCTCGCCTAGGTTTACTTTCAACATTGTTGACGTACGTTCGGGTTTTAATACTCTAACAGTTATGTTAGGAATGTACGCAATCCCTGAAATTTTATTAAGTGTGGAGAATTTAAAAAGCTTAAGTCAATCTCAAATATTGCAAACTGAATTTAATATGAGAGGTTTTGGAATAACCTTTTCAGAATTTAAAAGTCAAATTATCAACTATTTACGATCTTCAGCCATTGGTACAGTTATTGGAATTCTTCCTGGTATTGGAGGTGGCACATCAAATATAATAGCCTATACAGTAGCCAAAGAACAATCGAAAAATCCAGAAGAATTTGGTAAGGGCAAATTAGATGGAATAGTTGCGTCTGAGACTGCCAACAATGCTACCATTGGGAGTGCTATGATTCCTCTATTGACACTGGGCATTCCAGGCGATACAAATACTGCTATAATGCTTGGCGCTCTAGCAATACACGGCATCACCCCTGGCCCTTTAATTTTTGAAAATCACGGGCCCCTAGTGTATGGGATATTCATAGCCTTAGTTTTAGCAAGCTTTGCTATGCTAGTTATAGAAACCTTGGGATTAAAAGTTTTTGTAAAGGCGTTAGAAACACCCAAATTTCTCTTGTTTCCTATGATTTTTGTAGTTTGCGTAATCGGTGCCTTTGGTTTAAATAACAGATTATTCGATGCTGCAGCTATGCTAGTATTCGGAATTCTGGGATATATGTTGTGCAAATTAGAGTATCCCCGTCCTCCTTTAATTTTAGGTTTCGTTTTAGGTTCGCTTTTTGAAACCCATTTTAGAAGAGCTCTAATGGCATCACAAGGCGATATTTCGGATTTTTTTACACGACCAATTTCAGCAGTTTTTATCATTTTCACACTGGGTTATGTAGTCTACTCGATTTTTAAATTGAAAAAAGCGTCTAGAGCTCAATGCTAAGACAAGAATGTTAAAAACATGGTTGTCTTTCTGATGGTGATTTAACAAGCAACTTAATAATGTAAATTAGTAAAATAAATTTACTTTAGCTTGCTTTTGGCCAAATTAAATGAGATAGAAAAATTATCTCTGAACCCCATTAGGAAAAGTGAATATGTGTTTTTAGAATTAAATGCTATCCAAATAAGCATAAGAGAGGTGTTAATAAATGATAAAAAGAAAACATTTATTGTTAACCTTAAGTATTATGATAATTCTAGTTCTATTTTTAACCACTGCATGTAGTTCTTCAAATGATAAGTCGGATGATGTCAGTATGCCCGAAGGTGAAGAAGTTCAACAAAGCGAAGACATTAAATGGCCAACACAACCAATTGAAATAGTAGTTCCCTATTCAGCAGGTGGAGATACAGATTTTAACGCACGTGCATTAGCAAAATATTTAACGGAAGAAATAGATGAATCTGTTGTAGTTGTTAATATAAGTGGTGGTGGCGGCACAATCGGAATGGATGAAGTAATAAATGCCAATCCTGATGGGTATCGCTTAGTAGTAAATCATTGTGCCATGCATATGGCCGAAGCATTTGGCGTAAGTAATTATGGTTGGGATGCTTTTGAGCCTATAGCAACTTACGGTCAAGGAACTGGAGAATTATTAGTAGTAAGATCTGATTTCCCAGCAGATACAGTAAGTGAACTTATTGAAGAAACTAAAAGAAATCCCGGCAAATATAAATTTGGTGTAAACCCTGGTGCTACTAGCCATTATGCAGCTGCTAAACTCACTTTTGAAGGAGCAGATATGAATATTGTTGCATCAGGAAGTGCTTCAGAGCGCGTTGTTGCATTAAAGGGAAATCACCTTGATATAATTGTAGCTGCTATGCCAGTAATTAAGGATTATGTTACCACCGGAGAATTTAAAGTTATTGCAGCTTTTACTACTGAAAGATATCCTACCTATGACAGCATACCTACAATGAAGGAACAGGGATATGACATAAACTTTGATCATTTTTACACTTTATATGCTCCAAAAGGAACTGACCCAAGGATAATTGAAAAGCTCGAAAAAGCAATAGAAAAAGTCGTAACGACAAACGAAGTTTATGCAGATGATATTAGGAAGGCATATAACCAAGTACCTTTCTTTATGGGTAAAGAAGAAACAGTAAAATTCTTAACTGAACAACAAGAATCTTACATGAAAGATTCTGAGATGCTGCGTAGTTTCGAATTTTAGTTACAATATTTGAGATATAAATTTTTAACCAGTGAAAGATTAATCTTGGAACCTACATAAATAAAAAACCATTATTAGATTTTGGCCAAAAGCAAGTCTTTTATAATCTGTTCTAACAATAAACATTATGCTCCCAATAATCTGTTATATCATTATTAGAATCATTTAGTTATTAACAATGACTTTAAACAACTTTTATTTGGAGGAGTAAATATGTATAAGGTCCTGATACCACAAGATATTAACCAAGCAGGCAAAACATACCTTAAAAAGCATGGATATAAAATAGTTGTGGGAAAGAACTGGGATACTGAAACCATTAAGCGTGAAATAATGGACAGTCACGCTGTCATAGCTCGTACAGAAAAATACCCTGCTGAGGTAATTGCCGCTGGCAAAAACCTAAAAATTATTGCCCGTTACGGTGTAGGAACTGATAATATAGATGTTAAAGCTGCTGAAGAATTAGGGGTAATAGTAACAATAACAAAAGGTGCTAATAAACAATCGGTTGCTGAACACACCATAGCCCTGTTGCTAGCTTGTGCTAAAAACCTAATCTATTGTGATAAAGAGTGCAGAAAAGGTAATTGGAACGTTCGTAATAGTGTTTCGGGCATGGAGTTAAAAGGAAAAAAGCTTGGTTTAATTGGTTTAGGCGGTATAGGCTTGGCCGTTGCTAAAAAGGCACATTTTGGATTTGAAATGGAAATATTGGGATATGACCCATATTTAGATGCAAAAGATTTGCCTGATTATATTGAAGTAGTTCAAACAATTGATGATATATTTACCAAATCGGATTTTATTTCAGTGCATGTTCCATTAACTAGTCAAACAAAACATATGATTGACAAAGAACTTTTGGAAAAAATGAAACCAACGGCTTATTTAATCAATTGCTCCAGAGGCGGTATTGTAAACGAGTCCGACTTATATGAGGTACTTAAAAACAACCGTATAGCTGGTGCAGCAATGGATGTATTTGAAATAGAACCTGCCACTAAAGACAATCCGTTATTTACCCTTGACAATTTCATAGCATCTCCACATAATGCAGGTCTGACCAAGGAAGCTGCCGAAGCCGTTGCACTTTCAGCTGCAAAAGCAGTTCACTATGTTTTAAGCGGCAGAAAACCTGAATACCCAATTAATAATCCCTCACGAAAAAACATCCAAGGGAAAGGAGAGGAAAAATGAAAATCGATTTTATTAAAGGCATTATTCCACCAATTCTTACCCCAATTGATGAAAATGAAATGATTGATGAAATAAAGTTGCGCAAGTTAGTTAATTATGTAATAGAAGGCGGAGTTCATGGCATTCTTGCTTTTGGTAGTAATGGAGAATTCTACATGATTGAAGAAGATGAAATGGAACGGGCGCTAAAAATCATACTTGATGAAGCCAGAGGTCGAGTTCCAGTTTACATGGGTATAGGTGCAATTAGCACTAGAAAGTGCATGAAATTAGCTAATATGGCAGAGAACCTGGGTGCAACGGGTATTTCTGTATTACTGCCAATGTACATAAATCCTAACAAGAAAGAACTTTATCATCATTTTAAGGAGATTGCACTTTCAGTTCCTCAAATGCCAATGTTATTATATAATAACCCAGGTCGAGTTGGTTATGGCATACCTACAGATTTGGTTGTTGAGTTAGCTGGTGAAATTGAGAATATTGTTGGTATAAAGGATTCAAGTGGGGATATGACCGTGACAAGTGAGCTTATTAGACGGACCCAAAAACTAAATTTTAAAGTTTTTGGTGGAAAAGATACACTAATTTTCGGGGCACTTGTTCACGGAGCTGCTGGTGCTATTGCTACAACTGCTAATGTTTTTCCGAAATTAGTTACGTCTATTTATAATAAATATATGGAAGGCGATATAACAGGAGCATTAGAAGCACAGTATAAATTAAACCCCATTAGGTTATCAATGGACAAAGCTAGCTTCCCAGTTGGCTCAAAAGATTTAGCTAAGATTATGGGTATTGATGTTGGCAAGCCTTATAAACCAAATCTATACTCTGAAGAGCCAGTACTACAATATATGAAGAATCAGATAAAAGCTGCAGGTTTATTAAAATAACCTACGAGAGGAATATAGACAATATACATCAGAGTTCTGTTAGATTATCACTGAACATTTACTGACGATAGTGTCTGTAAAACCTAATTATGTTGTAAGAAGGAGGAATTATAAATGTTTACAAAAGAACAACTTTTACGCGAACAGGAGTTAATGGAGGAACTAAAAAAATATGATACACCCTCTATTACTAATGTTGTAGCTACATACCCCCAGAATAAGGATCTATGTCTTGGACTTTATCATCCTTGGAATGGTAAATGGTATACCGATCAAAGTTTAAAATGTATGTTTCCAGAATTGGGCAGGCAAGTTGGTTACGCGGTAACCTGTGTATACGGTCTTCCTGATCCTAATTACAAACGTGGTTCAAATATCGGAGATGTTGTTAAAGCTATAAACGCATCACCAAAGCCAGTTATTTTGGTCGTTAAACAAGATATGCCTGAAGATATAAAAGCAAAAAATGGTCTTCTTGGCGGAAACATGATGACTGCTTTTAAGGCAGCAGGTGTTGTTGGAGTAATTTCTGACGGCCCATCAAGGGATATTGATGAAATTCGTCAAATGGGAGTCCAATATATGTTAACTGGTTTGTGTGCCGGTCATGGAAAATTTGAGTTGCAGGCTATTAGTGTTCCGGTTGAAGTATGCGGTATGCAGGTCTGCCCAAATGATATTATCCATATGGATGAAAACGGAGCGGTCAAATTCCCACGCGAATATCTAGAAGATGTTCTCGAGCGTGTAAAAAGACTTTCTGAAATTGAGAGTAAGCGCCAGAAACTTTTATCGCAGACAAAAGACGGGGATGAAATTGATAAAATAATGACAGGTTTATATGATTGAAACATGCTACAGCCATCAAGTATATTGTACAACTCATAAATGCTACAAATCAAAAAGATCAAGGAATAATTGGCAAAATTTGATTTTAGCAACAATAGAAGATGTTGGCTGGGAAATAGTCAGGCTTATTCTTGAAATCGCTAGTGGTAATAAAAAAGCTTGGGTGGATTATTGGGGCATTGAAAATGCATTATGTTTGTTTAATCCAGCACCCATAACATAAAGTATAGATTAAATTTATAGTTTACATTGAGGGAGGATGGAAATGCTAAATATTGGAGATATAAAAGGCGTGATCCCACCGATAATTACCCCTGTTGATAAAAATGAGAATATAGACGAAAAGGGCCTTAAAAAGGTTATAGATCACGTTTTAGACGGGGGAGTCCACGGAATTTTTGTAATGGGAAGTAATGGGGAATTTTACGCCTTTGATTTTGAAAATCAAAAAAGAGCTGTAGAGATTACCGTAGAGCATGTCAACGGGAAAGTGCCAGTTTATGCTGGTGCCAGTGCCATTACAACAAAAGAGTGCATTAAACTGGCAAAAATGGCAGAAGACATTGGGGCAGATGCCCTTACAGTACTTACACCAATGTTTATTAAACCCAACGAAAAAGAAATGTACAATCATTTCAAAGCTATTGCTGAATCAACTAAATTGCCAATTCTCTTGTACAATAATCCAGGAAAGACCACAAACAACATATCTGTGTCACTGTTGGAAAAACTGTCCCAAATTGACAACATCGTAGGCATAAAAAACACATCCCTGGATTTTGCTCAGACCATCGAATATATTCGCGTAACTAAGGACAATCCCAAATTTAAAGTCCTTTGCGGCATTGACTATTACATTTATGCTACCTTGGCTTATGGCGGAGCAGGTTGTGTAGCAGGGACAGCAAATGTGGCACCAAGATTGGTAGTGGATATATACGAAAAATTCATGGCAGGAGATTACGCTGGAGCAGTAGATGCTCAATACAAATTAATTCCTTTGAGAAATGCATATAATTATGGAAGTTTTCCTGTTGTGATGAAAGAATGTTTAAATTTAATGGGCATAGAAGTTGGCTCACCTGTGAGGCCAATTGAGCATTGCACAGAGGAAAAGCAAGAGATGATAAAAGATGTCCTTAAGAGTTTAGATTTAATATAAAAACAAATAGTAGGAGGAGATGGATTATGAAGATAGGATTTATAGGTCTAGGAATAATGGGGAAACCAATGGCCAAAAACTTAATTAAGGCCGGCTATGATCTAGTTGTTTACGACATAAACAAAGAACCCATGGAAGAGTTAAAAGCAGCAGGTGCTGAAACTTCAGCTTCCATCTTGGAATTGGCCAAACAAAGTGATGTAATTATTACCATGCTTCCAAACTCTCCCCAAGTTGAAGAAGTAGTCCTCGGAGAAGGCGGAGTAATTGAAGGAGCCAAACCAGGTTCTGTTGTTATCGATATGAGCTCTATTGCACCTTTGAGCAGCAGAAAGATATTTAAGGAACTAGAAAAGAAAGGAATAGACATGTTAGATGCGCCGGTAAGCGGTGGAGAGCCCAAAGCCATCGATGGCACACTGGCAGTTATGGTAGGAGGCAAGAAAGAGCTCTTTGACAAATACTATGATATCATGAAAGCCATGGCAGCTTCAGTTGTGTATGTAGGAGAAAGTGGTGCAGGAAACATAGCAAAACTCTGCAACCAGATAGTTGTTGCTATAAACATAGCTGCAGTATCTGAAGCTTTGATACTTGCCAAAAAGGCAGGGGTATCTCCAGAATTGGTCTATCAAGCCATTAGAGGCGGCCTTGCTGGAAGTACAGTAATGGATGCCAAAGCACCTATGATAATGGATAGAAACTTTAAACCTGGCTTTAGAATAGACTTACATATAAAGGATTTAAACAATGTACTTGATACATCTCACAGTGTTGGGGCACCTCTTCCACTTACAGCCCAGGTAATGGAAATCATGCAAGCTATAAAGCTAGACGGTTGCGGTGTTGAAGACCACGCCAGTATTGCTAAATTCTATGAAAAACTGGCAAATGCAGAGATTACAAGATAACTATTTTGCTTAAATTAAAGCCCCCACTTTAAAGTGGGGGCAATTTATAGGAGGGGTTATGATGGCAAACACACCTAAAGTTGTGGAAATGGAAGTTATTCCAGTAGCGGGTCGAGACAGCATGCTCTTGAACTTAAGCGGTGCCCACGGGCCTTATTTTACTAGAAATATCGTAATCTTGACAGACAGTTTAGGCAATAAGGGTATAGGTGAAGTCCCCGGAGGAGAAAAAATCAGGCAAACATTAGAAGAATCCAAAAAATACGTGGTGGACCAAAAAATCGGGAACTATAAAAACATTCTTAGTGCGGTATACAATGCCTTTAAATACAAAGATGCTGGTGGCAGAGGACTGCAGACTTATGACTTAAGGACAACTGTACATGTTGTCACTGCCATTGAGTCAGCCTTACTGGACTTATTAGGTAAATTTTTAGAAGTTCCTGTGGCAGCATTATTAGGAGATGGCCAGCAAAGGGATAAGGTAAAAGTATTGGGATATTTATTTTACATAGGAAATCCTGATAAAACAGACCTTCCTTACCACAGAGAACCTAATGCCAAACACGAATGGTACAAGATAAGACATGAAGAAGCTATGACCACAGAAGCAGTAGTTAAACTGGCTGAAGCATCTGCAGAATTATATGGATTTAGCGATTTTAAATTAAAAGGCGGAGTTTTTGAAGGGGAAAAAGAAATTGAAACTATAAAAGCTTTAAAGGAGAGATTCCCAAAGGCTAGAATTACCCTTGATCCCAATGGAGCCTGGCTGCTTAAAGACGCAATAGAATTGTGTAAAGACATGCACGGTATTTTGACATATTGTGAAGATCCTTGTGGTGCTGAAAACGGATTTTCAGGCCGTGAGATACTGGCGGAATTTAGAAAAGCTACAGGGCTTCCAACTGCAACAAATATGGTAGCAACGGATTGGAGACAAATGCAGCATTCAATAATGTTGCAATCAGTTGATATTCCATTAGCTGATCCACATTTTTGGACTATGTCTGGATCTGTTAGAGTAGGTCAGTTGTGCAATGAATTTGGGTTAACATGGGGTTCTCACTCTAACAACCATTTTGATATTTCATTGGCCATGTTTACTCACGTTGCTGCAGCCGTACCAGGAGAAATAACTGCTATTGATACACATTGGATATGGCAGGAAGGTATAGAGAGATTGACTAAAGAACCATTAAAAATTCAGGATGGATTTATTCACGTTCCAAATGAGCCTGGGTTAGGCATAGAAATTGATATGGACCATGTTCAAAAGGCGCATGAGCTATATATAAAAGAAGGCTTGGATGGCCGTGATGATACTGTTGCAATGCAATATTTAATTCCTGGATGGAAATTTGATCCCAAGAAACCCTGTTTAGTTAGATAAACACAAAACCTCCTCAAATATAAAATTCAAGTTTACGTTTAATATAACAAGAAGATAAAAAACTTTGTTCAAAATAAAGGATTTGGTGACAAATGCATAGAATACATAGTGTAAATGTTCATGAGGAGATGTTTTTGGTGGAAATTACCCATGAGTACGCTCAAAGCATAGTAGAAAAAACAAAAAATTTGCTGGGTAAAAACATCAACATTATGAACAGTTTGGGTATAATCGTGGGTAGTAAAGACAAGTCGCGCATAAACACATTCCATGAAGGGGCGGCTGAAGTAATAAAAACCGGAAAAGAAATGGAAATAACTTCTGAAC
>Ga0209537_1005323_pt1 | contig 10297 bp, 9 predicted proteins | sample BioPla4DNA1_FD_187698 | JGI IMG/M metagenome (GOLD analysis project Ga0209537, IMG submission 187698) | Biogas fermentation microbial communities from Germany - Plant 4 DNA1 (SPAdes) (version 2) | ecosystem: Engineered > Bioreactor > Anaerobic > Digestate | place: Bielefeld, North...
TCATGCCTTGGAAAAAGCCTCTTTTAATCATATAATCTCCTCCTTGTACCTGTGGTTTTGCTAAGCTCCTTTTTTGACTATTTTTTGGCTCTTTACTATTAAGCTGTTCAAGCTCTCCCTCTAACTCTGCAATTTCTGCCTCAAGGCCCGCCTTCTTTTGTTTGAGTTCTTCCTTTTCAGCCTCAATCTTGCCGACTTCTTCCTCTACTGCTGCAATCTCCTCATCGGTTTGAGCCTCTGCCAGTGCTGCCTCTACTTGTTCAGCCCTGGTTTCTAGCCCCTTTTCCTGCTCTTCCAGCTCTGCCAACGCGGCTTTACGCTGCTCAATTTTTTTGGAAATCATTAATTGCTTAAGCATTTTTCAATCCTCTCCCTTAACTTATTTTTCTTGGCTTCAAGAAGCCTTTGCCGGTGCTGTTCAACTTCAGCCTTTCGGGCCTGTACCCCAGTGTCCTCATACGCCGGAAAAGTACAAATACTAACTTCGTGCAGGTCTATTTTCTTCAGTCGCCATTTGACGGTTCCGTCATCCCGCCACTCGGTTTCCTCCTCGATAATATTGAAGCCGAAACTGCATTGGTCCACATCCCCTCGTTTAACCCTCTCATAAAGGTTTACTGCATCTGTGTCGTTTGGGTTGATTTTTATGCGGCCCCATAAGCCGTAGCTGTCTGCCTTTAGCTCCAGTGTCCCGGCTTTGTTTCGGCCCAATACCAACGTTGTATCGTGGTTTATGAGTGCCCGGATGTCGTTGTTTAAGGTTTCATCAAAAGCACCTGGCGCAACTTCCTCATAGGCGCCCGGCCAGAGTTCCGTCTGGCGGTTGAATACTGCAAAGTAGCCTTCGATATACATATCCTGGCTATCCGGTTCAGCCCTGGTTTTGAGTTCTGTTTGCAAGCTCCGGGTTTGCCTAATCTTCCTATCCATCGCCATCACCTCCTTGCAATTTAGCCTGGTCGCCGATCATACCAAGCGGTATATAGTTTTCAAGAATAACCAACTCTGACAATCCCTCTCTCGGCGACATACCAAGCCAGTCCCTCACTTCATTGCCAGTCATGATGCCGCGGACATACATATTGGCTCCCACATCGGCCAACTCTTTTATGTCGTAGGCATACAAGCTGCGCGGGTTGAACTTGAAATACAGGTCCGGACTCCAGAGTAGCTTCCTGGTCAGTTCCTGCTCAATGCTTTTGGCTAGCGGCAAAATGGTGGAGTTGATGAAATTGTTATATTCATCTTTGTTGTACTTTCCTACGCCCAAGAAAAAAGGAGGCACTCCAAAGATGCCTGCTACTGTACGTTTGTCTATTTCAACAGCTTCATTTATTGCTATGTCTTTAAGCGAAAGAGGTTTAACCTGTTCTACTTCAAGCAACTCCGCTGGAACGATCCACGGCCGTCCTGCCTCGCTGGATTCTAGATATTTCTGGTACACGCCTTCCCGGCCTTCCTCGCTTGCAAGCTCAGCCGTTAAGCTGTCCACCTTCACGATAAGCGAAGGCATATACTTGCCACTCATAAAACTCTTTTTCGTGGCAGTTGCCTGTTTTAGGTTGTTAACGATGTCTTTCAGCACTACCCGGTAGCCCCTGCCCCTCCAAGGTTCCTCCGGGTCCGGATTGGTAACAAAGTGTAGCACTTCATCGTGGCTGTATATCCTGTCCTCGTATCTCACTTGGTAGCCATCATCGGTCGCAATAAAACTGATTTTTGATGGCTGCATGGGTACCAGTTCATCAATTAGCCCATCTGCCGTTAGCTTGGGGTAAATTAAGCTGTTGCCTTGGCCCTCTAGTAGCATGGTATGAACTATCCAGTACATCCAGGCCTTACGCGTCATTAAGCTGTATGGGTTGACGTCAACTTTTCGGGACAATTCATTCCGGACCCTTATGTCCCCGTCCTCGGTGTTCTGCATCAGGTAAATTGTCATGGACGAAATCATGTCTGCTATCCGGTGAACCGCCATTCTAACCTCGGGATTGTCGGATAACCGGGTATATCCGGGGACTGCCAATGTGTCATAGTCATGCATCAGAAACCATTCTAGAGCTGTTTTCGGTTCTGCTCTCGTCTTTTGTCTACTTGATTTAAGCCAGTCTAATAGTCCCATCTATTCACCACCTTTCAGCCATTTCTTGGCTGTGCCAGACTTGGCCAGATTTTTCAGCATTTGCATACAAGCAAAAACAGAGGCATCGAATAGGTCTATCCTCTGTGTTGGCAACACTTTTTGATATCTAACTGCATCATCTACCTGCTCTATGGCATGAACATTCTGCACGCAATACTCATAGGCGTCGCTATGCAGATAATAGAATTTGCCGGCTTTTACTTTCTTTTCAATATGCCGGAAACCCTCTGATTTATAATGGTACAGCTGCGGGGTGTCCTCGATACGGAAACCGGCTCTCTTCATCTCCAGGAAAAACTCCCGTCCGAATTTCCGGTCAAAACCAACTTGCTTGATATTAAAGCCTTTCTTGCGCATGTCAATAAACCATTTGACTACCGTCTGGTGGTCAGTAACCGGTGAATTAGTCATAGTGAGCCAACCATCATCCTGCCAACCAAAGAGCGGAATATTGTCCTCTTCCGCTTTCGTATGGGCCGCCACGATCGGGAAAAAGCCATGAGTAATTACTATATCAACGTCTTTGTAAGTTCCATACAAAGCTGTTGCACAAAGGTCATGTAATTTGGCAAGGTCAGCCCCGCCATACCACTCGATGGGCATCTTTGCCAATTCATCTAAAGTCCAATTATACTTCCTATCGCTGGCTCTGAATTCCTCAATGTTGAAATATGATTTCATCGATGAAGTATAGACATTCAGTGATTTCGCCAAGAAATCTTTGCGTTGCTGTGGATCATTCTGGGCCTGGAGAGCATCGTTCATAATATCTTCTGGCCGAATAGTCACACCGTAGTTTGGATTTGCTTTTTCATGCTCTACCGGGTTAGTGTAATCGACACTACCGTCCTCTTTTTCATCGGCTTTGGTGATGAAAACGAAGTATTGTTCGTCTTTTACGGTGCCGTCCAGGATTTTTTGACAGTACTTCAGCCGGTTATAGCAAAATGAGTTCATGTTGTCGCCGGCTGTGGTAATGCCAAGGCATAGCTTGTTGGTATAGGCCTTGCCTGACTCCCGGATAACGTTATATTGGGTTGCATTCTTGTAGGCATGAAGTTCGTCTAAAATTTGAATGTTGCTGTTAAGACTGTCTTGTTTATCCGGGTTGGCTGCAAGCGCTTCAATGAATATACTGCCATCGCCCAACTCCCCGCTGATTGAGTGCTCCTGGTTATTGTCCAGGATACGGAAATTATCAGCTTCACCCATCTGCCGAATGTTAAAAAGAATAAAGTTAAAACTCTGTAAAGCTTGCCTTAGCGCTGCACCAACGATATAAATTTTGGAGCCCGATTTTCTTTCAAGCAATGCTAATGCCCAAGCTAGAGCAGCAATCAAGCGGGTGTTATGTGTGACGGTCATCCTTCTGCCGGCAAGGAAAAGGTGATCGTCATTGTCGACAGCGATACATCTCGTCGGAACGGTTTCCACCTTGCGGATGCCGACGATGCTTTTATTCCGCATTCTCGGCGATAGTTTTTCTTTGAGCCGTGCCTTCTTTCGCGACAGCTTAAAGCATGGATTGGTTTGGTCGGTATAAAAAAGAACGCTGTACACAACACCAGCGTCCTTGCCGTTACATTTTGCCTGCTTTCCTCTGACTGTGTGCTTGATCCCGAGCGAGGAAAGAAGTTCACTAAAATCATCGACAATCCGTTTGTTCTTCTGGACAAACTCACATTGGCCGCGCTTTTCTACGAAACCGTCGGTGTCCATCAGGCCTCGCAGCAGTTCCATCCTCTGCTCAATCGACGAACGCAGATAAATTTCCGGGATGTGCTTGTTTTCAAAAACACCGATTGTTTTTAAGGCTGAAAGGAATTTATTTTCTTGTCCTCTCGGTGTGATCCCTATACCGATAGCGTTTGGCCGATTTTTGTTGAAATATATTTTCGTTTGATACCCGTCTTGCTCGATGTATTCCCTTAATTCTGCCAGATCACTGTCACTGCAAGTAACTCTCGGCGACGTCGACGATCCGTCTCCAAGCCAAACGCCAAGAGTGTATGGTTTTACGGGTAATTCTTTTTCGCCAAACTCTAAAGGAGCAGCCATAGGGACTCGGTACTTGTATTCGTAGCCTTTTCCGTCTGCTCGCATATACACATAGTCCCTAGCCATCTCCTCGGTTGTGACGTTGAAATAGCCTTGCCCTTCATGGTAATCGTTTCGGTATCGTTTTTTCGACTTACATTTGCGATTAAACGCCCTCCTGCTATCCTTTGTCATCACCCGCCAGATATGCCCTGCGTCTGCGATGATCCTTTCGCCATCTTCAAATTCGACCTCATAGCAATCGTGGTCGAGGAAGGTTTCTGACACATAGGTTATTCTTGTCGGTTTTCCATCAGCTCCATAGACGAAATCACCGACTTTCAAATCGCCAATAGTCCGCCAACCATTTGGCGTCATAATCGGCGTGTCGAGGCTTAAAGCCTTCCCATTCTTGCGCGGAATATAAATAAACGCTTCTTTGAAGCGCCTGATCTTTGTCCCTCTGTAATAGAACCCCACCAGGTTGTATATGATAAATTTCTGCCAAGGCTCCAATAAAAAAGGCTCGCCACGAAGCGGCGTGCCGTCTAGTCGTTCGCCCTGGTCATGAACAAACGTTTTTTCAATAATGCCGATTACAAATTCAGCATCTTTAGGCCTTAATTCGTATTCAGGGTTTTTTAGATCGTCTAGAAATCGTTGACAGCATAATATCAGTTCCCTGCAAGCTATTTTTCTACCTTCGATTATTGATTTGGCATACTCCAATACTAGATCATAATTTTTATATTTATTTTTCAAGACTGCTCAACACACTCGCTAATTTTGATTTCTGCTCTTTTTCAGCAGTTACATTCTCGAGCGCCTTCGGGTTGAGGCAAAGACGGTCGGAGTATGCCAGTATATCTTTCCTCAAATTTTCCAAGGCTGCAACAATAGGCGCTTTTTTTGGACTGCCCTGGTCTGTTGTAGCCTGAACCTGATATTCTCCGTCCTCAAATTTTTTGTTCAGGGTTAGGTATTGATGGACCAGGTCGGAATATATATCAATTAAGCATCCATACTGTTTTTTGTATATGCCTAACGCTTTCATATCTGCAATGGTCCGCCTTTTGATTGTTTCTTTTGTTGGTACCTTAGTCACCCGCCTTCACCTCCCTAGAAAAAGAGTAAAAAACACTTGTCACACATCAAGTGCTTGTTGTTTCCTTAAAAACGTTAGTATACGTATCTCGCGTTTTCGGTCATAAAACTCATAATTTGGATACCATTCCTCAAATAGCCTATCACCCTTACTGCTATTGCACCGTCTACAGGCTGGTACAATGTTTTCAAGTGTGTAGCCCCCGCCTTTGCTTAGTGGTACAAAGTGATCTTGGTGCAGATTTTCTCCAAACTCTTGCAGGTGTCTTTCTTCAAACATACCGCAATAGGCGCATCTGTAGTCAAACGCCTTTTTTGTGGCTTCCCACTGTTGCGCAGTCAAAGTGGCTGGTAGTTTATCCTTTTTCGCTTTCCGCTTCTGCTTGTGTACCCGAAACAATTCTTTGTTGTCCCTTTTGTACTGCCTTTTGTAAGCCTTGATTTTCTCCGAATTTCGCTTGGCATATTGCCTGCTGTACTCAGCACGTTCATCTTTGTTTTCACGATAGTAGACTTTTTTCTGTTCCAGAATCCGGTCTTTATTTTTATCGTAGTAATCTTTGAAGTATTGATTTTGCTTCTCACGGATTTGTTGCCTGTTTTTCTGATAGTGCGCTTTGCGGTACTCGCTATCACACGTTTTACAAGTTGCTCTAAAACCGAGCCTGCCTTTTTTGCATCTAGCAAAGTTTTCTGTGGTTGCCTCCAACTCTTTTCCACACTTCGTACAAGTCTTAGTCATAAAAGCAACACCTCAATACAATCCAAAATGTAATCCAAAAACTTTTTTTGGAAACCTGGTCTATTGGAACGACTTCCCCCGCCCGGTCCCCGTAAAAAACGGATTTTTTTAAATTTGATAGGGGGGGTTAACTTATCTTTAATTCCTTGTTGCTTTTGATGGTGTTACAATAATGGTGTGCTAATCTCACGTTATCCCAGGTGTGTGTACCTCCTTTGCTAACTGGCTTTACGTGATCAATAGAAGGATACATTGGTCCCGCAACAAAGTTTCCGTTAACGTCCACTGTAAAATCGTTCTTGTCGCACTTACCCCCACACAAATAACATATACCGGTGTCTCGCTCGTACAGTTTGTCCAGTGTTATGTCCCAGTCAATTCTGCCATTAATTCGTAGCCGTTTTCTCCTGGTTATTTCCTTTAACCGGTTCTCCCTTCTATTAGCGCAAGCGGAACCACATGTCTTTTTATCTACGCTACTAAAGAACACCCTCCCGCACTCTGGGCAACGCAAGTGATAACGATGGTTTGAGGATAACTTTTTAAGCAATTCGATTTCTTGTCGTACTAGGGCATTAGTTTGCTTTTCCTTATCCTTGATCAAGTCCCAGAGCAATTTGATGATTGTCTTTTTCAGTTTGTACAATTCGGTACAATTGTCGCACCTAAGTTTCTTTTTACGTCTTACACATTGTGCATTTTTCTCTTGAATAACTCCGCACTTTCTACATTTGTACTTGAAGTAACTATCAACATTTTTGAATCCCGAGTGATATGCGAAACCAGGGAACTTGTTTTCAAAAACATCCTTAAATTTTTTTTCCCGTTCGTCTAGAGATTCGGTGTTATTTCTCGACATAACACCCACTAATCCATTTTTTTGGCAAATGTACCTGACATCATCTCGCTTAAGCCCGAGTTGTTTAGCGATAGTCTTGTACCCATATCCCTGCTTTCTCAGCTCAATAATTCTTCCATCAACGCTCATTTCAACACCTCCGTAGTGTCTATCCGGTTTATATAAAGCAGAAAGCGAGACCCGGAACGTCCCGCTTGTCATCGAGGTTCATGACACCTCAACTATTCTGCTAAATTGTACTTGCGGTGTTCTAAACGCTCCACCCACTGCTTCCCCAGTTCTGACAGCTCCCCTGTTTCCCTTTGGTGCATTTTGTTGTGGCAGCCGTCGCATAAACTAATCAGGTTCCAGCTCGCTAGCCGCCACTCTGGATACTGCTCCAGCGGGTATATGTGATGCACCGTTGTCGCTGGTGTAGTCCTGCCGTACCGCCGACACTCCTGGCACAGATATTCGTCTCGTCGCAATACTCTTTCCCGTGTCCGTAACCACTTACGGGTTTTATATATATTCATGGCATCACCCCAAAAAGAAAAGAGCCTGTCCCCGGAGAGTTTTAAGCTGCTGTTTGGTGTCTGTAGCCTTTCAACTGTTCCAAGAACGCTTCCATTATCACATCTCCATTCTCACTGGCTTACTAACGCTCTTGGCATATTTCGCTTCTCTTCTGCATCCTTCGCTGTCCCCATATATCCAAACCTCGTCGCATATATCTATAAGCCTGAAACACACCTGCAGTATTTCTTCCCTGTTATCGTCATTCTCCATAAAGCTAAATAAGTGCAGAGGGCTTATTGGGAGAATATCATCCTTCTCCGCTAATTCCCTGCAGATAGTGTCTACCCGCTTTTTGTTCCCCTTCGGGTCGTCTTTATATGGATGCGAAACAAATACCCACTTCACTCTGCCAACACCGCCTTCTGCCCGGTAAGATTTTCCCACCGTTTGATTATGACATCACAGTATACCGGGTCAATTTCCATCATGTAGCAGGTACGGTTGAGTTGTTCACAGGCGATAAGGGTTGAACCGGAGCCGCCAAATCCGTCAAGTATAACCATGTCGTTTTCAGTTAATAAATAATTAAAGATTTTCCCTACTAATTCAGCCGGTTTTTGAGTTGGATGCACCCGTTTTTCACGTTTACCGCCTTGTACCATTCCCATCCATACGTGCGTAAAAATCTTGGCCGGTTTCTCGTAAGAAGTCCATGCCATTTCAAAATCTGAAAAATTATCATCCCATTCCCGCCCTTTTTTATCCCAAACAATCCAACACTTTCGCGGCGGTAAAAACTCTGTAAAATAGTTCCCACCCCATATAACAAAATTTTCAACGCCCAACTCTACGGCTAACAAATAAAAATCTTTAGCTGTGCTCACGGTATCATCGCCAATAATAGGGGAATATCTATTAGCCTTAACCTTATTTGTGCCGCCTACCGTACCAAAAGGTTTTGTGCCGCCTACCGTACCAAAAGGTTTTGTGCCGCCTACCACTTCTATCCCATACGGCGGGTCTGTGAACACCATATCCGCTTTCTTTCCATCCATCAACCGCTCCACATCTTCTTTTTTTGTCGCATCCCCGCACAACAACCGGTGCCGTCCCAATATCCACAAATCCCCCGGTTTTGTTATCGGTTCCTCTGGCGGCTCCGGCACCTCATCCTCTATAATTTCTCCTGGCACATGAAACTGGGTCATTAAGTCCTCTATCTCGCCCATGTCAAAACCAGTAAGTTCTAAATCGAATTCCCCAGTGTCCAACTCCTGCAGTAAGTCCTTTAATTTCGGCAAATCCCAGTCAGTTTCATCCTGCAGCCTGTTATCCGCTATAAGATACGCCTCCGCCTTTGCACCCTCAAGCGGCAAATAAATAACAGGCACTTCCTCGATGCCAGCTTTCTCTGCGGCTTTCAGCCTTGCATGGCCGGCTAGTATATACCCGTCCGCTGAAACAAGTATCGGATTAGTCCAGCCAAACTCCTTAATACTGCGTTCCAGCTTTTCGATAGCGCTGTCCGGATGCACACGCGGGTTTTTAGGGTGAGGTTTTAGTTCGCTGATTTTAACCGTTTTAACTTCCATATGTCCACATCGCCTGCCTTAGTTGAACAAATAAAATAAATCAGGCCCCCAGCTCAAGGTTCCCACACGTCAAGGCGTGCTGGGACGTTTTCCGCCCCCTTGAGTTTGTCTGGCGCATGCCCGATTTATTCACTTGCAGTATATATTATACCCCTTTTTCTCGTCAACAAGGGAATTATCCTGCAAGCGCCAAAACATTTCGCACCCTGCCCCACCCCGCCCATTGGTGCGTTTTCCCCTCCGGTTTCTCGGCAACCATGTCGTCCAAAACCAAAAGCCGCCCTCTCCGGACGGCTCCCTAGTATATATTATAAACTATTTCCACCTAAAAATCGTCGCAGAAAAGTCGCATTTTTTCTAGACTAAGTTTAATTGCTTATGGCTGGGTTCATAGTTTATCCAGATCACTTCTGTCTTGCTTTGTCCCCCTTCTGTTGCCGATGTTCTTTTGCTGACTGTCCAGCCTTTTAAGTGTTCGGTATATAGAGAGTTTTCGTAACCACTTAAGATAACCGGACCTTTGTGCCGTTTCAACGCTGTTAGCAGTCTTACATGTTCTTCATCAGTCATTTCAAAAGCATATATGCCTTTATTCCGTGTGTCAAGGACATACGGAGGGTCAGCGTATATCAAAACCGTCTCATGGTTGTACTTTTCAATTAGTTTAATTGCGTCCATATTTTCGATTTGAACATGTTTTAGTCTCTTAGCCACTTCATATATTCTCCAGGGTATTTTGCTCCATTGTTCGGGCATATTAGGGCAATGTCCCTGAGCTGAGTGCCTCCAGCCCGTCCGGTAACCTATCCTTGTTGCAAACGCCTGCCAGCACCTGACAAGGAAACGTCTGGCATCTTCGAGTTCATCGCCCGTCCGGTGATAGCTTTCGTAGTATTCATCTCTTGCCCACGGCGTGAATTCAATCAACCTAGCCAGTTCCGCCGGCTTTTCCCTTATGACTTTAAATAGATTTACAACATCACCGTCTATGTCGTTTATAATTTCAATCTCCACCGGTGGTTTATTAAACAGCACCGCACCACTCCCAAAGAAAGGTTCCAAGTAAACCTTATGCGGTGGCATTTGCTCAATGATCCATTTTGCCAGCCTCCACTTTGCACCAGGATATCTCAGTATTGGTTGCACCCTGTCTCACCTTCCTTTCAGTATGTTCATCATTCCAGCACATTTTGTATCTCTGCAATCTTCGCTTTGAAGTACTCAATATTAGCTTGTCGATTCTGTTCCTGCAGCGCCCTAATTTCCGGATCGTTATGCCACCGATCAAAACTTAGTTCGTCTTCTAGCTTCTCTCTCCACAT
>Ga0209537_1005326_pt1 | contig 10291 bp, 8 predicted proteins | sample BioPla4DNA1_FD_187698 | JGI IMG/M metagenome (GOLD analysis project Ga0209537, IMG submission 187698) | Biogas fermentation microbial communities from Germany - Plant 4 DNA1 (SPAdes) (version 2) | ecosystem: Engineered > Bioreactor > Anaerobic > Digestate | place: Bielefeld, North...
CAAGGAATATCAGAAGCAGATAGTAAAAAATGCAAAGGCCTTGGCAGAAAGCTTAACAGGCAGAGGATTTAGACTAGTATCAGGAGGAACAGACAACCATCTGATACTAATAGATGTAAGATCCAAGGGACTAACAGGAAAGAAGGCAGAAGCCTTACTTGAGGAAGTAAATATTACAACAAACAAAAATACCATTCCATTTGACCCTGAAAAGCCAGCAGTAACCAGTGGCATAAGGATAGGGACACCAGCAGTAACTACAAGGGGAATGAAGGAAGCTGAGATGGAAGAAATAGCTGAATTAATTGATTTAGCCTTAGATGAGACTAAGGATAGGGCAGAAATAAGAAACAGGGTATTGGACCTTTGCAATAGATTTCCATTATATAAGAATAAATAGCCTACAGGATATACCTGTAGGTTTATTTTATTTTAAAATAAGCTATGTATTAAATGTTAATTTTGATATAATAATTATTACGTTTGATATAATAATTATTACGTATAAAATAAATATATGGATGTGTTGTTATGGAATTAAGAAAGATTAAAGATACAAGAAATGTTATAGAAAGAATAAAAGAGGGTAGTATAGCTGAAGAGTTAAATATTGAAGCTGGAGATGTATTGCTATCAATAAATGGCAATAAAGTTAAAGATATAATAGATTATAAATATCTAATTTCAGATGAATATATAGAGGTAGAAATTGAGAAAAAAAGTGGAGAAGTTTGGCTATTTGAAATAGAAAAAGAATTTGATGAAGATTTAGGCATTGAGTTTACTAATCCCCTAATAGATAAGGCAAAATCCTGTAGAAATAAATGCATGTTTTGTTTTATAGACCAACTACCTAAGGGTATGAGAGAAACCCTTTACTTTAAGGATGACGACTCTAGATTATCTTTTTTACAAGGAAATTTTATAACTTTGACCAATATGAGTGACGAAGAAATAGACAGGATTATTAAATATAGAATAAGTCCAATAAATGTATCAGTACACACCACTAATCCAGAGCTAAGAATAAAGATGCTCAGAAATAAAAATGCAGGGAAAATAATGACAATTTTAAAAAAGTTTAAAGAAGCAGGTTTAAAAGTAAATTGTCAAATTGTATTAGTTAAAGATGTTAATGATGGATTGGAGCTTGAAAGAACTTTAAATGATTTATCCAGTTTATATCCAAGTATATGCAGTGTTGCTGTTGTGCCTGTAGGCCTTACAAAATACAGGGAGAATTTGCCAAAGATAGAACCTTTTAATAAGGAATCAGCAGCAATAGTTTTAAATCAGATTATAAGGAAGCAGAATGAACTGTTAAAAAAAATTGGCACAAGATTTGTTTTTGCCTCTGATGAATTTTATGTTATGGCAGATTATCCTATACCACATTATCATGAATACGAAGGATTTCCACAAATTGAAAATGGTGTAGGATTAATAAGGAATTTTGAACATGAAGTGGATAAAGAGCTTAAAAATATTAACAATAACAAAGATTTAAACAAAAGCTATATTATAGCAACAGGTACCCTTGCTTATGATTTTATGTTGGGTATAAAAGATAAAATATTAAGTAAGTTTAATAATTTAAACCTTGAAATAGTACCTATAGAAAACAGGTTTTTTGGTAAGCTAATTACTGTATCAGGACTTATTACTGGTCAGGATTTACTACATGCTTTGACTAAATATAAAGATATTGTTATAGATGGAATAATAATCCCTAAAAATATGTTAAGAAAGGATACAGAAGTTTTTTTAGATGATTTTGCTGTTACTGATATTGAAAATGAATTAAATACAAACATTATTCCAGTGGAGGTTTCAGGGAAGGAATTTATTAAAATATTTAAAAGAGGTGAGTAGGAATGGATAGGCCAGTTGTTTGTATCATAGGAAGACCTAATGTAGGCAAGTCTACTCTTTTTAATAGAATAATAGGCAGAAGGATTGCCATTACTGAGGATACACCAGGGGTTACAAGAGATAGGATATATTCAGAAGCCGAGTGGTTAAATAAATATTTTACTATAATAGATACTGGAGGTCTTGAACCAGAGAGTGAAGAAATAATCCCCAGAAATATAAAACGTCAAGCTGAAATTGCCATTGAAACAGCAGATGTAATTCTATTTGTAGTAGATGGTATGGAAGGTGTAACTGCAACTGATAGGGATATTGCAAATATTTTAAGAAAGTCACACAAAGAAGTTATACTAGTTTGCAACAAGATGGATTCTAAAAGGAGTCGTGAAAATTTATTTGAATTTTACGAACTAGGTCTTGGAACTCCTATAGCTATATCAGCAGAACAGGGAATGGGTGTTGGTGATTTATTGGATGAAGTTATAAAGCATTTTCCAGAAGATAAGGATACTGAAGAAGATGAAGACTTGATAAAGATAGCCATAATTGGCAAACCAAATGTGGGAAAATCTTCATTAGTTAATAAAATAATTGGAGAAGAAAGGGTTATAGTAACAGATATTCCTGGCACTACAAGAGATGCAATTGATACCTATTTTAATTATGGGGATAATAAGTATGTGTTCATAGATACAGCAGGTTTAAGAAGAAAGAGAAGCATAGATGAAAATGTGGAAAGATACAGTGTAGTTCGCACTTTAAATGCTGTTGACAGGTCTGATATGTGTATTTTAATAATAGATGGAACTGTTGGAGTTACGGAACAAGACACAAAAATTGCAGGGTATGCCCACAATAATGGAAAAGGTATGATTATTGCCGTAAATAAATGGGATATTGTAGAAAAGGGTCAAAATACCTATAGGCGTTTTGAGGAAGAAATAAGAGAGAAATTAGCTTTTGTTTCTTATGCACCAATTGTTTTTATTTCAGCCAAAACTGGAAGAAATTTAGATAAACTGCTTAATCTTATTGAAGTTGTAAGCAATAACAATAATATGAGAATATCCACTGGTGTATTAAACCAAATCATAAACGAGGCTGTACTTATGAATCAACCACCTTCAGATAAAGGTGTAAGACTAAAAATATTTTATGGCACACAGGTGGGAGTTAAGCCTCCAAGATTTCTTATATTTTTAAATAAAAGGGAACTAATGCATTTTTCCTATGAAAGATATTTGGAAAATCAAATAAGGCAATATTTTGGATTTGAGGGGGTACCAATAATCCTTGAATTTAAGGAGAGGGGGAATTAGCTTTGAAATATATAATAGTAGCTATACTAGCCTATACAATAGGAAGCTTTTCCTCAGCATATGTACTAGGAAAAGTGTTAAAAAATAAGGATATAAGAGCATATGGCAGCGGAAATGCTGGAGCAACTAATGCTGTTAGAGTTTTTGGCAAAAAAATTGGTGCCATGGCTTTCTTATTAGATGTTTTGAAAGGTGTACTTGCAGTTTATATTGGTAACATGATATTAGGTTATGATGGCAAATTAATTGCAGGCCTTTTTGCTGTTATAGGACATAATTGGCCCATTTTTTTCAATTTTAAGGGAGGTAAAGGAATAGCTACCTCCTTTGGTATTTGGTTATCTATCCATTGGCCCTCTGCAGTTATAACCTTAATTGTATTTATAATTGTAGCAATTACTACTAAATATATATCCTTATCTTCTATTTCATCAGCCTTAGCTGCTCCTATTGCTGTATTGATTATGAAAAGACCTTTTGATATGAAATTTTTTATAGTAATATTATTATTGTCCATATTAGCCGTATTTAGACATAGATCTAACATAAAAAGATTGTTGGAAGGTAAGGAATATCGTGTTGGTGACAAAGTAAAAAAGGGGGACGATTAATATGGTAAGGATTGGTGTTGTTGGTGGAGGTAGCTGGGGCAGTGCATTGGCTATTCTTCTAAACAATAATGACCATGAAGTTCATATATGGATGAGGGACAAAAAACAGGTAGAGTTGATTAGAGAAACAAGAGAAAATAAGAAATATCTCCCTAACATTAAAATGCCCAAAAAAATTAATATATCAGATGATATTGAAGAAGTAATTTATGGCAAAGACCTTTTAGTATTAGCTGTACCTAGTCATGGTATTAGAAAGGTATTAGAAGAGAATAGAAAACACTTTAATAAAAAGCAGGTACTCGTAAATGTGGCAAAGGGAATTGAGAACGATACTTTATATAGAGTTTCTCAAATAGTTAAAGAGATCTTGCCAGAAAATCCTTATGCAGTACTATCTGGACCATCCCATGCTGAGGAAGTAGCTATGAATATGCCTACAACTGTAGTTTCTGCTTCAGTGGAAAAAAAGGTGGCAGAGTATGTCCAGGATGTATTTATGTCCCCAACTTTTAGAGTATATACTAATACAGATGTGATTGGTGTAGAGCTAGGCGGTGCTTTGAAAAATGTTATTGCTCTAGGTGCTGGAATTTCAGATGGGTTAGGTTATGGTGACAATACTAAAGCTGCCCTTATGACTAGAGGTATAGTAGAAATAGCAAGGTTAGGAGAAAAGTTGGGAGGTAATATAATTACTTTTGCAGGCTTGGCAGGTATAGGTGATTTAATAGTTACCTGCACTAGTATGTATTCAAGAAACAGAAAGGCTGGAATATTAATAGGCAAGGGTATGGAAATTGATGATGTTATAGAAACTGTTGGAATGGTTGTAGAAGGTATAAAAACTACTAAATCTGCCTATGAACTAGCAAAAAAACATGATATAGATATGCCTATTACTGAAGAAATATATGATGTTATATATAATAACAAGGATGTAAAAAGTTCTGTGATAAATTTAATGTTAAGAGATAAAAAACATGAAATGGAGGACATAATAGAGAAGATATTAAAATAGGGTCTAAAAACCCTATTTTAATATCTTCTCTATTCTTTTATAATTTCTATTATGTGGAATTCATCTTCTCCAATAAAATTTAGAATCAAATATGATTCATCATATATATTATATAGAAGTCCACCATTTTCTTCTGCAAACTTCCTTAATTCGCTATAAAATAATATATCATCAGATTCCTCTTCATCAATTGTCTGACCTACGAAGTTTAGCAGGGCTTCTATTTTCTTGTCTATAATATCATTTGTAAACATGTTTTTACCCCCTTTATACAAGCACTTATATAAGACGTTTTATTAATTTACTTATACCCTCATATTAAATATATAAAAGTTTTTGTTCTGAAAATTATAACATAGGAATAAGATATATGTAAACATATATCTTATAGTAATACTTAACATTTTAGATATATTAATTCTATCAAACTATCATATTATAGGGTCTCGTACATATATATATAATGTTAGACAATGTTTTTATTTCAGTAAATATAAAGGAGGGAAGCCGGTGGAGAAGTTTGACATATACAGAGATATTGCTGAAAGAACGGATGGGGACATATATGCCGGGGTAGTAGGTCCTGTTAGAACAGGTAAGTCAACTTTTATTAAAAGATTTATGGAATTATTAGTTATTCCAAATATTGATAATAAATATAAAAAGGAAAGAGCAAAAGATGAACTACCCTTAAGTGGTGCTGGTAAGACAATTATGACTACTGAACCTAAATTTGTACCTAATGAAGCTGTTGAGCTAACATTAAAGGACAATGTGAAATTTAGGGTTAGAATGGTAGATTGTGTTGGATATTTAGTCAAAGGTGCTCTAGGTCATATTGAAGAAAATATCCCTCGCATGGTATCTACACCCTGGCATGAAAAGGATATACCCTTTGAAGAAGCTGCAGAGATAGGTACTAGGAAGGTTATAGCAGACCATTCAACCATTGGAATTGTAGTAACTACAGATGGCTCAATTACTGATATTGACAGATCAAATTATATTAAAGCAGAAGAAAGGGTAGTATCAGAGCTTAAAGAACTTAAGAAACCCTTTGTTATAGTACTAAATACAAAACATCCAAACTTGGATAGTACAATTGCTTTAAGGGAAAGCCTAGAAGAAAAATATGGAGTGTCTGTACTTATAGTTGATTGTTTAAATATGGGTATAGATGATGTTGAAAAAATATTTGAGAAACTTCTATTTGAATTCCCAGTAAAAGAGATAACTATTAACTTGCCTGGCTGGATAGAAGGTCTACCAAGAAATCATAGAATTAAAGCTAGCATATTAGAATCTCTTAAAGAGTCAACTAAAACAATACAAAAACTAAATGAGGTTGATACATCCTTAAGTGCTCTGGCAGATTTAGATATTGTAAAAGAAGTTGACATAAAAGAAATAAAACTAGGAGAGGGAGTTGTTAATGTAGATATAGTCATAGATGATTCCTTATTCTATGAAGTCTTAAAAGAAATGACAGGCTATACTATAGAAGGTGAATACCAAGTTTTAGGATTAATAAACAAACTTGCAGAAGTTAAAAAAGAATATGATAAGATAGAAAACGCTTTAAAACAGGCTAGAGAAACTGGATATGGTTTAGTAAATCCAAGTATAGATGAGATGGAGTTGGCAGAACCTGAAATATATAGGCAAGGGAACAAGTTTGGAGTAAAACTAAAGGCACGTGCCCCTTCCCTTCACGTAATGAGATGTGACATAACCACTGAAGTGTCCCCTTTAATTGGGACTGAAAAACAAAGTGAAGAGATGGTGAAATATTTCTTAGATGAATTTGAGGAAGATCCCGGAAAGATATGGCAATCAAACTTATTTGGTAAATCCCTATATGACCTTGTAAATGAGCAATTACAAGGAAAGCTAAATTCAATGCCGGATGATGCAAGAAATAAGATGAGGAAGGCTTTAGAAAGAATAATAAATAGTGGTAGTGGTGGAATGATTTTTATAATCATTTAAAGGATAACACGGTTTCTATTCAATAGAAACCGTGTTTCCAGGACGCTATTTATTCTTCTTCATATTCATTATAATCCTCATATTTTCCGTATTCTTCATATTCATCACTGTAGTCGTGACTGTCTATTGTATCTTCAAATTCATCAGATTCGATACTTAAATTTCTTCTTTTAGGTGGTCTATTTGAACTACCCTCATCTATTTGTCTTGGGAATAGGGATGGGAAAGTAGTGCAAATTGGTGATATTACTGGTGATAGTTCAGGGAATCCTGTTGATAGTACACATAATTGTACTGGTACTATTATTTTCTTTTCGCAAGCAATGCAGATTGCTGTGATTAGATTAGCTCTAACTTCACCTGTTTCAGGATTTATTGATATATCTCTTGAAATGCTGTTTGTTGCTAATCTTGTTTCACATGTGACATTGCAGAATTCAGCAAATCTTGGTAGGAATGCTCCTTCCTCTATTGAAGGTATGCAAAGTTCGAAGAAATTTGTTAATTCAACTGGAGTAATAGGAACATTGGCTGTTAATGTCACTGTTCTTTTTCTTGAGCTTTGAACTACTACATCCATTTCCACAACTATATTACCTGAAATTCTAACTATTTGGGTTCCAAATATTGGTGTACCCTTACCCTCTTCATCACATTCAGATGTGTCAGCATATATAAGCTTTTGTGACCTTAAGCCGTCTGGACCAATAACTTCAACTGGATTACCTTTTCCATCCTTTACAAAGCTTCCTCCTGAAATATGGGTTTCAGGGTCAATCATTAGATTACGTAGGTCATTTATATTATCTGGATTGAAAAATTTTTTACATCTTATATCAAGAACTCTTATAACCCTTGAATTTGGACTTAACATAGGTGAAAACTTTACTTTATTGCTATTTGTTAGAGCTTGTAGATTAACTAGAGTTGCATCATATACTTTTTGAGTAAATATAGGTTCTGTTTTAACCTTTCTTAAAGTACCATCCCATTGGCAACCAGTTGTGGCATCACAGCATCTATCTGTAATTCCTAAACTATCCTTACCTAGGTTTATAGTCATTGTTTTCCCCCTTTCAATAGATTATATTCCTTGTCTCACTCTTATTATATTCCGGGCTTGATTATGTTGTTACACTAAATAAGGAATATTTCAACTTTAAAAATAATATATATTTAAAGAAATATTTTAGGTGGTGATTTAAAATGACTTATTACACAGATAGGATGGTTTTAGTAAGAGATTCTATAGAAAATATTGACCTTTTTAGATTAATGGGGGAAAAAATTAGAAGGTATCATTTTGATAAAAAAAATTTATCAAATACTGAAATAGATATTACAAATGAAGTATATAAGGAGTATGATGTATATATTGACCAAGATGATACTATATACCTTATATATCAGAATAAGGATTTGGATTTGATATTACTCATACTTAAGGAAGGCAAAGTTGAAAAAATCAAACTTACAGAAGAGTCATTACCTGAAGTATATTACTTAAATTTAATTGTAGAAGAAGGGGCACCCCATGTATTTTACTTTATATTAGAATCAGAAAAGGAAAGAAGCTACAGGATATATCATCATTATGCAGAGGAAGATAAATGGATTACAAATATTGTAGATCATGTTAGAGTGAGAGAATATTTAAATCCAATGAGTATATATACAGGGGAAAGAGAAATATTGCTGGCTTATTATGACTACGTAGATGAAGAACATATATTTTTAAAAAAATTTAATTTAGATTATAAAAGCTGGAATGAAAGAAAACAATTAACAGAAAATAGTTTTAACAAATTATATATTGATTTATTATATCATAATTATAAATTACATCTAGTTTATTGCCAGTATGAGGAAGGAAATTTACAGGTCAAATATGAAAGATATAAATATGATAGGGACTATATGGAAAAAGAATGCGAAGAAGAAATATCAAATTTAGAAAGTCCTCAAGATCCTACATTAATATATTTTGATGATAGGTTGTGGATAATATGGATTGAAAGGGATAGTGTTTTGAGTAGATTTAGCGAGGATGGTGGGGATACTTGGAGCTCTATTTATCTGTGGAGGGATTCAAAGAGGCACAATATTGTAAGATATAAATATTTAAGTGTTCATGAGGATGATAAAGCTATTTTAAATTATTCCTTTGGCAAATTTAGTACAAATTTAAGCTTTATAGGTTTTGGTCCACTTAAAAACACGGAAATTGTTCCTTTAAAAAAAAAAGAGCCTTTTAAAGCTACCCAAGGACTTGCCAAGAATAAAGATATGATAGAAGATCTTATGGCGGAATTAGAAAAAATATATGGAACAATAGAAAAATTAAATAAAAGGATTTTAAAACTTGAGGAAACTGTTAAAAGTATAGATGATTGTAAAAGTGATATAATCAATACCCAAAAAAGGATAGCAGATATAGAAGAATATTTAACAATAAGAAGTAGGGGATATTTTAGAAGATTTATAGGGAAATAGATGTTACTATAGGTAACATCTATTATTCGTCATGCTCAAATATTTCACTTATTTCATCCATATTATTGGTGACGGTTAAAGCCAGCATCAATTTTATCCTTGCTTTTTGTCCTGGCTTTCCTCCCCCAAATATAACCCCTAATTTTTTTAAATGCTTTCCTCCACCTTCATAACCATATGTATCTAAAACACGCCCTGTAGGACATCTTGACACCATGACAACAGGTATATTATTATCAATTGCTCTTTTAATTCCATCTACCATTTCAGGAGGTACATTTCCTCTTCCCAAGGCTTCTATTACAATTCCTTTATATCCATTATCTATGTAAAAGTCAACAATATCTGAACCCATGCCAACCCCGCATTTTATAAGGCCCACCTTTTTCTCAATTTTATCTGTATCAATATGCTGTCTTATTAATATATCCCTATAGAATATTACTTCATCATTATCAACAATGCCTAAAGGGCCAAATTCAGGGGATTTAAATGTATCTAATGAAAGAGTATTAGTTTTTGTCACTTCACTGGCAGCATTTACCTCATTGTTCATGACAACTAAGACTCCCTTGTTTTTTGCTTTAGGTGATATAGCAGTGCAGATAGCTGCTGATAAATTACTTGAACCATCATAGCCTAATTCAGAGCTATTTCTCATGGCGCCTACTACAATGATGGGCTTTTCTGAGTTTATAGTTAAATCTAAAAGGTACGCTGTTTCTTCAAGAGTGTCTGTACCATGGGTAATTACTACTCCTGTAATATCATCTCTCTCAATAGTTTTTTTAACAAGACTTGATAATTCCATCATCATATTCAGAGTAATATGAGGACTGGGAAGATTGGAAAAATTGATGATTTCTATATCTGCAAATTTTTCTATATTTGTAACCATTGCCATAATTTCTTCTGAAGTAAGGGCTGGAATTGCTGCATGTATCCTAGGATCAATTTTCATAGAAATAGTTCCCCCAGTAAATATA